>ERZ1292623.2597-Hain-H51-01um-R1-2597-length-15983-cov-4_pt1 | contig 15983 bp, 17 predicted proteins | sample MGYA00564398_ERZ1292623 | MGnify/ENA primary metagenome ERZ1292623 (study PRJEB36523, sample SAMEA6512633) | groundwater metagenome | collected 2019-01-07 | study: AquaDiva: Metagenomics assemblies of 32 groundwater samples | reverse complement strand
AACACACTTTCTCATCGATACAAAACATGCCGGAATAATGTATCCTGAAGCAATCAAAGTTGCTAAAAAAATAACTTTTTCAACATTAAAGTGAGCATTTGGATTTACTGACTCAAACAACATAGGGAGCATTTTTTATACTGCAATGCAGACTGTCCCAGTTTTTCTTCCAAATATTATCAACAAAGAAAAGAGACCTTGTTTAATCCCTCTTGCAGTAGATCAAGATCCTCATTTTAGAATAAGTAGAGATGTTGTCGAAAAATTAGGACATCATAAACCGGCGATAATCCATGCAAAATTTATGCCGCCGATTACTGGTTCTGAAGGGAAGATGAGCAGCACAGATGATAATGCTGCAATTGCTTTAACTGATTCTCCTGATGAAGTTAAGAAAAAAATAAATAAATACGCATTTTCTGGCGGAAAAGACACTCTTGAAGAACATAGGAAATACGGCGGAAACCCTGATATTGATGTTGCATATCAATGGTTGCGATATTTTGAATTCGATGACAAAAAATTAAAGAAAATACATGACGATTATAAATCAGGAAAATTGCTTAGTGGAGAGTTAAAAGCAATCTGCATAGAAAAAATAAATGAATGCTTGAAAGAACATCAAAATAGAAGAAAAGACGCCGCAAAACAGCTTGCTAAGTTCATTTACAAGGGGCTCTGCAGAAAATAGAAAATAACACCGCGTCAGCTCGGCTTGTTATGCTGATTTATATTGCATTTTCCCATCTGGAATCTCGGAAAATGCTATATTCTTTAACACTCGGAAGCCTCGCAGCAAGACGGCGGAGTTATTTTCTACTGAGCCTTTACAAGGAATAAATTTAAAAAGACTTACTTCTAAATACATGTTATGTTCGCAGACACAAGATTTGCACCATTGCCGGGCAGTATGATGGGCTTAGGAATTTTAGGGTTTCTAATCACTACAATATATGCAAATATTTTGGGAATTTCCTGGACTTTTACATTAGATTTGTTTTTTTTGATTCTTTTCATAGCGGCATTTCTATCAATGCATTATGGCCCATTGCCAAATGAAAGATTGTAGAAATTTGCACCTCGGCCAGATTTTATTCTTAATAATTTCTAACTAAGAAGCGTTTATTCTAGAACTCTTTCTTTTCTTCTTTTAATGCTGAAGGCGAACCGCCGCCGTGCCATGTTAACCTCGGTCTCATCTTCATAGGATACATTCTTTCATTAGTATCATCAAATACGATTGCAGAACCTTTATCTGAGGGAAGATTATCTAGCTGCGTAATTAGTCCTTCTCTCATGTAACTCTGCATTAACGTTCCTAACGCGTCAACATCAAGTTTTGCGGTAATTCTGTGTGCAATAACCGTATCTGCTTGAGTTAAAACATCGGTATGTATTTTTCCTGGCTGTTGCGTAGCAAGAACTAATGAAATTCCAGGTTGCCTTCCTTCCCTTAATATGGTTATTAACGGAGCGGAAGCGACAGTCTTTCCAACAACAGGAAGAAATTCGTGAGCTTCATCAATTATCAACCAAACCATTGGGAATTCCTGTTTTTTCTTTTTTTCTTCTCCAAAATAATGCACAGATTCATGAATTTCATTATATTCTTCAAACTTTCTTGCAATCATTCTTTCAATAAATAATTTTTGCGCAATTAAACCAATAGCCAATGATTTGATTCCCCATCCGCCAGGCATTGTTGCATATGCAGAAACATCAAGAACAGTAACTTGTCCTCCTTTAACTATATCTTTTATTTCTGTTCCTTTAGTATCAAATAATCCCCATGCTTTGGCGCTTACAAATAAATTAGAAACGGCAGCTCTTATATGCACTTGAGATGTTTTGTCTTTCAAGACTTCTTTCTCAATTTCATCCAATGAATAATTTTTACCGCTTTCTTTTAATATAGTTATAACTTTTTGAATTAACACTCCCATTTCCGAAAATTGGTCAACTTCAAATGTTAAACACCAGTCAATCGCATCAAGTTCATTTGGTCTTATTGAAAAAGGATAATCTGTTGGAATTCCTTTTTCTTTATAATCTTTGAACCATCCGGTTGGAGTGTAAATTTTAACATCAAGTCCTTTTCCTTCGAGCCCCCAGTCTCTTAATAATCCTTGGTCTTTATCATTTTTATATTTCATTGTCCAGTAAATTCCCATAGTGTCTAAAATTACAACAGAAATATTTGTCTTGATTTCGTCTGGCATATCGGCAACCCCTTCAGCCATAACTCCCATTGTGTACGATTTTCCCGAACCTCTTTTTCCTACTATGAGTACAACATGGGAATTCACAACATCGAGGTAAATTTCATTTGACAAAGAAGTAACCTGCCCCATTTTAACGTATTGCTTTCCAAGAAATACTGAACCTTTTGTACCGAGCTTTTCCCTATCTTTTTTGGCACGACCTATTATAACATCGAATGGCATAGCTCAAAAAAGCCGAATTTTCATTATAAATCTTTCTAAAAAATACACTCAAAATGTTTATAAACACGTAATTGTGGGAGTATTTATGAAGAAAAAACATAGTGTCAAAAAGCATGCAAGAATCTCAAAATCAGTGAAGAAGCCAATAATTCTCTCAGTATTAGTTATTTTGATAATAATCGCGGCAGTTGGTTACTTGTTTTTTAAAAACGATGCAGCCGCAACCGTTAATGGAGAAAAAATATATGAAAAAAGAATAGATGCCATTTACAATTCATTGCCTGCTGGTTCAAAAATTTCAAAGGAACAGATATTGCAGCAAACTATTGATTTGAAGATACTCGCAAACTATGTGGAAGAGCAAGGTTTCGGATTAAGTGACGCAACATTTGAATCCGAGTTTAGGAAATTTCTCTTGGAAAATGGAGAGTCATCTGAAGATTTTGAAAAAAATCTTGCTTTGTGGGGAGCAACAAAAGATGATTTCAAGGAATCGATGGAAATTTCAATATTCATTAAAGGGGTTTTAGAGAATAATAACGATGCAGCACGTCTAATTATTGACCGTGAACGTCCAAATGCAAGCATAGTTATTTACTCAAAATACCAATAATTTATATATCTTATTTAGCCCTTATTTTTATGCAAGAATTAAACGCTTTTGACGTATCTAATTTAGTGAAAGAATCTCAGATTTTGACAGGTGGGAAAATAAATAATATATATCAGATCGATAATAAGGATCTTTACCTTCAAATTTATGTCAACCAATCAAAGCAACTTCTAAGAATTATTTCTGGGAAGGCTTTTTTTATAACAAAACATAGACCGGAATTTCCTGAAAATCTTCAAAGGTTTTGCTCTTATTTAAGGAAATATCTTTTAAATGCGAGAATAAAAGAAATTAAACAAATAGATTACGAGAGAATCATAAAAATTGTATTCGAAACTAAAAGCGACAATTTTGAATTAATTGCTGAACTATTCGGAAAAGGAAATATACTTTTAATTAACAATAATAAGATATTATCGGTTATAGAAGAGCAAATTTGGGCAGATAGGAAGTTAAAAGCAGGAGAAACTTATTCATATCCGAAAAGAGAAGAATCAAAAGAAATGTTTGAAAAACAAAAGCAAAAGGGCTCAAATACAACAATGAGTTCTCTTGATGAAGAATTTTCAAAAACAGTTCAGCCAAAAGCAGAAACTGCAAAGAAAAAAGAAATTCAAAGAATTAAAACAATAATAGAAAAACAGACTGAACAAATGGAAAAGGCAGTCAAAGAGGCAGAATTAAACAAGAGAAAAGGAGAACTTATTTACACTCATTATGCAGAGCTAAAGGAAAAAATAAGTAAAACTGACAAAAAAGAAAGAACGTTGAAGGTGATTTTAGAATGAACATTTTTTTAGATAGATATAAACAATTAGGGCAAGACATAGTGCCGGAAAAGATCAAAATAGTTCAAGCAATAAGAGTAAACACTCTGAAAATGAAAGAAGAAGAGCTTCTGAAAAGAATGAAAAAAGAAAATGTTGTTTTAGTAAAAATACCATTCCTTGATTTTGGTTATTATGTTCAAAGCACCAATTTTTCAGTTGGAGCAGCTTCAGAGCATTTATTCGGGTATTATTATGTTCAGGAAACTGCCGCCCAAATTCCCGTTCAAATACTAAATCCAAAAAAAACTGATGTTGTTTTAGATATGTCTGCCGCACCGGGAGGAAAAACAACACAAATTGCCCAGTATATGGGGAATGAAGGTGTTATTGTTGCATTGGATATCAATAATTTACGTTTATTCTCGTTAAGAAACAATATTGAACGAATGGGGGTAAAAAATACAATAATTTTCCAGAAAGATGCTAAATTTGTTTCAGATCTGGGAGTTAAATTTGATAAAATCCTTTTAGATGCCCCGTGTTCTGGTAATTTTGCAGTAGATAGCAAATGGTTTGACAAAAGAAAACTCGAAGATATTAAAAATTCATCTAAAATACAAAAACATTTTTTTGCAGCTGCAGTTGATGTCCTTAATGATGACGGAGAACTTGTTTATTCAACTTGTTCTTTAGAGCCAGAAGAGAATGAACTGGTAGTTGACTGGGTTCTTACTGAATTTCCAAACCTAAAACTTGAAAAAATTGATATTCCTATTGGCGATGATGGGCTAATCGAGCCATTCGGAATTAAATTAAACAAAAGCATTAAAAATACAAGACGTTTTTGGCCCAATAAGACAAATACGCAAGGATTTTTTATAGCGAAATTTAAGAAAACAAAATGAAATTAGATTTCAAAAACGAAATAAAATTTTTTTACAGAGCTTTAATAGGTTATTTTTCATTTTTTGGAAGTTTTGTCTTTTGTGTTTTAGCGTTCATCTTGTTTTTAATATTAAATCAAAAAGAATTTGCAATTAAATTTGCATTTGCAGCCGCGATTTCAATGACTCTTGAACATTTGATTAAATTTTTTCATCCAGTTATAAGGCCGGACAATAAGTCAGTAAAACCTCGGGCGTTGTATGAAGCGTTTCAGGAAAGAGCATCATTCCCGAGCGGACATTCAGCTATTGCTGCAGTTTTCACAACTTTGCTTCATTTACACTACGGGATGATAACACTCACTTATTTGTTTGTTTTCATTAGTTTAATGGTCGGAGTTTCAAGAATTTCTCTTAAAAGGCATTATTTGAGTGATGTTGTGGCGGGTTATGTTTTGGGCATTATTATTGGTTATTTGATTTAATCGTCTTCAAATTCAACTATGTTAAAAACTTTATATCCTGCTTTTTCTAATTTCTTTTTTCCGCCCAAATCAGGTAAATCGATAATAAAACTACATTCAACAATCTCTCCACCTAGTTTTTTAATTAGATTACATGCAGCAATCGCAGTTCCGCCTGTAGCAATTAAATCATCAACTAGCAAAACTTTGTCCCCTTTGGAAATTGCGTCTTTATGAATCTCAATTTTATCTTTTCCATATTCAAGAGAATATTCTTCAGAAACTGTTTCTGCAGGAAGTTTTCCGGGCTTTCTAATTGGAACAAACCCAACTCCCAGTTTGTGGGCTAAAACAGAACCAGTAATAAAGCCGCGAGATTCAATCCCTGCAACCAAATCAATCTTCATTTTTTCATATCTTTTTGTTAGAAGTTCAATCATTCGATTATAACCCTCTTTATCTTTTAATAGAGTTGTAATGTCTCTAAACATAATTCCTTGTTTTGGCCAGTGGGGTACAGTTCTTATTTTGGATTTGATTAGGTGCGGCATTTTATTTACCTTTAAACGGATAAATTACTTCTTTATTTAAGTTTTTCCATTTTATTTATTTGCGGAAGAAAACGATATTCTTTTATTAATTTTTTATAGTCCTTCGGAACTAATCCATAACTTAGATCCATTCTGATTTGACAAGGCGTTTTCATTCCATATATCCATGTTCGATATGTTTCCCAATTCATATCCATTTCTTTGGCAGATCCTCTGAGGCTTTTTTTGCTATTTGACCAGTGTCTCAAAACTTCCCAATATTTTTCTTTGTCATGAGCTTTGCAAAATTTAAGATACTCAATTGCTTTTTTTAGTTTTTGTTGTTTGTATCCAATTGAAAATCCGATTAGATTACGGTATTTTTCAAGATTTTCTAAAAGTGATATAATCAACTTGTCAGAGCCAATTCTCTTTTTGACATATTTACTTTGTATTTCCAAATCCCAAAGGAGAGACTTTATCTGCAGAAGCATTTTTTCATTATTCTGTGTTAAAACTATTTGTCTTCTATTCTCAATAAGATCAACGCTTCCTTCAGAATCAAAAAATCCTCTTAAAAATCTAGCTTTGATTTTATTATCTCCTCCCAATATAAATTCAGGAATTTCTTTGTTGCCATTAGTTAATCTGATAATTCTTTGAGTGAGTAATGTACTATTGGCATAACAATTATAATAATATTTGTTGTCTAAAGTGGTATTTATTCTATATGTTTTTTCAACTAATCTTTTAAAATTAAGACAAAAATCTAATTCTCTAACTCTCAAGCGTATTGATCTTTTATTATGCATTATATTTCCATCACCGAGCATTATTCCGATTATTTCAGATTCTGCCAAAATATCATCATAACTTGACGGATAATGTATTCTCTTTAATACTCCCCGTTTTGTTATTTTAGGATTCATTTTAATCACCTCCTTTAAAAATTTCTTTTCAATCTTTATAGTAACTTTTAAGAAAATATCCTTTATAAGTCTTGGGTCGACTTGTCCTGTGGTCTACTTAATCTCGGGTATTGTGGCAATCAGCAAACTAGTGACTTTAGAAACATTTGCTTTAAAAACTTCTAAAATTGCCTCCCAACTCACAGATTCCTCGGTTTCCAACCAGCAGTCATAATCTGTACTCATCGCAATTACTGCATAAGGAATTCCTGCTTCATTAGCAAGAGAAGCTTCTGGCGCAATTGACATATTTATTATGTCTGCACCCCAAGTTCTAAACATCTTGGATTCTGCTTTAGTTGAAAATCTCGGTCCTTCAATTGTAATTACTGTTCCCTTTTCATGATGTTTTAAATTCAATTTTTTGCACGATTCAATTAATAATTTTCTAAGTTCTTTTGAGAATGGTTCAGCCATTGGGGCATGTTGTGGTTTATGCGGTTCAAAAGAATCATGGAACGTTATTGCCCTATGTCTTGTAAAGTCTATGAATTGATCAACGATAACGAGATGTCCTCGTCCTATTTCTTCTTTTAATGAACCAACTGCTGTTGTTGCTAAAATGTGTGTGCAGCCCTCTTGTTTTAGTGCATCAATGTTGGCTCTAAAATTTACATGAGTTGGCGGAATAGTATGTTCTCTGCCATGTCTTGCTAATAAAACAATATCGATTCCCTTTATCTTTCCAACCTTCAATGGAGAAGAGGGTTTTCCGTAGGGAGTAATTACTTCAATATCTTTAGCATCTTCAAGTATTTTCGGATTGTCCAATCCTGATCCGCCTATTATGCCGATTTTAACGATAATTGCACCTCAAACAGGAAAAAGAGACCATGTTTATATACCTTTTCCAGTTGAGATTGCCTAATTATCTTAAGCTTTATAAACAGCAAATAAATCTCAAAATATATGGTTGATTTGAAACGAGCTTCCAAAAATACATATGAAACCGTAGTTAAAATTGCATTGCATTATAAGCCAAAAAAAATTCTTGACATAGGATCTGGTAAAGGGGGGCTTATTGAACAATTATACGATGCCGGACTTAATGTTACTGCGAGTGATATGGATACTGAGCAGTTCAAAGTTCCGAATGTAACATGTTTAAAAATAGATTTAAATAAAAAGTTTATAGTTCCTGGTAAATATGATTTAATCACTTGTACGGAAGTAATAGAGCACGTAGAGAATCCTAAGAAATTATTAGTTGACGTATACAATCTTCTTGAAAAAAATGGAATTTTTATTTTATCAACACCCAATAATCAAAATTGGTTTAGCCGATTATATTTTTTATTTACAGGGGAGTTACCAATGATAGAACCTCATCCAGACCATATATCTCCGATCTTCACAGGGCAGTTAACAAAACTCATTAGTGGTTTGTTTAAGCTAGATGGAATTCAGTTCAATAGATCGGTTGTACCGTTAATACATATAAATTTGCCAATTAAAAATCTGTTTTTTGGGCAAAATCTCATTTTCATTCTAAGAAAGATTTAGATATTCCGCAACATACATTTAAATAATGGTTAATTTAATTTATCGCATGCAAATTTACATTATTGGGGGCGGGGTAATCGGTAGCGCAGTTGCGAGAGAAATAAGGCTAAGAAACCTTTCTGAAGTTGTTGTTCTTGAAAAAGAGGAAAATATTGTGACACATGCCAGCGGAAGAAACAGCGGGGTTATCCATTCCGGAATAAATCAATTTCCAGGCTCAATAAAAGCAGAATTTTGTTTAAAAGGGAGCCGTGAACTTAGAAAATATTGCAGCGAAAAAAATATACCATTTAAAGAATGCGGAACAATTGTCACTGCTAGAAATAAACAAGAAGAATTTGTTCTATATACTTTACTTGGGATGGGAAGACAGGTTGGTGTTCCAAATATTGAAATAATAAACAAGAGTAAATTGGCAGAAAAGGAGCCGGCTGTAAACGCATCTCTTGCTCTTTTTTCACCGACGGGGGCAGTTGTTAATAGTCAAAAATTAGTAGAAACTTTAGCAGACGAGGCTAAATCTCTTGGAGCAAAATATAAATTTGGAGAAAAAGTTATATCTATCGAAAAAAATAACATTGCAACACAAAATACCAAATTCCATGCAGATTACGTCATAAATTGCGCAGGACTTTATGCAGATAAAATTGCACATATGATGAACGCCGGTGAAAGATATTTCATTGTTCCTTTTAGGGGGGAATATATGGAAGTTAATAATTTACCAATCAGGACAATGGTTTATGCAGCTCCAGATTTGAATTTTCCATTCTTGGGGGTTCATTTTACCAGGTCCATTGACGGAAAATTATTAGCTGGGCCATCTGCATCTTTGGCATTTGGAAGAGAAGCTTATGATAAACAAGTTGTTGTAAGAGAAACGGCTGATATGCTTTTATCACAAAACTTTTTAAGATTAATTTTAAGCAAGAAATTCTTGAAATTGGCAGTACATAACACAAAACTATCTCTGTCTAAAAAAGCATTTATGAGGGAGATTAGTTCTTTATTGAAAGCACCAATTTTGGATAAAAATATTATTCCGCACAAAGCTGGAATAAGAGCTCAAATTGTTTCTACAGATGGTAAGATGCTTGATGATATTTTAGTAGAACATAAGGATAATTCCACACATGTATTAAACGCCGTATCTCCAGGAATGACGTGTTCTTTAGCTTTTGCGGAGCATATTGTTGGTGAAATTGCCGAAAGAATAAAATAAAAGGTGGACAGCTTTCTGTTTTTCCCGTACATAAGTACAGTACCGAACAAAACGGAAGCCTTCTTAACTGCGGAGTTCGAAATGGGATCCGGTGAACCAGGCTCCTATGACCGTCCATGATTATGGGTAACCAGGTCATTTATAAAGGTTTTGATAAGGTAGATGTTTATTCTATAGCTTTGCTAGATAACCTTTTTAAAAGGCGTTCTAGTCAGATCACTAATGATGGGTAAGTTAATCTCTTTTATCGGCATGGATGGTGCCGGCAAGACATCTTTAGTTAATCTACTTAAAAAAGAGCTTGAAAAAAAGAACTATTCTGTCAAGATTGTTTACGCAGGACGAGGTAAAAGCAATATACTCCCTATTCAGCTTTTTGGTAAAATATATAGGAAATCCGGCGGCAGTGAATCCAATGTTCCAATAATTGGTAAAAATTTTGAGAGGATAAATATGATTCATACAGTTGCTGCACCAATTTTTGCTTTTGATATGTTCCTACGTTATCTTTTTATAATTCTTCCAAGCCAATTAAAAAATAATTTCGTTCTTACCGATCGTTATTCAACTGATATACTTTTAATGAATAAAGTTCCCGGTTTGCTGAAGCAGCTTCTTTATTCTTTTTTTCCAAAACCAAACAAAGTATTTTATATTTATAATACAATAAAAATTCTTCACAAACGAAAACCAAACCATTCTATTAAAGATTTGAAAAGACAAGAAAAAATATTCAAGAAATTACTTCCAAAAATAAATGCTGAAAAAATAAAAAATGACAGTCTTAGCAAATCAGTAAGTAAAATATTGAGGGCAATATGATGAAATTAAGCAGATTATTCAAAGATTTTGCATGGACTTCAATATTTGTGGTATTCGGCGCTTTTCTAGGATATGGGATGAGAATATTATTCGCAAGAAATCTTTCTCCGAGCGATTATGGTTTATTTTATTCTGTTGTAAGTTTTTTCGCATTGTTCAGTTTATTCAGAAGTTTAGGAATGACGGAAAGTTTGGTGCATTTCATACCAAAATATACTGCTGTCAAAAATTGGAATAAGCTTAGAAGTTTAATAAGGTTTGTTTTTAGCATACAGTTATTATTAAGTTTTATTTTTTCACTTTTGTTTTTTATATTTGCAAAAAGTATTGCAGTTAATTTTTTCCATATCGAAAGTGCTGCTTCGCTCATTCGTCTGCAGGCCATTACTTTTTTTGTAATAGGTATTGTTGAAATTCTAGTAAGTATATTTAGGGGGTTTCAGAATCCAATATTTGCATCATTGTACGATCCAATTAGGTTGCTTGTAGTAGTTGCACTTTCTATAATGTTTCTTAAATTAAAAATATTTCACATTGACAATCTGTTTTTAGCTTGGCTTTTAAGCTATGCTGTGCTTGCCGTTTTATATTTTATTCAATTATATCTTAAATATAAGAAAGTATTTTTATTTTCAATTAAAAAAGAAAAATCTGTCGTAAAAGATATAATCTCTTATTCGATTCCTCTCATGCTCGGCGTTGGAATACAGATTATTTTTGCAAGAATTGATGAATTAATTTTATTATTTTTCAAAGGAACTGTGCAAGTTGCATTATATGAAATAGCATATCCTGCATCCCAGCTGATGACGATTCTTGTCTCTCCATTTTTATTTATTCTGTTTCCGTTGGTATCTAAATTATACTTTGAAAAGAATAAAGAAGGAATCAGAAACATACTTCAGATGATATATAATGCGGGGTTATTTTTTGCAGCACCACTCACTTTACTTCTGTTTTTTTATCCAGAAATAATAATAAAACTTCTTTTTTCATCAAAATATCTCGAGGCAAGCATGGCGCTGCAGGTAATGACGATCGGTACTTTCTTTTCGATGTTTAGCAACATAAATCTTAATGTACTTTCGGGTATAGGAAAAATAGCGACAAGGACAAAAATACTATACGCAATTGGAATATTTAATGTAATATTAAATCTTATTTTAGTTCCAAAATTTGGATATATGGGTGCAGTTTTTGCAACATCTTCTTCATTTTTCCTGCTTTGGTTTTCTAGTTATGCGGCATTTTCAAAAGAAGTTCCGGGATTTAAGCTCAGTAAGTCACATCTTTTAAGAATTTTATTTTGTTCTTTTGTTTTTATGTTTTTAGTTATTTTTTTGAAGAAAATATTAATTTTGAATATGTATTTTGAAGCGGCGCTTATCATGTTTGTGAGCTTTACTGTCTATTTTGTACTTGGGATATTCGTTTTTAAAATAATCAATATTAAAGCGGTCAAAGAAATGATTGGTGAAATTAGAAAATGATTGCAAAAAAATATAGTGATTTTATGAAGGGACTTAACAAGATCAAGATAGAGTGGTGTTTGATCAAAGATTACGACTATCTTCTGAGAACAGGATATGATAATGAGATTGATTTGATTGCACATGGAAAAGATAGAGATAAAATAAGAAAGTTGGGAAGAAGTCTCGGCTGGAATGAATCTGCCCTTAATTCTGCAAATACCCATCTTATTTTCTGGAAGTTTGAAGGTTTGAAACCATTTAGGATTGATGTCCACTTAGATAAAGCGCTTGCAACAGCAGTTCCTTGGCTGAAAGCAAAAGACATCTTGAGAGATAAACTCAAAAAGGGAGAGCTGTGGATTGCTTCTCCAAAATATGAGTTGGCTTTGCTTATTATGGGGAGTTTGAGGGGGAGAAAACCAAAACCATGGAGGATTAAACGAGCAAAAGAGCTTATCTGCTATCTAAACGAAGCTAAACACTTGCTCGTTACTCACCTAACAAACACACAAGTTGAAAAATATTCTGAATATTTAATTAAAGGAAAAATCATGAGTTTATCTAGGTTGAAAAGACTTGGTTTGGTTGGGATTGTAAGAAATATGATTTTACTTCCTCAACTCTCGATTTGCAGAATATTTAAACCAGCAAAAGTTGTATTTGTTTCTAATAAACTCGAAAAACAATTATTTAATTTACTCGTTAACGCAAAATTAAATGTTAAAAAGGCAAATAATCCGATTTTAAGGTGGTTTTCAGACGTTATAATTAAAATTAATAATAAAAACAACGAAACCGATATTAAAAAAGTAATTTCCAATCTTAATGGTGAAAACGATGTATATTGAATTTTATGGGTTGCCGGGCACAGGGAAAACAACTTTTGCTGAACTTAAAAATAGGTCATTAAATATAGATGCCGAACAAAAATATAGTTTAGAGATAATATTTAAAACGTTTTCCTCGCAGTTTAAATTCAAAATTCTTGTTTTGAAGAAATTAGTTACAAGTTTTAATTTATTAAAATACGTATTTAGGAGGCCTTTGCATTTTGCAGGGTTTATGAAAGCTATGTTCGTTAGGTTCCTTGTTGCATCTAGGCACGAAAATAACGGTTATTTTATTTCTGATCATGGTTTGATACAAACCTTAAGTCAGAATCCTTATGTTTTAAAGGAACTTCTTAAAGATAAAAGATTTACCTTAAAAGTTTTAAGTTTATTTCCAAAAACTGCGAATTATATTTATCTAAAATCTAAACTTGCGTTAACATTAAAACGAACATTGAAAAGATCCAAACGATATGAACATTCATACGACTATCTTTTAGACTGTCAGACTTTCTTCGAATATGTAACAAAAATATTTAAATCAAAGACTATTTCAACAAATAATGTTAGGAGTAAAGTTAAAGCAGATTTGGATAAGGTGTTAAGACGATGAGTCAATTAACGGCAGAATATGTTAAAAAAGAATATAATCGTCAGATTAAAGAGGATTATAAGAATAACTACGAGCATAAGCGATGGTTTAGTACTCCTGAGTCTAGGTTGGGTTATGTGATGCACAAAGCCTCTCAAAGACAGCATACAAAAGACATTAAATTCGGAAATTATCTGGAATTCGGTGTTGGTCCAGGAACATGGACAAAAATGTTTCTTAATAAAAATGGAAACTTTACATTAGTTGATATTTCAAAAGAAATGCTTAAATTAGCAAAAGAAAATCTTAGTAAGAATAAAAATATAAAGTTTATCGTGGGTAACATATTAAATCTAAAATCAAAAAACAAATACGATTTTGTTTTTTCATCTAGAGCAATAAAATACATTCCTAAAAAGGAGAAGTTATTTAAAATAATATATTCCTCAATGAAGGAGGCTGGTTCTTGTGTCATTATCAATCAGTCTTGTGATACGATTATGCAAAGAATTGATAGATTATTCAGGGTAAAATCAAAAGAAACACTTCATCAAGGCGGAATAACGATAAAAGACTTGAAACAAATTTTGATTAAAGCAGGATTTAGAGATATAGAGCTATTTCCTGTAGAAATTAAAGTCGGTATTCCTGGCTTAATTATTTTTAAACAGGTAAGTCAGTTAATCTGGAAACTATTTTATAAATATGAGTTAAATTGGTTAAGCACTTTGCTTTCTGGAAGCTATTTAATCAGAATGAAGAAATGATTATAAACTTTTTATAATTGGATGGTAGTTTCTTTTTTTGTTTAATAGGTGTAATTCATAAAACTTCACTAGTAGAAGCATCACATAAAGGTAACAATTCACCAAAAATCCATATCTGCTATTCTTTATTGCCGGGTCATTTAAAGCTCCTTTCAAATAACTGTATTTTTTATACTTTATTTCTTTGAACATAGAGTTCAGAAGTTTAAAATTTATGTTTTTTCTTTTGCTAAACGAAACCAATTTGTCAAACATATGAAATTCCGAATTATTCACAATTGCGACAATCATATCGTATTTTTTATAATCTTTTTTAATTCCTTTCAAATCAAGCACCGATACAATATTATTGTTTGTTTTCAGTTCGCTATATAAATAATCAATAAATTCTCTATAATTATAGTTATATACTGCTATTTTTTTATTTTTTATTTTCGATATGTCTGATTTCTTATACGCCTCTTCAATTAGTTTGAATGAAGTATTTCTCGCTTCTTTTTCTGTTTTTATGTAAAATTCTTTTAATTGCTTTGGTATTTTTTGGATATTCCTTTCATATTCAACAAGAAATACTTTGTCTTTTCCGACAATTCTTGTTTTTCTATGATTTTGGATGGAGAATCTGCTGTCCGTTCTTAATATTCGTTCATTGAAATGATTTATAGTTTTCTCATTACTCATTTCTATTAGTAGTTTTAATGACTCAGCTTTTTTATTCTCGCATGAATATTTAATATTCAAATAGTCAAAAATTGTTTCAAACATGTCGAAAAGTCCGACGTGTACTTCTACTTCTTTTCCTTTCACTTCAGATAGCGACGATGGTAACTTTATGTTTAAGTTCGCTTGGCTTGTGTTCTCATCAACATAAAAAGAGTGTGTTCTAGGTTGTAATGCCCAACCAAGATAATGAAATCTACCATAATCAACATATCCGTGATCAGAAGACAAAATAACAAACGAATCATCATATAACTTTTGTTCTTTTAGATATTCTAATATTTTTTTGACATAGTGGTCTGTATCACTGTTGCTTCCTGTATGTATGAATACAAAATTTGATTTTTCTTTATCGAACTTATTGTTCATGATATACATAAATTCTTCAAAACTTTCTTTTGTAGTTGCTAAACCAGATTTAATGCCGATGTGTGAATTCAACAATTTAAATAAAGTTCTTCCTGCTCCAATATCATAAATCGTTGAATTAATATTATACCCTTCTTTTTCTAACACATCTACATAAGTTGGATAAACGAGGCCTTTTTCAAGAAGATAAGTAAAATCAGGATAAAGTTCCGAAGTAAATCTTCCCGTTAAAATAGAGATCATTGACATAAGTGTTGCTGAACCAGAGGAAATTGCTGTGTTGAATCTTATTGATTCTTTGTCAAATTGGTAATATACCTCAAATCTCCCATACTTATCTTTTCCCGGTTTGTTCCTTGTTCCGTCTGTAAGTATCCAGAATATGTTAGGTCTCATATATACCCCCATTTGTTTATGATTTAAAAATCTTTCCTTCTACAAAACCTTCAAACCGATGTTTTAGAGGATTACAGCCTCTAAAGGCCCAATTAAGTAATCCATAAACTTAATAAATGACTTCAAGTTCAAATCGCGAAGGGACAACAAATGAAAAAAGTTTATGTCGGTATGGCTGCTGATCTAATACATCCGGGGCATTTAATAGTAATAGACGAAGCAAGAAAATTGGGCGAAGTTACGATTGGGTTATTAACAGACCAAGCGATTGCTAGTTACAAACGTCTTCCTTTTTTACCTTTCGAGCAAAGAAAAATAGTTATCGAAAATATAAAAGGAGTTTCGGGGGTCGTTGCACAAGAAACGCTCGATTATGTTCCTAATTTATTAAAACTAAAACCAGATTACGTTGTTCATAGTGATGATTGGAAAACGGGCGTTCAGAAAGAAACAAGACAAAAAGTAATCGATGCTCTTGGTGCATGGGGAGGGCAACTTGTTGAGCCAAAATACGATTATGATCTTTCTTCTTCAACAAAATTAAACATGGCCTTGCGTGAAGTAGGAACAACACCGGAAATTAGAATGAAGAGATTAAGAAGGTTGTTGCAGGCTAA
>ERZ1292623.2596-Hain-H51-01um-R1-2596-length-15985-cov-4_pt1 | contig 15985 bp, 15 predicted proteins | sample MGYA00564398_ERZ1292623 | MGnify/ENA primary metagenome ERZ1292623 (study PRJEB36523, sample SAMEA6512633) | groundwater metagenome | collected 2019-01-07 | study: AquaDiva: Metagenomics assemblies of 32 groundwater samples | reverse complement strand
AAATCCCTGCCCTTTAGGGCGGGGATAGCTGCTTTTCAGGATTTTCTTTAATTTTACTACTTTAAAAGTTATGGAGATGAATAAAAATGAACTTTAAAGAATTTCTAGCAGGAATGCGTATTCCTCAATTTGAGGAAGCTTGTACCGGAGATGCAAGCGGGATTATAAAATTGGCTCACCCAGAAATTGAGGTGAGAACCAAGAATGGCTTAGAAAAACGTTGTAATTCTAATGTCCACACAGAGTATGTTGCTTTCTTAGGGATTGTTAGAGATAATCCTGATTCTAGATTTGATGAATTGTATCTCAGGTGTATGCAGCAGTAAAATTTTCCAGACCATGCTCCTATTGCAGACCAGCATTTAGGAGTATTAGAATTTTTCGCAAAAATAAATGCCATCCAGGTAAACGGTAAAGTTGGAAGCAGACAAATGGGAGAAGTTCATGTTTTTGGAATTCCAGAAAGAGCTGGAAATTCAAAATTCAGTTTATATGACCCAGGTTTAATAGAAATTGAAGTATTAAGTTCCATCCCAAAAGAAGAACAAACTTTTAGAAAATATTTTACAATTTTGTGATTGAGATAGAATATTTATTATTTTTTACTTCCGTCTCAACTTATCCAACTCATCAATCTCTGCTTTCTTGATCTCTAACAGAACCTGTGACAAACGCTCCAGAAGCACGCCTACATTCTTGGTTTTCTGCAGCTGTTTGACCAGTAAACCAATGATGATGATAGATTCAATCAGCAGAATAAATACTACTACTCCAAAAACAAGGATTACTTCGATTAAAGGAATATCCACTCCACCTACTAAAACCATTTTGCTACTTTCACCTTTTTGCTTAACGAATACTTTTTTTCATTAAAAAGCTTTCTGAAATTTGCCAAGACTCCTTGGTCGCTCACCTCGTGCTTTCTTGCTAGTATTCTGGTTTAAAATAGTACTTCTGTTTTTACAGAAAGCACCAATTAACTACTTGCCAAACACCTGCCGTTCTCGGCTCGCCTCTTGACCAAGCAGTCGTCTTGGCATCTATTGCTTTACCTCAAATTTATTTTCAGCTACGACAACTCCTTCCTTATCGAATATCTTTGTAATTACTTCATATTCTGAAGGAAGATATGTATTATACTGTGCAGCAATTAAAGCCCCTTTTCCCATATTGACAGTATAAGGGCCCAGCAGCTCATTATAGATGTTTTCTGAATCAATCCCAAAGAAAAAGGGAAGTTTAATCTTTAAAGGAAGTTGGGAATTGAGCTTGTTTTTGTTAGTATTTATGTTCATCTCGACGGTAAAAGTTTCTTTACCCCCGCTTGGCCGTGGGGCAAAAATCATATAATAATCAAGCTTCTTCGTTTTCGGATCCACATCAACGGCCGTGCCGGTAACCAGTTCTTCATGGTTTTCTATATCCTTGATCAGAATTTGCTCTCCACCTGAAGAAAAGACAATCTTAGGCGGCTCTTTCTGGCCTAAGCTTAACCCGCGGCGGATTTTCACTTCCTTCTCTATAGTTTCACCTGGATTAACTACGATGTACTCTAACTCCCCAGCGTTGACCAGTACATCCACCAGTAAATTTCCATTGATGCGTTCTTTGGAAGGTATTAATGGCGGGGCGACAGCTTTACCTACCAAGAACTCAGGGAAGAAGTGGGAAAGCTTCTTATGCGCTTGAAAGATTTCTATGGTTTCCAATAATTTTAAATTTTTCAATTCTTCTTCCAGCGCAGCTTCATCTATTTCTCCTTCTAAGAGCAATTCTTCTTGCAATCTTTTTTTAGCATTCTCTTCAAATTCTAATTTTATTTCTTTCTCTTTTGTTTTCAATGCTCCTGAAAGAACTAACTTTTTATTGAGGTTATTGGTAATAGTTATTTTATAATCCCTTTCTGAGGCGTAAGGAGTTATTGCTTTTCCTCCAACACTGCTGATACTCGCGCTGGCTTCTCCGCTCTGGAAAGCGCTAGAGGCTTCTGAGGCGGAAGCAGTTTCTGGAGCAGCCGATGGTGCTGGTGCTGCTTCTGCGGGAGCAGACGGCGTGGTGGCCGGAGCGGTTGGTTCACTCACTGCTTCACTTGCTTGTCCTCCTGATGTCTCTGCCACATTATCAACCGTAAGGGATAAAATTTGTGTACTGTTCAAGTTTCCCACGGTGTCGTTGGCAAAGACAGTCACCGTAATCAGTCCTTCTTCAATTGCCCCGGTATTCACACTGACACTCCAGGTACCTGAAGAATTGCTGGCAGTCCTGTTGAAAGGAGTGCTGTTAGTGAATTGAAATAGCACCGTGTTCACGGCAGTGAGATCATCGCTTACTCTGGCGTTGAAGGATACTGTTCCACTGATGCTTGTGGCATTGGCAGGGGCAGTTATGTTTACTGTAGGTGCAGTGAAATCGACGGTGAAATTGATGATCGCAGAATCATTGATATTGCTGACGGTATCATTGGCAACGATCCTTAGGCCTTGCCTTCCTTCTGCTAAGGCCGAAACATTGTAACTAACAATCCAATTTCCAGATTGATTAACTGCAGTCACGTTGAAATCCTGACTGGTTCCGTTGTCAAACCAGAAGTAGACTCTGTTCACACCAGTAAGAACATCAAAGATGCTGGCATTGAAAGTTTGGTTGCTGGAACGGATGCTGAAGTTGCTGTCATTCACTGGGTTATTAAGGAAGTTGCGAGTCACATTTGGAGAAGTAAAGTCTATTGTAAAGTTGATGATTGCAGAATCATTGATATTGCTGACGGTATCATTGGCAACGATCCTTAGGCCTTGTCTTCCTTCCGCCAATGCTGACACATTGTAACTTACGATCCAATTTCCAGATTGATTAACTGCAGTCACGTTGAAATCCTGACTGGTTCCATTGTCAAACCAGAAATATACCCTCTCAACTTGAGTTAATACATCAAAGATACTAGCGTTGAAAGTTTGATTGCTGGAACGGATGCTGAAATTGCTGTCATTCACTGGGTTATTAAGGAAGTTGCGAGTCACATTTGGAGAAGTAAAATCTACCGTGAAGTTGATGATCGCAGAATCATTGATATTACTTACCGTGTCATTGGCAACGATCCTTAGGCCTTGCCTTCCTTCTGCTAAGGCTGAAACATTGTAACTAACAATCCAATTTCCAGATTGATTAACTGCAGTCACGTTGAAATCCTGGCTGGTTCCGTTGTCAAACCAGAAATAGACTCTGTTCACACCAGTAAGAACATCAAAGATGCTAGCATTGAAAGTCTGATTGCTGGAACGGATGCTGAAATTGCTGTCATTCACTGGATTGTTTACAAAATTCCTGGTGACATTGGGGGGAGTTCGATCTACCGTAAAGTTGATGTACTGAGTGTAGTTGATGTTGTTAAAGCTATCGTTGGCGGAAACTGCCACTCCTTGCAATCCTTCTGCAAAACGCGAGGTATTGACCTGGCTGGCAGACCAAGTTCCGGAGAAGTTAGTGGCAGTTACATTAAAAGGACTAGTTCGATTGTTGAAGACGAAAATAACTCTGTCTACGCTAGAATCAGTATCGAGTACTGTAGCATTGAAATCAACGAATCTGTAGCTGAAATTACTGCTGTTGGAAGGATAAGTGATATTAACTGCCGGCGGGGTGAGATCGAGGATAGTGAGATTATTTGAGATATTAGGCGAGGCATCTTCATATCCATCATTTGCAGTAGCGTGTACGGTCCAGTTTTCTCCGCGGACAGTTTCTTGAGCGACGATGAGATCGGTTTGATTCTGTGATAAGGCCCAGATCTGTTCTGCGGATAAGCTTCTATTCCAGATCATCACTTCGTCGATGCTGCCGTTGAAGAATGTATTAACCCCGGGGCTTGTCGGTCCGGCGATAATATTAGCACCGCCGCCTATCCAGGTGTCTATATTTATAGTAGCAAACGAGCAAGCACTAACTCCCACTTGAGTTCCATTAATAAACACTGCAGTGTGGCTGAAGTTGTATCGCGCTGCAACATAGGTCCAGGTATCATTGAGGATGGCTTCGCTAAGAGAATTTGCAACGCAGCTTAAAGAGTTACTACTTCCATTTTGATAAATAACAAAGATTGGTCTTTGATTGTCGGGGGCAGGTGGGTTAATATTAAAAGAAAAAAATTGTCTGGTCACACCGCTGATGATTTCCCGACGAGTTAGGATGCTTCGAGAGGTCGCTGCAGCGGAAGTTGGTCCTCGTAAACGTATCCATGCGCTCATGGTGCAGCCGTCAGTACATGCCGATTTCAGGCTGCTCTGATTGCCAAGGAAGATGTAATCATTCACTCCATCAAACATGTATGCGCCTCTTTGGTCATACCCGCCAGTGGCATTCCATCTTACTCCATTGGTCTCGTTTCCATGATTTGCAAATCCTGAATAATCCCAGGTGTTATTGGTATCTGTTCCATTCACCCCTTCAAAGGGCATATTCAATACTGCGATAGGCGTATTATTTCTCAACCAGTTATAGATCACTTTCACAGAATCGCTGTCAGCATCAGAGGTAGTTGCGTAGGCAGTGAGATTGACATTGCTTTCATTTCTGGCGATATTGGTGGTGTTTAATATCAATTGGGTAATCAATGGTTTTACATTCACAAATAAGGTGCTGTAGTTGCTAAAAGAGCTGACGTTGGCATCTAAAATTCCAAATGAAGCATTATAGCTGATTATAGAACATCTAAAGCCGCTGGTAGTACTGTTATCACAGCGTATCCCATTTTTGAATAAGCCAGGCGTTTTTAGATAGGTCAGGCCGCGTAATTCGATTCGCGCGGAGCTGTTGAGATTAAAGGCCTGATCGGAAGCAGTAGTGGAAGGAAGATTCGCAAAACCAGTAACATTATTAGCAAGATGGATGTTAAGGTTTACCGAAAGATTAATCCCGGTAGTAAGATTAGTTTTGCTCCAGTTAATCTGGCCGAAAGAGTTGTTGTAAATTAAAAAATTAAGCTGTTCCCCAAGATGGAGAAGCGGGATTCTACTTGAAATATTATTATTTACTAATAGGTTATTTATTGGCGCGGGGATACTTCCATTGATAAAAATCCCCTTACCGGTACCTGAAGAAAGCAGAGTGGAAATGTTGTTGTACCTGATGGTGTTATTGGATGAATTCTGTAACCATATGCCATGCCCATTTGTTCCCTTGGAAATAATTATACTATTTTCAATAGTACTATTGGTGACCGATGAAAAATATATTGCGTGGCTATCAGCTCTACCCGTAGTTTCTTCTATGAGGCAATTCTTGATTGTTACATTATCATGTCCATGATTTTCTATACCCAACCCCTCAACTGCGCTACCATAATCTATCTTAAAGCCTCGACAATTGACAGTCACCCCGCCAGCTAGGATGGTTAAACATGTTGCAGTCGCAGTTATGTTATTTGCCAGCTCATAATCCTCATTCGCGGTAGCGGGATCGCCAGTACAAGCAGTAATAGAAGTTAATTTTATACCAATTGCAGCTCCAGTAATTCCTCCCTCAACTTTGGCTGCTGCCAAAAGACCAGCTATAGAAAACAGCAAAACTGCTAGTAAAACAACTACCTTGCTCTTTTTTTGAAAGTACATCTATGTGTTATCATAAAATTTCATAGTTTATTAAGGTTTGTCACCTCAAACCTAAGACGGAGCGGGTATACGCTTTCAGCGTAACCCACTATCACCTTAAGCACTTGATTACTTAATGAAAAAGTTAAAAATGCAAGTACAAGAAATTTCTTACAAAAGATTTAAAAATCACTTCAATTTCACCATGTAATGACATTAGATATTTTAGTCAACAATTGGAAAAAGGGGAAGTTAGTTTATGCAGTTGCTGCTTTCTATGCTCTTGGCTGCGCTAGCGGAACTGCCTCCAGCGGCGATGAAAATCAAGGCGGATCAACAGTATCAACTCCAGATGAAGGCGGCGCAGCCGGTTTTGCCGGTAGTGGTGGTAATGGCGGTTCAGAAGAAGTATGCCTGCCCAATAATTCTCTTATTTGCCATGAAGACGGCGTATATTGGCAGGACAGCTGCGGTACTCTGGGCCAATTGAAAGAAGATTGCTCCAATAAGCAAGTATGCGGCAATGGGCAATGTGTTTATGATTGCAGCATGGCAACGCCTACTTCAAGCTGCAGCGAACAAAATTGTGCTTTTTATGATACTTTTGATTATGGCACCTGTAAGTGGGATATTAAGACTGGCGCACCGTATACTTCTAATGAAAAATTGCATTTGGAAGGAAATTCCATAGTCGAAGCAAAAGGAGGACCTTTTAGCCTCTCCCCTGCCTGCAATGGAGATTTTGTTGCCCAATATAAAGTTGAATTACTGCCTAGTGCTCAAGGCACTGTGAAAATTTCCCATCGCAATCAAAATCCAAATTTTAGCGGGATAACTGTAACTCATTATCCATTTAGCGAGAATAATAAAATCGGCCTTAACTGCAATGGTTACGAAACTGAAATAGGAGATTATGATTTACATCTGCAAAAGAAGTTAACAGTAAAAAAATTTGGAAATCGGCTTGAATTATTTGTCGATGACGTATATATCACCAAGGTAGCTTGCAATGAAACTACTGATCCTACCCCAGCCAATGCGATGATCATGGCTGCCGGTTCTGCCGTTCTTCCCCAGGAGATGAAGATTGATGATGTTTCCTTGTATTGTTTAAACTAAACTTTTTTAAACACTCTTTCATTTCTTATTTTCTCATGAATTACAAAGAATTAGGCCTTAAATGCGGACTAGAGATTCACCAACAATTAGAAGGCAAAAAATTATTCTGCAGTTGTCCTACCACTATTCGAGATAATGAAGCTGATTTTACTATCCAGCGTAAATTACGCGCCGCAGCTGGTGAAGAAGGAAAAGTTGACATTGCGGCTAAGCAGGAACAGCTCAAAGGAAAAACATTTTTCTATCAAGGTTATTACGACACGACTTGTTTAGTAGAATCAGATTGTGAACCTCCGCACGAAATCAATCCTGAAGCGTTGATGGCGGCCTTGCAATTATGTAAAATTGTGGATGCAGAAGTGTTTCCAGTGATTCAGGTAATGAGGAAGACCATTATTGATGGTTCAAATACCTCGGGGTTCCAGCGAACATCTTTAATGGCTCGTAACGGAGCAATCAACACTACTGCAGGAACAGTCAGGATAACCAATATCTCCCTGGAAGAAGATTCTTGTAAGATAGTGAGCGAAAACACCGGGGAAAAAGCCTATTCCTTGGATCGTTTAGGAATACCATTGATCGAAATCGGAACCGCTCCAGATATAACCTCGCCAGAACAATGCCAGGAAGCAGCAAAAAAGATGGGGATGCTCTTACGTTCCTTGCCAAAGGTCAAACGAGGATTAGGAACAATTAGACAAGATGTGAATATTTCTATCAAAGGTGGGACACGAATCGAAATTAAAGGCGTGCAGGATCTGCGGCAATTACCGTTATTAGTAGAGTTAGAAGTCAAAAGACAGGAAGAATTATTAAAGATGAAAGACGAGCTCAAGAAAGTAACCTTGCCTGCCTTTCATGCGCTTGAAGTTAGTTCGCTCTTGGTGCATTCTGCTGCCAGGGTTGTTAAAAATACACTCGCTAAGAAAGGCGTAGTGTTGGCAATCAAATTACCAGGCTTTACTGGCTACCTGGGCAGAGAAGTACAACCAGGCCGAAGATTGGGAACAGAATTTTCTGATTGGGCAAAAGTACGAGCAGGAGTAGGCGGCATTTTTCATTCTGATGAATTGCCGCGAGATGGTATTTCTGAAAATGAAGTAAGTGCAGTTAAAACAAAGTTAGGCTGTGCTGCTCATGATGCTTTTGTATTAGTTGCTGACCTGGAAAAGAAAGCGCGACTGGCTTTAGAAGCAGTCCATGATCGGGCACAGCAAACCTTAAAAGGTGTTCCAGCTGAAGTCAGAAAAGCAAATGCTGATGGAACCACAACCTATTTGCGGCCTATTCCTGGAGCAGCGAGAATGTATCCGGAAACCGATGTGCCGCTCATAAAACCTGATTTAACCAAGATTGAATTGCCTGAACTGTTGGAAGAGAAAATTGTACGGTACCAGAAAGACTTTGGCTTAAGCAAGGATTTAGCAGAATTCGCGGCTAAATCAGAATTAGTGCACTTGTTTGAGGAATTGGTAGAGAAATATCCTTCTGTCAAACCTGCTTTTATTGCAGAAACCTTAATTTCTACTCCATTGGATATTAAACGGCAGTTTCATCACGATCGAAACAAGCTTACTGAGCAGGATTTCAGGGATGTTTTTAGGTATCTAAAAGAGGGAAAGATTCACAAGGATATTGTTTTAGACGTGCTTATTGATATGGTTACCGATAAGTTTGATCTGAAGAGATATGTTGCGCTGGGAACTGAAGAGATTCATAAGGAATTGTTGAAGATCGTGGCTGAGAATAAAGAGGCTCCTTTTTCAGCCTTAATGGGATTAGCTATGAAACGGCTGGCGGGGAAGGCTTCCGGGCAGTTTATCTCTGAGCAGTTGCGCCAGATTCTTGAGAAAGGACATTAATTATGTCATTACTCTTAAGTTACTATTTTACGGGCTCTGTAGAAAATCTTAAGTAGAAACTGCCCTTCCTTCAGGTTACCCTGAAGGGCGGCAGGGTGGAGAGGTAAGCTCCACCATGAAGAAAGAAAAAAGGCTGGATAGAAAAATTCATCGGTTGTTTATGGCAACGGGAAACTCCCGTTGGGTACATCATTTTGGGCCTAAGAAGTTCCAAACATGGATACTGTGCTTAGGCTTAATTGTGAAGCAGATATATCAGCTCTCCTACAGAAGAGCTATGAAGTTTCTCGACGAATATTATGATCTTGGATTGCATTGGACAACGCTGCAAAAAGCAGCGAAGAGATTGCCTCGATCGTTGTGGCAATCTCTTTTAGCAGCAACGATTGAGTTCAAGAACACCTATCTTGCTGCGGCAGATGGAACCGGATTCTCCCGTTCAGGACCAAGCCAATATTATTTGAAAAGAATTGACCGGGAAGAGCCAGTAGGCAGACCGGTACAAATGATTTGTGTGATTGATGTTGAACATCGAAAGTTCCTTGCAGGAACTTTTTTGGCAAAACCACAACATGAAGCGCAATGGATTCCCACAATTTATCGGCAATGTCCAACAGAACTAGAAGTTCTGCTTCAGGATAAAGGCTTTGATGCTGAATGGCTCCATCAATGGCTTTTGGAGAATGGAACATTCTCCGTTGCGCCTGTGCGCAAGAATTGTCGTCGAGGAAGACATAGAAAATTGCTTAGAGATTGCTTTGATTGGGATTTATATTGGCAACGCAACATTGTGGAATGTCTCTTCTCAGCGCTGAAAAGGCTTTTTGGAAGCACGGTGCGAAGTCAAAAAATAAGAACACAGACAGCAGAGCTGTTCTGTAGGCTCATAGCCTATAACATAGGCTTACGCCTATGGACTTTTTCTACAGAGCCTATTTTACGGAAAGATTTATAAAGGGGCTTCTTATGTTATTGGCATAGTTAAAGAGAGGTAAATAAAAACATGACAGATAACGAAACTGGTTGTGCAAAAATGCTTTTAGCTGGTACATTTGTAGGCGCTGCTGCCTTAACTACTTGCTCATATGCTGCTGGTCTTGCTTCTGGCTATGTTAAATGGGGGCGTGAACTTAACGAAATAAAGGAAGCTCAGGAAATTCAACAAGAGTCCCTTTGTAATAGAGTTTTAGAACCTATCTGGTTAGATTTTGTAGATGGCTGTTCTCAAAAAACATCATACACCATTAACGATGGAAGTTTAGATCCTGTTCTAGAAAGACGAAACAGCATTAGAAATGCAAACAATTGTCCTGATTCAATTAAGAAGAAAGTATGGAACTGCGCTTATAACGCTTCGCAAAGAAATTTTGAAGCGAGTAGAGAATAATTTTTTAACTTCCTAAATCTATATAAGTACCTTCTTTTTCTTTCTGTTGATGAATAAAAGTTCTTTATGCGCTCTGGTGTTAGCGATAAACACGGCTTCCTGTTTTTCTAAAACTGCATATACGCCTCCTTCAGAGGTCATTACTCGGTATATTACTATCCCACGATCTTGTCCACCGCCACGGACCGTTATTGAACATCTGCCTTGTGAACAAAAGACTGAAGAAAAGAAAGTTGATTCAATTACACTGGAATATCGAGCCTTACTAAATACACTAGCCTGGGCGGAAGGTACTGATTGCCATTACAACATGATGGTAGGCCGAATGTTGTTTACCAATTATGTTTCACATCCGGTCGAGACCGGCGAGATGCCGAAGAAAGGGATTCCCTTCCCAGGAAAACGCAGAGTCAGAAGAAACGGCCGTTGGATCACCTATTCAACTATAAATTATTCTACTGCAGCAGGGCGGTTTCAATTTCTATATAGGACTTATCTCACTTTAAAGAATGAAGAGGGACTTTTCCAGAGCGGTTTTAATCCTGAAGAGCAAGATAAAGCTGGAAAATATTTAGCTGATAAGCAGGGCGTCACCCAGGAGTTGCTGGAAGAAGCGATCAGGACAAAAAATTTTACAGAGCTATGGAATCAGCTGTCCTGGACCTGGGCATCCATTCCCTGTGATGAATCTAAAAAGCCAAGAAGGGAACGAAGGATATGTTATCCTAGAAGAGGCCGCTACAACCAATTTACCTATCCGGATAAGGACTTACAGAAGATATACTTCATCTTTTATGACGCTGCCAAAAAATAAGAGGATTGTACTGGTTTTAATGTGTTTAGTGCTGCCATTATTTTTACTTTTATTATCATACAAATTGGTGCTTTTCTTCACTCCCTTGACATCTGCACAACAGGGTGTTTTTCTATTTTTAGAAGGAAAAGGAGAATTGCAAAGTGGATTTACAGAGTTAGAAGTTTCTCATTTGGAAGATGTTAGGCTGGTTATGCACTACGCTGATTATGTCTTTTATGTTTTGTTGTTGGCAGTTACGGTTATTGTTACATATTACAGAAAGGATAAAGATTTTGGATTAAAGCTACTAAATTATGGAGGAAAATTTACTATTATAGCAATGATTTTCTTAGGAGTTTTTTCTCTGTTTTTCTTTGATGTTGTATTTACTATTTTCCATAAAATCTTTTTTCCGCAAGGAAACTGGATCTTTGCAGCTGATTCAATGTTAATCCAGACCTTTCCACTTAAATTCTTTATTGCTATCAGCAGAAATATCCTCCTCTTAACCTTATTTTTAGGAATACTTTTTATACTTCCAAAACATCTCAATCGTCATGTTCTTCGCCACCGGAATTAAGGCCTGGTTTGTAATGCTCATAGTTTTAGTCCTTATTATTTTATTTTTAGTGCTCTTATTTAACTTGTTTTTATTTTTGCTTCCAATGATTATAGTTGTTTTGATAGTAAGCTGTTTTATTTATCTGTTCAAAAAACTGAATAAGCTCAAAAAAGGAAAGAAAAAATAAAAATCCAAAGGTATTTTTAATGTTTACTCAACCCCACTTCAGAGTGATAATTGTACATAAAACAAATCACCGTAAGCGGTGGGGCATCGCAAACAAATGAAACCGCTAATCTTGCTTAATTTCAAAACCTATCCAGAAACGGCTGGAAAAAAGGCTTTACTTTTGGCAAAAAAGCTGGAGAAAGTCAAAACAAAAAAGTATGAGCTTGTGATTGCACCTTCATTACCTACTCTTGAGGAAGTGGCTGCAGGAACATCGCTTACTGTTTTTTCCCAGCATACCGATCTAGCCGGACTAGGAGCTTTTACCGGCAAGATCTCTGCCCAGGAGTTGAAAAAAATCGGAGTGAAAGGAACATTGCTAAATCATTCTGAACGGAAGATTCCTTTTTCCATTTTGAAGAGGATTGCTGCTGACTGTAAAAAAAATAGATTGATTGTAGTCATTTGCGCATCATCTTTAGAAGAGGCTAAACAGGTCGCAAGATTAAAACCTGATTATCTTGCCTATGAGCCGCCGGAATTGATCGGTGGAAATATTTCTGTGACCAAAGCTAAACCGGAGGTTATTTCCAAAGCAGTGGAATTGGTTAGGAAAATGAGTCCGAAGACGAAAGTATTGTGCGGTGCGGGAGTGCAGTCAAGAGAAGATGTATTGAAAGCACTGAGGTTGGGTACAAAAGGTGTGTTGATTGGGCATGCCGTTCCGAAAGCAAGAAATCAGGCGAAGTTTTTGAAAGAGTTGTTGAAATAAGTATATAGTTTCTATTGAATATCTTTATCTATTTTTGTCACATCTATTCTTCATGCAAATATTAACTCTTTTTCTTCCTGCAGATGTGGAAGCAGACGAATTACGAAAAGATTTAGAAGAAATCATTACTGAGTACAAAGGTAAAAAGATAACGTATTTCGCGTTTCCCTTACCTTACGCAGTTGGCTTAGCACAGGCCTATGAATTTCCTTCCAAAGGCACGGTTATTACAGTAACCAACGATGTTGGAAAATTCTGTGACGATCATTTGCATGTACCTGGGGGAGCGTTGTGGTACAATGCCAGAATATATTTTCTCGGCTTCAATGAAGAAACCTGGGAGTTTCAATGGCTGAAGCAGAGTTTTGAGTATTTGAATAATAAATATTATGAGGATTAACTGTCGGTTCTGTAAAACAGATACTGAGATAAAAAAATCCCATTGACGCCGTCAGTACCCAAATCGTTTTTCGTATTCTTTATGTGTCATCCACTCTAAAACAATACTAAGGACCACGACCTCGTCCCTTTTGATGGTATAAATTAAAGAAAATCCGTCTTGGAAAAGCGGCGCAAGAAATGCGAAGAATATCTCATTTCTGCGCAGAAAACTGATAGTTTTCAGTTTTCTCGCGTAAATCCCTGCCCTTTAGGGTGGGGATAGCTGCTTTTCAGGATTTTCTTTAATTTTTACTCATCGTCGGAGGCGTGATTTGCTGTTTTGGCACGACCTATTTTTCAAAATTTAGCATCCGACGCACTCGCCAGTATACATTTTTGGTAATTATGGGACAGCCTGCGCTGTTAAGTGACCCGAACGAAGTGAGGGCAAAATCCTAAGGATTTTGAGTTAAAAAAGGGCAAATTAACTAAAAGGGAATAGTTATAAATATAATGATATCTTCGCTTTCTTATGAAGATAAATATTGTTGGAGAGGTTAGTACGGATCAAAAAATAATTGATACATTGGTAGAAATTATACCAACATTATTTCCCATAGACTCAAACCTTGAATTAGTTGATTCAGGTGAAAGATATGCCCGCAAACAGGAAAAAGTACTAAACTGGGATGATATTATTGATCAAAATAAGATAAATTTTTACGATGGGATAATAGATCCAACTGGGAAATTTTGGATGAATATGGATTCTATTGCCTATAGGTATAGACCTAATATTAAAGATGAATATTTAATGATTATTGGTCATCGTGATTTTATCAATATGGATATGAGTGTTTTATTACTCGCTGGTCTTGCTAAAAATAGGATGCTCGCTACTCGCCAAATAGAAAATGGATGTTATCAGGGAATGGCAGATTATAAAGATCGGTGGATATTTTTAGGTCTTCCAAATGATGGTTGTGCCGGGGCTGTAAAAGTTAGTGCACATGAAATTGCTCATTTATTTTTGGATAGAATTTCTTGTGGGGAAGGATTTAGTCTAGAAGACCATTTAAACAGGAAAATACCGAATCATTGTGAAAATTATGTGGGTAGTAAACGTTGTTTAATGAACCCTAAGTCCCCAGTAAATCGAGAAACTATTCAAGAAATAGCTCTTAACTTTTGTGAATATCATACTAATAAGTTAACTTAAATTTTAAGAAATTCTAATTCTAAGTAGTTTGCCCTTTTTCAATTTTACTTACCTATAACTCAAGACCCCCATATTTTGCAGTTATAGGTGTTATGTGATGAAAAATATTACCACAAATAGATAAACTGTTACTACTAAAGTCAAATCACCTTCACAATAAACGTCTGCGGATTGCCGTACAGATTATTCTTGCTGTCAAACACTTCAGCGACAAATATATATTCTCCTTTCAAGGCGTCTTTAGGCACTTGAATTAAGATTGCTTCTTTGTTGTTGGCATTGCTTTCAATAGCGATAGAGGCAGTGTTGTATAAAGCCCAGCCGGCAACGTTGAGAGGATTCACTTGGGAAGTGACGTCTGCTTTGGTTTCGTCCGTAACTTTGTTCAAGATAATGCTGATATGAAAATTCTCCGTAGCATCATAGGTGTTTAATATTCCTAATCCAAAGATATGGCTGTCGCCGCGAGGCACGGTTGCCACATGTAACGGAAGAGCTACTTTTTTGCCTTGGCCGACTAAGAGGCGTTCTAATTCATCCTGGGTTTTCAGGTCTAATTGCGCTTTGATATCCTCTGCGCCGCCAATGAATTGGTAGATTAAGGTAATCCCTGCAGAAAGAATCACTAAAGAGATGATGATGATGACCAAAGTTTCGATAGAAAGACCAATAGCTCCTCGAGTATTACTATTAGAGTGCTTCTTTTTCATGCTATAGTTGCTAGCCAAATAGTATTTATAAACATTTTGAATGCGTTTACTGGTAGTTTACTAGTCCAGGTTTATAGTATTATTCTGCGGCGAGGGATGGTTGGAGGAAGGGATGTCATTAGAAAAAAAAGTGAGTATCGGAATGTTTGCTGCGCTTAATGGATTGGCTTGTACTGAAAATACTTCTGCAGATCTAGGCGGCGTGACTATCTACGAAGCAAGGACGGACAGCGAAGGCAAAGCTTATTTTACAGAAGAAGAAACTGGCGAAGACCTGGAAGTTAAATTGCTCATTAAAGATACTGATTTTCCAGTTGCTGACGCAACTATCTTATATTTTGATGGCCCTGATTTTGAAGCTTTCTCATTGAATCATCCTGCCTTCTCCCCGCAGCTGCAGATCGCCAGGCACAATAGTGATCATCAATATCCTCTGTCATTGACGCCAGCAGTAATTCCACATAAAGGCTCAGGAAAAGAACAATCAAAAACAGGAGCAGAGAACTATCTTTCCTGGGCAGAAGCAAATTGGGAACATACCGGCTGTTTAAATCGAGATAATATGGTTACCCTGATGAAACCGGGGATCTGGGCGATGAAAGTAGTGGGGGTTGATGAGGTAATTAATACTATAAGCTTTTCTAAGGATAGATTTGATAAAGGAGTTAAATACATCAGAGATAATTTGCCAGAATCGGCAGTTGCAGACATATATGTGTTTATTCCGTACAAACATGGATTTAGTGCTTCGACCACAACTATTACGGCATTAGACGTAAAGTTTAGCGGCGGATGTTCTTATGGTGATTCTGGAAATACTCAACCAGGAGATAATTACGAAAGCGGTAGTACGGGAAGCGATGGTAATAGTGGAAGCGGAGACAGTAGCAACAATTGTTCAGGAATGCTTTTCTGTGATGAATTTAACGGCACAGCGTTGAACACCAGCAAATGGAATGTGATTAACGACTCAGGCATAGAGGTGTATGGCGGATGGCTTACCTTGCCAAATGCTTCTTCCATCGCTGCCCAGAATGGCTTTGGAAGTTCCTGTGCTGATAAACGCGTTGATCTGCGCACCAGTGCCTATGGATCATCAGTATACTTAGGAAACATGGGACTGTCTGCCGGCAATACCACGGGAATTCTCAGCTGTGGCAATCAGAGTAAAGTAGCGAATATCGCAGGAGCAGAGAATGGATTGTCTCTATACAAAAGCGGAGGATTGCTTTCCTTGCTGGTGAATGGACAAGTTACCAGTGTTCCTTGCTCAGAGAATATAAGCTATGTTCAGCTTACTGCAGGATTGAATGATAAAGTGGATGTTGATTATGTGAGGGTGAAGTGTAATTAGTTTAAATGTTGTTAAACAAAAATTAAAGAAAATCCTGAAAAGCAGCTATCCCCGCCCTAAAGGGCAGGGATTT
>ERZ1292623.2595-Hain-H51-01um-R1-2595-length-15985-cov-6_pt1 | contig 15985 bp, 13 predicted proteins | sample MGYA00564398_ERZ1292623 | MGnify/ENA primary metagenome ERZ1292623 (study PRJEB36523, sample SAMEA6512633) | groundwater metagenome | collected 2019-01-07 | study: AquaDiva: Metagenomics assemblies of 32 groundwater samples | reverse complement strand
ACAGTATTTTATTGATGAAGGTGGAATGTCGCATATGTCCTTGACTTATACACATCGTTGAGGTTTAACTTCAGAATTGCTATGATGTATCTTGCATACATCTAATATGTCAAAGAAAAAATCAAGAAGAACTGATAAAAGAGCCTACAGGCTTAAATTAAAGCCTCAAACAATTTCATCAATTGCACAGGTTATATTCTTTGGGCTTGCAGCTTTAATTATAATATCTTTTTCAAGAAGTGGACTCATCTTGGTTCGTTTTAATGATTTTATGATGCAAATATTTGGTTTTGCCACAATATTCTTGCCATTTATATTTTTATCGTTTGGATTTCTACTTAGTAAATTTAAAATTCCACTTGCTCAGCCAAATGTAATAATAGGATCCATTTTGGTTTTTCTGTCACTTGCAGGTTTAGGGAAGTCAGGTAACTTAGGATTAATCTTTTGGGATGGGGTATCAACTCTAGTTACTCCCTTTGGAGCAGTAATAATTTTTTTTGGAATTATAGTTACTGGTCTTATTATTCTTTTTAATACTTCTTTTGATCAAGTGTTTAAAATTCTTAATTCCTTTTTTTCTTCAGCAGGAGTTTATATATTTGGCCAAAAGTCAGCGGGCGGTGGAAGAATACTCGCTCGAAAAGACTTCAAAATTTCAGGTTCATCATCAAGTGCTCCAATTATTAATTTACCTAAGCCAATAAGTGTTTCTGATAAGTCAAAAGAACAACTTGAAGAAAAGTTAATTAGTAATGTCAAAGGTGAAGAAACAATCTGGAAATATCCTCCACTTGATCTTTTGTCAGGTGAGCAAATTGGAAAGGTTGATAGAGGGGATATTAACGGAAATGCAGATATCATAGAAAAGACACTTGAGTCATTTGGTATTACAGCTAATATCGTCGAAGTAAACCTAGGGCCTGCAGTTACACAGTATGCAATTCAAGTTGCGCTAGGTACTAAACTTTCTAAAATTACAGCTCTTGAGAGGGATCTTGCTCTTGCTCTGTCTGCTCCAACTGGCACTATTAGAATAGAAGCTCCAATTCCCGGAAGAAATCTAGTCGGTATAGAGCTTCCTAATAAATCACCAGAATTTGTACCAATTAAAAGAATGCTTGAGTCTGATGAGATGAATCTTAAGAAATCAAAACTCGCAGTTGCACTTGGACTTGATGTTTCAGGCAAGCCAATAATAGCAGATATCGCCAAAATGCCACACGTTTTAATTGCAGGACAAACAGGATCCGGTAAATCTGTAATGGTTAATACATTTTTGGCATCAATTTTGTTCCGTTCCTCACCTTCTGAAGTCAAGTTTATAATGGTTGATCCTAAAAGAGTTGAACTTACTGGATACAATGATATTCCTCACTTATTATCACCTGTCATAGTTGATTCAGGTAAAGTTTTATCAGCTCTTCGTTGGTTGACTCGCGAGATGGATAGAAGATATGAGTTATTTGCAAAAGCAGGTGCAAGGAATATTGATGCATATAATGAGATGAGTGGATTTCAAGCTCTTCCATATATAGTTCTCTTAATTGATGAGTTAGCTGATGTAATGCTTCTATCCCCAGTTGAAGTAGAAGATGCAATTACAAGAATTGCTCAAATGAGCCGTGCTGTTGGAATACACATGGTCTTAGCTACTCAGAGACCCTCAGTCAATGTTATTACAGGACTTATAAAGGCAAATATTCCAACAAGAATTGCCTTTGCAGTATCCTCACAAATAGATTCCAGAGTTATTATGGATACACAAGGAGCTGAAAAACTTCTTGGTAAAGGCGATATGTTATATCTTCCTCCAGATCAAGCAAAACCATCAAGAATTCAAGGAGCGTTTGTTAATGATGAAGAAATCAAAAAGCTTGTTAATTTTATCAAAAATCAAGGTGTTCCAGCCCAATATACTGACGAAGTAACAACACAGACAAAATCAGGTAAAGCTGCGATTCCTGGAGTTACTGGTGAAACAGACAATCTTTTTGCAGAAGCTGTAAAGGCAGTCTGTCAGTACGATAGAGCTTCTGCATCATTACTTCAAAGACGTCTGTCAATTGGATATGCTAGAGCTGCAAGAGTTATTGATCAATTGCAAGATGCAGGAGTTATCGCCCCTTCTGATGGTTCCTCAAAGCCTCGTGAGGTTTTAATCAAAAATGCAGAAGAGTTTTTGGCATCAATAGGTAAGTAATATGAATACTGTAGGACAAATTTTAAAAGAAGCTCGTCTCAAAAAAGGCATCTCTTTGATTAAATTAGAAAATCTAACAAAGATAAAAAGAGATTTTATACTTAAAATTGAAAAAGAGGATTGGAATAATTTGCCGGAATTTCCTGTAGTTTCAGGATTTATAAAAAACTTGGGAAGCGCTCTAGATTTATCTGTTAATAACATCAATGCTACTTTAAGACGGGATTATCCGCCCAAAAAACTTACAATTAATCCAAAACCTGATGTGCAAGGTAAATTTACTTGGTCGCCCAAACTAACTTTTGCTGTTGGAGTTGGAATTTTAATAATGTCAGTTTTGGGTTATTTAGGATTTGAATATAGTAAGTTTATGAGACCACCAGAATTGATAATATCTAATCCAAAAGAAAACCAACAGGTTTTACAAGGTAACTTAACTGTTGAAGGTAAAACGTCAACAGATGTTATTTTGACAGTGAATAATCAATTGATTACACTAGATCAAGATGGAAATTTTAAAACAAAAATAGAAATATCAATGGAAACTAAAAGTTTAATTTTTAAAGCAGTATCTAGATCTGGTAAAGAAACTATCATCGATAGAAAAATTTCAATAAATTAAATATGGATTCTGTACAAAGATTATTAGTAGTTGTTGTTATAGCACTGACAGTTTTGTTGGTAATAGTTGGTATTCAAGTTGTTTTTATTATCTTGGATCTTAGAAAATCAATAAAAAGACTTAATTCTATTCTAGAAGATGCAATTTTAGGTGGAGGTCTTATTAGGCCTGACAGATTAACAGGAATTGCAGAAATGTTTAAAAAAGATAAATCCATGACCACCCACGGACAAGAGTGATATGAGATTCAGCATCGAAGATGCTATAATTCACTTCATGATTACTTCTAACGAAGTCAGAGAAAAATATTTACGTTTCTTCGAGAAACGAGGACATGTAATTATTCCTCCTGCTCCACTTGTTTTGGAAAATGATGCAACAACTTTATTTACATCATCTGGTATGCAACCACTTGTTCCCTATTTGATGGGACAAAAACATGAGTCTGGAACAAGACTTGTTGATTCACAACCTTCTATTAGACTTCAAGATATTGATGAAGTTGGTGATAACAGACATACAACATATTTTGAAATGCTTGGTAATTGGAGTTTGGGTGATTATTTCAAAGGAGAACAACTTGCTTGGATTTGGGAATTTTTGACAGAAGAACTTGGGTTAGCAAAAGAAAAATTATATGTATCGATATTTGAGGGTGATAATTCTGTGTCTAAAGACACAGAGTCCTATGATCTTTGGAGAAAGATAGGGATTTCTGAAGATCATATCTTTTCATATGGAGATAAGAAAAACTGGTGGAGTAGGAGTGGAACTCCAGAACAAATGCCAGTTGGTGAAATAGGTGGTCCTGACTCCGAAATATTTTTTGAGTTTGAAAGCGTCAAACATAAAAAGGAATTTGGAGAAAAGTGTCACCCGAACTGTGACTGTGGAAGATTTTTAGAAATAGGTAATTCTGTTTTTATTCAATACAAGAAGAAGGGTGATGGAACACTTGATGAACTCCCACAAAAAAATGTTGATTTTGGTGGAGGGTTAGAGAGAATAACCGCTGCTATAAACGATGATCCAGATGTTTTTAAAACTGATATCTTTTGGCCAACTATAGAAAAGTTAGAAGAAATAACGGGTAAAAAATATGAAAACAATCAAAGAAACCTTAGGATAATTGCAGATCATTTGCGAGCAGCAGAAGCATTAATTGCAAGTGGTGTAGTTCCATCAAATAAAATGCATGGGTATATTCTTCGAAGACTTATAAGAAGGATTGCTACTAAAGTTTCTGATTTTGAAAAAGTTACAAACAATAAAGTTATCTTAGAAGAATTAAGTAAATTTAAGGTAAGTTTAGATAATGGTTTAAAGGAAATCAAAAAAATTGACAAAATTACAGGTAAAATTGCCTTTGATTTATACCAATCATATGGTTTTCCACTTGAACTTACTGTTGAGCTTTTTAAAGATAAAGGTCAAGAAGTAAACTTAGAAGAATTCAGAACGGAGTTTGAAAAACATAAAGATGCATCAAGGTCTACTTCAAAGGGAATGTTTAGAGGAGGACTTGAAGATCACAGTGAGGAAACCACAAAACTTCATACTGCCACGCATTTATTACATGCTTCACTTAGAAAAATATTGGGAGATTCTGTTAGTCAAAAAGGAAGTCATATTACGCACGAAAGACTAAGATTTGACTTTTCATATCCTGAAAAACTAAGTGATAAGCAAGTAAAAGAAGTTTTTGATTTGATAAATGAAAAGATAGAAGAAGATTTACCAGTTTCTTTCATTGAAGCAACTCCTTCGGATGCTATTAAAAAAGGAGCACTTCATTTTTTTGCAGAAAAGTATGGTGAAAAAGTAAAAATGTATTCAATCGGCGATTTTAGTCGTGAGATTTGTGGTGGGCCACACGTTACTAGCACAAAACTTCTTGGTAGTGCTAAAATGATTAAGCAGGAGAAAATTGGGAGTGGAATAATACGAATATATGTTGGACTTTCTGAAAAAAACAAGTGAAAAAATAGAAAACTTTTGGGCTCTTTTAATTGAGCCTGAGTGGATAACTTCAAGCATTTGGCAGATAACAGATGGAAAGGTGGAGATTGTAAGTACCTCTCCTGCAACACGTTGGGAGAATGATTTAATTGAACCAATTGATGCTTCACTTTCTTCTTGTACTCAGAATTTACCTGAAGATATAGAAGATCCTACAAAAACAGTCTTTGGAGTTCCTAATTCATGGGTTGAGGGCGGAAATATCAAGCCAGAATATTTAGAAAAACTTAAAAAGATTTGTGATGATTTATCACTTGTCCCTTCAGGATTTGTTGTTCTTTCAGAAGCTATTTCTCATTTTATAAAACAGGAAGAAGAAGTACCTCTTTCGGGAATAGTTGTTGGTATAAGTAATGAGATCTTAGATTTATCTATTTTTGATACAGGAAAATTAATAGGGACAACAAGTGTCATGAGGAGTATTTCGGTAGAAGAAGATATGATTGAAGGTATTAGTAGATTATCTGGAGAATTAGAGAACTTGCCGTCTAGAATTATTCTCTTTAATCAAAAAGAACAAGAACTTGAGGAGATAAAGAGTTCTTTAAGTGATACAGACTGGAATAAGATCGCGAACTCAAAATTTGTCCATCCTCCAAAAATTGAGATACTCGATCCAAGTAAAAAAATACTGGCTGTAGCCTTAGCAGGAGGATCTGAACTAGGTGAAGTTACAGGTGTTGTTGAGAGTGGTAGTGTAGAAGAAGAAACTTCTAATGTAGAAGTACCAGAAGGGGTAACAGCTGAAGATTTAGGATTTACTGTTGGTACACATACAATCCCAGTTGTTGAGGAAGCCATTTATGTGCCACATGTTTTTAAGTTACCAACAATGCCAAAGTTTACTAACGTAGTTAAGAGCTTTGCTTTTTTACCAAAATTTAAACTTTCTCTTGGTAGTAAACCTTTAATTATGGTTGGAGTGATGATTATAACTTTAGTTTTTGTAGGTTTTGTACTTTGGTGGTTTTTACCAAAAGCAACAGTTACTATATTTGTAGCACCTAAAAAATTAGAAGAAAATATCACAATTTCTGTAGGAAGTGACATAAAAGGAGAGTCAATTGATGTTAATGTTAGTGGTGAGAAAACAAAATCAACAACTGGTACAAAAACAGTTGGTGACAAAGCAAAAGGAACAGTAAAAATTCAAAATGGAACAGCTTTTCCTATAAATTTACCCTCAGGAACAGTCTTAGTTTCTTCATCTGACTTAAAATTTGTAACAACAAAATCAGCTTCTATTTCAGGTGCATTGTCGCCAAGTAATCCAGGTACAGGCACAGTTGATATTGAAGCTGGAAGCATTGGCTCAGAGTTTAATTTGGGTAAGGACGAAGTTTTCAAAATAGGAAACTATCCAAAAGCTGAGGCTGATGCAACTGCGATTGATACGTTTTCAGGTGGATCAAGCAGACAAATATCATCGGTATCTGAGGATGATCGAAAGAAACTATTGGATGACCTTAAGAAAGAATTAATTGAAGAAGCAAAATTAAAACTTAATGAAAAGATTGCAGAAGGTATGATACTAGTTGAGGCTTCATTTAAAGAGGATATAGAGGAAGAAGATTTTAGTAATAAAACAGGTGATGAAGCAACAAACTTAAAGCTTAATTTAAAATTAAAGATCGTAAGCACAATAGTTTCAAAGAATGAATTGTCAGAAATTTCTAGAAAAAATCTAGAAGGTAAAGTACCATCAGGTTTTGTACTAAGAGATGATCAGGTTACTTATAACTTTGGAGTGTCAGATGATGAAGATAAATTTGATGTGAAGATTTCTGCAAATTTATTGCCAAGTATTGACTCTGTAGGTGTAGCAAAACAGATTGCAGGTAAATATCCACAACTGGCAGAGAACTTTTTGAGCACAGTTCCTGGTTTTGTAAGTGCAGAAATAAGATTAAAACCAATGCTCAAAGGTAAACTTGGAACGTTGCCTCATATTTATAAAAACATAAACGTCGAGATTACTGTAGAAAGATGATTAATCGAAAGAAAATAATTAAAACAGCTGCTTTAATCTCTGGTATTTCAGGGTTAATAATACTAATTGCTTCAGTATGGCCAATTATTGAATATCAATTAACTGATGCAAGAGCCTATACAACACTTTTATCTCCACTAACAGAAGAGAAGAGAGATTTTACAAAAGCTTCAAGTTGGTTCCCAGATGCCACAAATATTAAACCAGTAGTAGATTCCAAAGTATCTTTTTATACTGTTACAATTCCTAAATTAAAAATTCAAGATGCGAGGGTTGCAATAGGTGGTGAAGATTTATCTAAAAACTTAGTCCAATACCCTGGAACAGCGCTTCCCGGTAAAAATGGAAATGCTGTAATCTTTGGCCATTCCATTTTACCTATTTTCTATAACCCAAAAAACTATATGGCAATATTTTCAACACTACCAACCTTAAAAGAAGGGGATGACATTTTTATTGAATATGATGGCATTTCTTACGAGTATCGAGTCGAAGAGCTATTTGAAATATATCCAACTGATATACAAATATTAGAACAAAATCCGTCTGATTCTTTTATCACGTTAGTGACATGTGTTCCCCCAGGAGATCCAAGAAATCCAAAGAGATTAATTGTTAGAGCGAGGGTAGTCTCATGACATACTTAGGTATAGATTATGGGAGAAGTAAAATTGGCCTTGCTATGTCAGATGGGCGTCTTTCTGAACCATATCAGGTTATTAGGTACAAAGACTACGATAAGATGATTGCGCATATTCAAAGAATAGTAGAAAAACAAAAAATAGAAAAAATAGTTGTAGGAGTTTCAGAAGGTGAAATGGGAGAAGAAAGTAAAAAATTTGCAAGCATTTTTAATGCAGAAACTTTTGATGAGACCTTATCTAGCCATGATGCACAAGAATTGTCTATTGCTTCACATATGGGTAGAAAAAAGAGAAAAGAAATGGAAGATGCATTTGCAGCAAGCATTATGTTACAATCATATTTAGATCATGTTTAAAAATGTAATAGCTCCAATTCAAGCATGGCTCATGTCACAAGGAAAATGTGTAGGTTGTGGTATGCCACTTGATAAAGGATCAAAGAAAAAGAATAAATATGGAGAAATGGTCACATGTAAATGTGGCAGAGTATATATGAAAAATGCCAAAACAAAAACATACAGAAGAGCGCTTCTTAATGAAATTTAAATTATTTTTAATTCCTCTAATATTTTTAGTTTTGATTTTTGTCAGTTCATTTTTTTACATCAGACAGGCATTTATGCCTGTTTCATCTAATGGAAAGCCAATGGATTTCATGATCAATAAAGGTTCATCCATCGCGCTTATTGGAAATAACTTAGAGAAAGCAGGCCTTGTCAGAAATGGTTTAGTTTTTAGATACTATGTTCAACTTACAAATACTCAAAATAAGATCCAAGCAGGAGAATTTCAACTTTCCCCAAGCTTTACACTATCTCAAATAGTTGAAAAATTAAAAAAAGGACCAACTGAAATTTGGGTAACAATTCCAGAAGGTCTAAGACGAGAAGAAATTGCAACTAAATTTGCAATAACTTTAAATAAAGATGAAAATTTTACAAAAGAATTTTTGACACTAACAGTTGGCAAAGAAGGATATTTATTTCCAGATACTTATCTTTTTCCTAAAACAGCGACAGCTACCCAAATTGTAACAAGATTAACTTCAACTTTTGAATCAAAAGTAAACGATGTTACATATAAACAATTAATAATGGCCTCAATGCTAGAACGAGAGACATTTGCAGATGATGAAAAGCCAATAGTTGCAGGAGTTTTATATAAAAGAATTAAAAACGATTGGCCTTTGCAAGTTGATGCAACCTTACAGTATATTAAAGGTGATTGGAAGCCTGTGTATTCAATAGATAAAGAATTAAAATCATCATTTAATACTTATAAAAATTTGGGAATGCCACCAAGTCCTATTTGTAATCCTGGTCTCTCATCAATTCTAGCTGCAATTAGCCCTGAGGAAAGCGAATATTGGTATTATATTCATGACAATGATGCAAAAATCCACTTTGCAAGAACACTTGAAGAACATAATTCAAATATTAAAAAGTATTTAGATTAAACTATTGACATTTATATAAGATATATATACACTATATATATGACAAGTACAATTATTTTAAAAACTGATTCAAAATTAAAACAAAAGGCTCAACAGACAGCGGAGGAATTAGGCTTGACATTAACTTCCGTTATAAATGGATATCTTAGCGATTTTGTAGAAACTAAGAAAATAACTTTTCAAACTAAAAAAAATATCAAACAGAATACCGATCCTTATGGAATTTTTGCTGGAGCGAACATAACTGAAGATGACATTGATAGTATTACAAAAAGTTGGATGAAGAAAATCGATGCAATCTAATAAATATTCACTTGATACTCATGCAATCGTTTGGTATCTCCTAAAAGACGATAAACTTTCAAAAACTGCAGAAAATTCAGTAAGAAATGTTTTTAATAAACAAGCAATTGGGATAGTGTCGACAATGGTTCTTTTAGAACTTTATTATGTGAGTTTAAAAGATAAAAGATTTGATTTTTTAAAAACGATGGAATTGATAAAGAATGCAAATATCAGAATAATAAATTTTGATATGCGAGTATTAAGTAAAACAGTGGAATTACCTAAAGGGCTTGATATACATGACCGTATAATCGTTGCAACCTCGATACTTACTAATTCTCAATTAATAACACGAGATGGAGTTTTAAGAAATTTATTTCCCAATGAAACGATTTGGTAATAGTTGTATAATTAATTTATGAAAGAAAATCAAACACCAGTTGTACCAGTAGCCACACCGCAAGTTGCTGTTGAGCAACCAAAACAAAGTAACTTTTTAGTAATTTTATTATCTACCTTGTTATTACTTTCAGTTTTGATTGCAGGGTTTTTTGCATATCAAACACAGAAACTAGTTAAAGAATTAACTTTGTTAAGAACTGAACCAACTCCTATTGCGACGTCTGAATCAGTTGTGTTCCCGGAATTAACGTTTGAACAAGATAAGACTATTGACCCAACTGCAAACTGGAAAACATATGAGATGAACAGAATTGATTTCAAATATCCTCAAAATTATTTCGTTGAACCACAAAGTTCAAAATCGAATGTAACAATTTTTAACAAAAATTCAGGGACCGACAGGTATTATATTGGAATAAGTGAAATCAAAGGATCTTTACAACAATTGGTTCAAACAGGTGCAATTAATAAAGATCAGTTAACAGATGTCAAAATATTGTTTCCTGAAAAAGGTTTTTATGCAGTAAAAGAGCTAAAAGGAACGGCATTGCCTAGTGACGTAAGCGAAACAATATATCTAATTGATCAAGTGAACTCGTATATAGAAATTCGTTTTTGGAACAATACTGATACTTTAAATACAGAATATGAATTATTTAGAAAGAATATAGAATTAATTCTTTCAAGTGTGAGTTTTAAAGGTTAATTTTACTTGTTGACAGAGGCTGAAATGTGTATATAATCGCTTCTAGGTCTACATACGTAGGCTTGTCTCGTTTTCAAATAACCTTAATGAAATCAAAAACTAATTTGCGCCGAAATTTTGGGAAAGAGGAACACAATTTACCAAAATTAGATTTAACCTTAGTACAAAGGGAATCATGGCAATGGTTTTTAACAAAAGGAGTAGCAGAAGAATTAAAAGCAATTTCCCCAATTGATGATTTCACAAATAAAAACTGGCAACTACTTTTAGGTGACAGTTCACTCGGAAAGCCAACAATTACTGCAAATTATGCCCAACTCAAAGGACTAACATATGCATCTCCACTCAAGATAACAGCAACCCTCATCAACAAAAGAACAGGAAAAGAAGTAAGCCAAGAAGTTTTCTTGGGAGATTTACCACAAATGACAAATAGAGGGACGTTTATTATTAATGGTATTGAAAGAGCAGTAATAAACCAAATCGTAAGAAGCCCAGGGATATTTTTCTCTGGAGAACTTGACGTGCCGTCGGGAAGAATAATGTATAAAGCTGAAGTAAGACCACTTCATGGTTCATGGCTTGAATTTGAAGCAACAAGAGGAGATTTAATCTATGCAAGAATTGATAGAAGAAAGAAGGTATTAGCAACAGTTTTCTTAAAAGCATTAGGACTTGAAAATGAAAAGGAAATATTAAGGTTTTTTGCAGAAGCAGATATTGATAAAAATCATAAATATATAGAGGCAACACTTGCTAAAGACACAACCAAATCAAGAGAAGAGGCACTTCTTGAAATTTATAGAAAATTACGTCCAGGCGAGCCTGTACTAATTGAAAATGCAACCAATTTATTTGAAAGCATGTTCTTAGATAAAAGAAGGTATGATTTAGGTGAAGTTGGAAGATATAAAATAAATAAGAGGTTTGTAGGAAACAATAATGATACACACACCAACGTTTTGACGCTCAAAGATATTACTTCGTCTTTAACATATTTAATTGGATTACAAAATGGAATTGGCAGAGTTGATGATATCGACCATTTATCAAACAGAAGACTTCGAAGAGTAGGAGAACTTGTAAGTGTAAATGCTTTTAGAGTAGGGCTATTGCGTTTAGAGAGAAGCGTTAAAGAAAAAATGAGTTTAATTTCACCTGATGATAAACCACTTCCATCAAACTTAATCAATGCAAGACCGCTTATCTCTTCCTTAAATGAATTTTTCAGAAGCTCACAATTATCAACTATTTTAGATGATACAAACCCACTTTCTGAAGTTGATAATCTAAGAAGAGTTTCTGTTTTGGGTACTGGCGGTATCAATCGTGAAAGGGCATCCTTCTCAATCCGAGACGTTAACTCATCTCAATATGGAAGGCTTGATCCTGTAAGATCTCCTGAAGGACCAAATATTGGACTTGTCACTTATCTATCACTTTATGCAAAAGTAAACGAATTTGGATTTTTAGAGTCTCCATACAAAAAGGTTGTGAGAGACGGTAAAAAGATGAAGATTACAGATGAAATCGTCTATTTAACCGCAGAAGATGAGGAAACATATAATATTACCCATTCAGGTATAAATATTGATGAAAAAGGATATATTTTGGATAAAAGAGTTCCTTTAAGAAACCTTGGAAGCTTTACTGAAGGTGATGTTTCACTTGTAGATTATATAGATATCTCTCCAAGACAATTAGTTGGAACTTCAGCCTCACTTATTCCATTTTTGGCACACGATGAAGGAAATAGAGCTTTAATGGGATCCAATATGCAATGTCAAGCCGTTCCATTGGTTGCACCAGAATCACCTATTGTTGGAACTGGAATGGAAGCAGAAATTTCTAAAGCTATGATAAGAAATGTAATCGCGAGACACGCAGGAACAGTTGAATATGCAGATAACGAAAAGATTGTTGTTAAGCTAGACAAAAAGATTAGAGTTGATGAAGCTTCAGAAGATATTGATGTTACAGATGGTGGAACAAAAGAAGTTTACTCATTAATGAAGTTTAAAAGAACCGCTCATTCAACTTGTTATAACCAAAAAGTACAAGTTGTTCCCGGACAAAAAGTTTCTGAAGGAACACTTTTGGTCGATGGTCCTGCAAGCGAAAAAGGAGAACTTGCATTAGGTCGTAACTTAATGGTTGCTTATACATCATTTGGTGGTTATGGATTTGAAGATGCAATTTTAATTTCTGAAAGATTAGTAAAAGAAGATCTTTTGACCTCAATTCATATAGAAGAATATGATGCAGATGTAGTTGACACTAAATTAGGTGCGGAGGAACGAACAAAAGACATTCCAAATGTATCAGAAAATGAGCTAGCAAACCTTGCAGAAGACGGAATTGTTGTAATTGGTGCTGAGGTTGGTCCAAATGATATTTTAGTTGGAAAAATTGCACCAAAAGGTGAGACTGAATTAACTTCAGAAGAAAGACTACTCCGTGCTATTTTTGGAGAGAAAGCTAGAGAAGTCAGAGACACCTCACTTCGTGTTCCACATGGCGAAAAAGGAATTGTAGTTGGAGTATCAATTTTAAATAGAAATAAAGGTGATGATTTAGGACCTGGAGTAATTGAAAGAATTACTGTTAAAGTCGCACAAATTAGAAAAATCACGGTTGGAGATAAAGTTGCAGGTCGACATGGAAACAAAGGTGTTGTAGCTAAAATAATGGCCGTTTCTGATATGCCTTATCTTAAAGATGGAACGCCAGTAGATATTGTTATCTCACCTCTTTCAGTTTTGTCCCGTATGAATTTAGGACAACTTTTGGAAGCTCATTTTGGACTTGCTCTAAATAAGAGTGGTGAAAAAGGTGGCTTCCCTGTATTTGATCATATTACAGAAGATGATTTAGTAAACGAATTGACTGCATCAGGTTTACCTGTAAACGGAAAAATGAGACTTACCGATGGTAGAACAGGTGAACAATTTAAAGAAGATACTGTTGTAGGTATTGCATACATCTTAAAGCTTACTCACATGGTCGAAGACAAGACTCATGCAAGGTCTACTGGACCATATTCTCTTGTCACACAACAGCCATTAGGTGGTAAAGCACAAATGGGTGGTCAACGTTTAGGAGAAATGGAGGTCTGGGCTTTAGAAGCTCATAGAGCACAACATATATTACAAGAAATGCTTACTATAAAGTCCGATGACATTGTGGGAAGAGCAAAAGCATTTGAAGCCATTGTCAAGGGAACAGAAATTCCGGAGTCCACTATTCCAGAATCTTTTAAGGTTTTGGTTCGTGAACTTAATGCTTTGGGATTAAATATTATTCCTAAAGGTGTTATACTCGCGAAAGATGCTCCAACAGAAGAGATAGTAGACATCAAAGCAATTGAAAAAATAGAGGAGGTAATAAATGCTAACTAATACACTAGACACACTTTTTGAATTAAAGAATTTAGAAGATTTTGGAACCTTAATGATTAAACTTGCTTCTCCTGATGATATCAGAAGGTGGAGTAGAGGTGAAGTAACAAAACCTGAAACAATTAACTATAGAACTCTAAAATCTGAAAAAGATGGTCTTTTTGATGAAAAGATCTTTGGTCCTACAAAAGATTGGGAATGTTATTGTGGAAAATATAAAAGAATTAGATACAAAGGTGTCATTTGTGATAAATGTGGTGTTGAAGTTACACAATCAAGAGTAAGGAGAGAGAGAATGGGACATATTAGTCTTGCCTGTCCAGTTGCACATATTTGGTTTTTCAAAGGGGCGCCTAGTAAGATTTCTTCAATTCTAGGAATTGCTCCGAGAGCTATGGAACAAGTTGTATACTTTGCAAGATATATGGCCTTAAATGTTGATGAAGACAAGAAAAAAGTAGCTATTAAACTTCTAGAAACTGCACTTAATGACAATGAAAAGGAAATAATTACAAACTTTAAAGAAAAGAAAGATCTACTTGCTGTAGAAGCTGAGAAAGCTAAAGTAAAAATTGAAAGCAAAATTAAAGATAAAGAACAATTATCCTTAGTAAAGTCAGAGATAGAATTGGATGAAAGAAAAAAGGAAACCGCTTTATCAGAAGATGAAAAAGCAAATTTATCAAGAAATGGAAGACTTTTTGAAAACTTAATTGCTTTAGTTCGCAGTCTTAAAACATTAAGTATTCTTTCAGAAGAAGAATATGATGAACTTTATACATTTGGAGCAGCAGACTTCTTTGAAGCTAAAATGGGTGCAGAAGCAGTACTTTCAGTTTTGTCAGAAGTTAATTTAGAAAAACTTTCAACAGAACTCAGAAAAGAAGTTGACGAGACAAAAACAACAAGTACAAAATATATAAAGATAGTAAAAAGACTTAAGCTTGTTGATGGAATTAGAAAAGCAAAAATTGATCCAACTTGGATGATTTTAAAAGTGTTACCAGTACTCCCTCCAGATCTTCGTCCAATGGTACAGTTATCAGGTGGTAGATTTGCAACATCAGATCTAAATGATTTATATAGACGTGTAATAAATAGAAACAACAGACTTAAACATTTAATGAGTCTTGGAGCTCCTGAAATAATTTTAAGAAACGAAAAAAGAATGTTACAGGAAGCAGTAGACTCTTTATTGGATTCTTCACAAAGAAAAGCCACAAGAAGAGCAAGAGGTAGACAGTCACTAAGGTCACTTTCAGATTTACTTAAAGGAAAACAAGGAAGATTTAGACAGAATTTACTTGGTAAAAGAGTAGATTATTCAGGTCGTAGTGTAGTTATTGTAGGACCTGATCTTAAACTTAATCAATGTGGTCTTCCAAAAGAAATGGCACTTGAAATGTTTAAGCCATTTGTCCTTCGAGAGATGATTGCTAGAGGAATTGCACCAAACGTAAAATCTGCTAAAAACATGCTTGATAGAAGACCACCGGAAGTTTTTGATATCTTGGAAGAGATTACAAAAGATCATCCAGTTATTTTAAACCGTGCTCCTACATTACATAAATTAGGTATGCAAGCTTTCTACCCACTTCTTATTGAAGGAAGTGCAATCAGGCTTCATCCTGCAGTTTGTTCAGGATTTAATGCAGACTTTGATGGAGATCAAATGGCAGTTCACGTTCCACTTTCAACAATGGCTATTGAAGAAGCAAAGACTTTAATGCTTCCAGAACATAATTTACTTAGACCTTCTGATGGTTCACCAGTTTCAACACCAGCCAGTAAGGAAATGGCTCTCGGTGTTTATTATCTAACCTCAATTGATACAAAACTATCGCTTGAAAAAACTGTATTTTCTGACAAAAACGAAGCAGTCCTTTCTCATCAAAGTGAAAAAATTGAACTCCGACAACCAATAATGGTTAGAATTGATGGAAAAATAATTGAGACGACAGTAGGAAGAATTTATTTTAATGAAATACTACCTCCTGTTTTTGATTTTGTTAATGAATCATGTACATCAAGTGTTATCAAAAAACTATTTAGCGTAGCCTACACCAAATGTGACTCTGCAACTGTTGTATTAATGATTGATGCAGTTAAGAATTTAGGATTTACATATGGAACTGTTTCAGGAATTTCATTTGGAGTTTTTGATGCGGTACTACTTCCAGAAAAAGGAAAGTTAATTAAGGAAGCTGAAGGAAAAGTATCTGATATTGATGTTAATTTCAATCAAGGACTCATAACTCTT
>ERZ1292623.2593-Hain-H51-01um-R1-2593-length-15991-cov-17_pt1 | contig 15991 bp, 22 predicted proteins | sample MGYA00564398_ERZ1292623 | MGnify/ENA primary metagenome ERZ1292623 (study PRJEB36523, sample SAMEA6512633) | groundwater metagenome | collected 2019-01-07 | study: AquaDiva: Metagenomics assemblies of 32 groundwater samples | reverse complement strand
GGGCAAATCAAAATAGAGATTTGGGATTTGACAGCGATTACAGCCAAACTCAATTGTTTTGGAAATACAAAAGCTTGATAAAATATAGAGATTGTTTTGGATTCTAATTCTTAAGGATATTCACTATAATCCTTTAATTAATATTTTTTTACTGGTTTATCGCAAAATACATCTTTTAGAATTCTTAAAAGTCAAACTACTTTTGTGAAAAAGATTGTCAGCTTTGGTAATAAAAATAAAATTATCCAAATAATGCTGACAATCCTTCTGCTGCAGCTTCGTGTTTCTCTTCTTTTGGCTTCTCTTCTTTCTTTTCTTCAGATTTGCTTGCTGGAACACCAGCAGAGGCAGAAACCAAACTAGCGCTTTCCAATTCTTTATCAATGTCCACGCCGTTCAAACTGGCAATAAGTGATTTGACTTTCGAGTCGTCAACTTTTTCGCCGGCAGCCGCAACAACTTTTTTCACATTCTCTTCATTGACTTCTTTTCCGAGCTTGTGCAAAAGCAATGCACCGTATATATATTCCATTTATTTTTCCTCTCCATTAGATTTATTTTCTTCTGGAGTATTTGATAATAATTTTTCAATTGCTTTTTCATACATGCCCGCTTTTCCAATTAAGAATTTGATTGTATCTTCTGTTGAATATCCAATTTCTACAGCAAATGGCAGAGCTTTTGAATAAGCTGTTTTAAGCTGTTCTATTGTTCCTTCTTTATCTATTTTTATTTCTGAATAAAATATTTTTTCTTTAGTATCAAAAGAACATATTGGGATAAATCCAACTTTAAACGGTTTGATGTCTAATTTATTTAATATTTCCGATGCAGCCTGGGAAATTTTTTCGCCTTTTTTGATAATAATTTTTGGTTCTTTTATTGTGATTTTTCCTTTTTCAATCTGGATTTTAATTCCTAAAGCGCTTAATTCGCTTACTGCTGGACCTGGCATTAATTCAGTAGGTCCCTCAGGAATTTCAAGATCTTTGTCTGTAATCTGTCCTGTTCTTGCTTTTGCAGGACTTTGGCTTTTAATTAATTCGCCGGCAAGTTCAAAACTATCTAAGTCAGAAAATAAAATTGCAAAATTTTCAGTAATATTCTCTTTTAATTTTTCAATTTCTTTATCTTTTGAAAAATCAAGCCCCATAAAAATCAGATTTTTTTTTGGGACTTTAACAACAGCTTTTCCTCTTAGTTTTTTTGAGATTTCTTGCACTTGAGAAGCAGGAATGTTCTTTATAGATGAAACTAAAATTGTTCTTTTATTTTTAATCAAATTTTCAAATTCTTTTACTGCGTTTAATTTAACTTCTGAAATTTTTTTAGGTTTTTTTTCTTTGATTTCTGTTTTTTTATTTTTCATTTTAAACTAATCTTTTTTGGTTTAGTCATTGTGAATTTAATTTCAATATTTTTTATGTTTTCCATTCCTCTTGACAGACTCTTTAAAAGAGAATTGTAAATGGTTAAAATATTTTCAATAATTTCCTCATCTTTCATGCTTTCTTTTCCAATCGGAACTTTAATACTGGCATCTTTTGTCCTGATTTTTATACTAGAATTTATTTTTTCTTTTAACTCGTTTATTGTTTTATCGTCAGCATTTAAGATAATTCCTAATTGTGGCGAGGGCATTTTTCCCAACGGCCCCAAAACTCTTCCAAAAGTGGTCGCAACTTTTGGCATAACGCTGGGTTGTGCAACAAAGAAATCATAATTTTTTGCAATTTTTTTTAATTCTTTTTTGTCTGCGTATTTTTTGAATTGATCCGGAGTAATGGTGTCAAAATTTTTATTTTTCACTTCTAAAAATCCAGCAATTTTTTTGTCTTTAATTTTATGTGGAACAGAAACAAAAATATTTACTGGATTTTTCTTCACATCAAACTTTTGCAAATTTACAATTAAATCAACAGTTTGGTTAAATTTTCTTTTTTTCTCTGTTCTTAACTCCGTTAGAGCTTGTTTTAATTGATTCTTTAATTCTGCCATTTTAGGTTGTAATATTAATGTCTCCCAAATTATGCGTCACGAATATAGAAAATATTCCGCAACGATATGGTCCAAACGACAATATTTTTAGAAATGGGGAGTTTATAAAACTTATTATACTTTAGATTGCAGTAATGCTTAAAAATAAACTATAATTTTTTCTTAAATGGAATTAATAGCTTTACTTTCAAAAGGAGAAGGAACCTGGGCGCAGGTTTCTGGTTTGATAAAATTCGGAGAGTGGGATAAAATAATTCTTTTAGGAGATGATTTCGCAAAACAATTCAAGCACGAAAAAAACTTTGAATTTATTAAAGTTGGATTAAATAAAAATATTAAAGATTTAAGAGATGATTTTTCTAAAGCTCTTAAGGGAAAAATTGCAGGAACAGAAGTTGCATTAAGTATTGCATCTGGCGACGGAAAAGAGCATATGGCTTTAATTTCTGCTTTGCTTAATTTGCCAGTCGGCATAAGATTTGCTGCATTGACTAAAGACGGGGTGGTGGATTTGTAAAATAGTATTATTTAGTAAAGTAGAAAAAATATAAGATGATTTTAGATTTTTACAGATAAACAAATTGTGAACATAATAAAAAGGTTTTCAAAGTTAAAAATGCATATTAATTTAATGGTTACTTATAAAAAGTTTTTCTCATTCAAAAATTAAATCTCAAGAAAACACCAAAATCTTTAAATAACTGTCTTTTTAAAAAAAGTTATGACTTTAGAGGGCGGGGAGAAATCATCAAATACAGACACTTCTGGTTTTATTTATGTTCCATCGAGAAATCTTTATGTTGCAAAGAAAAGAAGTTTGTTAAATAAGGATTGGGTTGTGTGCCATAAAGAATTGCAAAAAAATAATCAAAGAATGCCTACTCTTTCAGAGTTTATAGAATTTCTAAAACATTTAATTTCAAATTCAAATAATGAAGAATATCAAGCTATTTACAAAGATCTAACTGAAGCAAAAGTTCCCTGGAGAGCAGAATGGCTTGATGCTGATTTTAAATTTGAAAATAAAAAACTTTATATTAATTATAATCATGTTTTAAATAAAAATGGGAATTTAATTCCAAAAAATTTAGAACTTTTAGATTCAAATACATTAATGAGAGATAAAACTCCTGGAATAGATTTAGAAGATTATATAATAAAGAATCATACAGAACAAGGGCTTCCAAATAAAAAAGTTAAACCCGGATTTTTCTATTACTGGCATCCCTCTAAAGACAATCTTTCAGTTGCAAGATTTGGTACTGGTTCTGACAGGGTTGTTCTGAATTGTGGAAGATATAAATTTGGTAGCTACCCTAATTTGGGAGTTTATGCTTGCAAAGATGCTTAGGTATATTTATTTTGTTAATAGATTTTTCTAGAAGATTCCAATCACCCAAAAAATCATCAGGATAAATAATAAACTAAGCAGGAAATAAGTCACATATGAAAACCATTTCTTTGCTTTTTTTTCACTTCCAGTGATTTGCCACATTGTCAGATAAAAAAATCTCCCGCCGTCAAAAATTCCCATCGGAAGCATATTTACTAATGCAACGCTGAAACTAATTAAAACCAGCCACCATAAAAAATCGTAAATAAAATCTCCCGCCCCGCCAATTTCTGATTCATAATAAATATTTGGTTTTTTAATGCTCAAGAATCCTATAACTTTTCCAAGAAATTTTCCGTTTTGAGATTTTTGAAAAAATATTCCAAGCCAGGGTTCTTCTGGATTCAGAGGATGTTCACCAAGGATAACTTCATAATTTCCTTTGGTTGTTTTAATATTTATTTTATCTCCTGGAGAATAATTGTTTAAAGTTTTGCTTAAATCTTCCAGACTCTTAATTTTTGAGTTGTCAATTTCAGAAATCGCGCCTGTTAATCCCGAATTAATTGCAGGAGCATCTAAATAAGCAAATATATACCCTTCATTATTATTTTGAATTTCTAGAAATTTCTTTGTGATAAGATAATTTCCGTCTGCAGTTTTTATTTCATAAATCCCTTTTTCTTCAACTGAATTTAAAATGCTTTGATAATCTGGATTAAGTAATTGAGTTCCGTTAATAGAAATAATGTTTCCAATGTCGACCATCCCATAGGCATAATTTTCAAGTCCATAAGGATTCTCAAAACTGACTCCTGCCGAACTAAAAGCAAAAGAGAAAAATAAAACCATTATCACAAAAAATAAAATTGCAGTTAAAATATTTGCAAAAGTTCCCGCAGCTAAAACTGCCTTTTGCTGGAACTTGCTTGCTTTTACCATGCTTTTTTCGTCTTGTTCAACAAACGCAGCTAAAAAAATTGGCAAGAAAAAAGGAAAAAATCCAAATCCAGTGGATTTTATATGAATATTGTAACGCCTCATAAAAATTCCATGCGCAAATTCATGGCTTATTGCAATTACAGCGAGGATAACTATCCAGTATATAAAATAAAGAGGCGGAAGGAAATCTAATTTAAACGCCTGAGGCAGATAGGGAATTAAAGGAGTTATTGGCGGGACTTTTATTTCCCGAACTATTTCCGGAGCGCTAATATAAACCCAAATAATTTTTCCAAACAAATACAGCATTCCCGCCATCAATAAATATCCAAAGCCAATAGAAACATAACTTAAATTTTTTAGAGTTTTTGGAAATCTTTTTGCAGTTTTGTCGATTAATTTTATTCCCCATTTAGTTTTGTATAAAAATAAAAGTCCTTCTCTCTTCAAATTTTTTCTATTCCTGTATAAAAAAAGAGAAACAAATAATACAAACAAAATTAACAGAATTATATCATATTTAATAAAACTCATTTTATTCCTTTAATTAATTAGTTAGTTAAAAATGGTTTAAAAAGTAATTGATTTCAGTAAAATTATTTTTTCTTTATTGGTCTAAAAGCGCTTCTTCCGCATTTTCTGCATTTAACTCTTCCTTGTAAAATTCTCTGAGAATCTGATTTAATTTTTAATTTGCATTCCTTGCATATAAAAACATTTTTAAAAAGCCTGTTCTGAGCTTCGGGAATTTTTGCCATAATGATTTCAGAGAATAATAGTTTTTAAGGTTTACTTAATCTTTCAGTTCGCGCTTTTCAAATAATATAAAAAATTTTTAGAATAATTAATAAATTAAAGTTTTCTCTTTACAATCTTTACACCTTCGATATCCCAATATTCGCAGTTGCCGTTTTCTTCTAATTCTTCAAAAACTTCTTGATAAGGACATGGAACCTCAATTGTTTCAAAACTTTCCAAATCCATAATGCTTACTTTTCCGTCTGATTTAGAGAGCACCTGACCTTTTTTCTTTTCAACTAATGGAACTTCTAATTTATCATGTCCGGGAACTACAAAAACTTTTTTTTGCCCGTTAATCATTCCAATAGCTTCAAAACGGCATTTAGAGTGTCCGTGTTTTCCTGTTTTAGAAATATCCATGTTCCTCACAGTGCAGGGCATTCCGTCGATAATAATATTCATGCCTGATTTCGCTTCAGTAGCGTTGATAATTTTTAACACCATGCATAAAAAAAAGAAAGTAAATTTATAAAGGTTTTTATCATCAACTTTTTTATGCCCCTCCAAAAAAAAGATTTTATTGAAATGGAATTTACTGGAAGAATCAAAGATACTGGAGATATTTTTGATTCAAACATAAAAGAAGAATTAGATAAGTTGCATATTTCTCAAGGGCACAAAGAGGATCATACTCATGAAACCAAACCCCTTATTTACTGTCTTGGGGAGGGGATGTTTCTTGGTGGCGTCGATGAATACCTTATCGGAAAAGAAATTGGAAAATACGTCATTGGGCTTTCTTCTGAAAAAGCTTTCGGAAAAAGGAGCCGTGAATTAGTTAAAATGATTCCTATAAAAGTTTTTTTTCAGCACAAAATAAATCCTATTCAGGGCGCAGTATTAAATTTTGACGGAAAAATGGGAAAAGTTCTTTCTGTTTCTGGTGGCAGAGTTTTGGTGGATTTTAATCATCCACTTGCAGGAAAAGATGTTATTTATGAGGTGAATGTAAAAAAAATAATTCAAGACATTAACGAGAAAATTAAAGCTTTTAATATATTTATTTTCAAACAGGAAATTAAATTTTCTGTTTCTCCTGACAATAAAAAAGTAATCTATGAAATTACCGAATCAGACAACCAACTTAAAATTTTTGTTAAAATTTTTAAAGAGAAATTCAAAGAAATCTTTGGCATGGAGTTGGAGATAAAAGATGAACAAAAAACACCTTCTGAAGGACGTAAAGGAAATTCTTTGACACATTCGTCCAAGCGCGGCAAAATTGATGAGGAGAAAGAAACTAAGCAAATAGTAAAAAAAGAAAAATAAATAATAAAAATCGTATCATTCTATTATAGATATTTTTTTAAATCAAATTAACTTTTTTTAATCATGGAAGATGAATTTATTAATTATAAAGTTAGTTCGGAAGTTAAAGAGATTGATAAAGAGTTGGCTGAACTTTTAAAAAAACAAGTTGCTAAAGTCAAAATTATTGGAGTCGGCGGAGGTGGGAATAATTCTTTGAACAGGATGAAAGAGATTGGAATTAAGGGAGGAGAGTTAATTGCAATTAATACTGATGCTCAGGATTTATTATATACAGATGCAGACCATAAAATTCTTATCGGCAGGGAATTAACTCAAGGGTTCGGCGCTGGAAGCAATCCCAAAATTGGGGAAGAAGCTGCAAAAGAATCAATGTCTGAAATAAAAAAGAAACTTTCTGGAAGCGATATGGTTTTTATTACTTGCGGAATGGGAGGAGGAACAGGAACTGGCGCTGCTCCTGAAATTGCTAAAATCGCAAAAAAAGAGGGAGCTTTGACAATTGCCGTCGTTACCTTGCCTTTTACAATAGAAGGGCAAAAAAGAATTGAAAACGCAATGATGGGTTTGGAAAAATTAGAATCTTTTGTTGATACATTGATTATAATTCCCAACGACAAACTTCTTGAGTTGGCGCCGAAATTGCCTTTGCAGACCGCTTTTAAAATTGCCGACGAGATTCTTACAAATGCCGTTAAAGGAATTACTGAACTTGTAACAACAAATGGACTTGTAAATTTAGATTTTGCGGATATCAAAGCAGTAATGACCAACGGCGGAGTTTCATTAATCGGAATGGGAGAGTCGGATACAGCAGACAGAGCAGTAGAATCTGTTGAAAAAGCAATAAACAACCCTCTTCTAGATGTAGATATTTCAAATGCTACTGGAGCTCTCGTAAATGTTTTTGGCGGACCAGATATGAGTTTAGATGAATACAAATTAATAATAGAAACCATCGGAAACAAATTAAATCCTGAGGCAAAGTTAATCGGCGGAGCGCAGATTTCAGAAGACCTTGATAAATCAATTAGAGTTTTATTAATTGTTACAGGAGTTAAAAGCGCGCAAATTACCGGAGGCAGCGACTCCACTGAATCTTTAAAACACAAAGAAATTGAAGAGGAACTTGGAATTGAGTTTTTTGAATAAAATGAAAAACTTAATTGAAGTTTCTGACAGTGCATTGAAAAATCTTGATAAATTAAATATTTCTTATAATATAATTAAAAAAGATAAAACTTCTCGCGAAGAAATATCAAAAATATCCGGATTTAATCCAGAAGAGATTGTTTATTGTGAAGCAAGTGGATTAAAGAATATTTATTTTTTAAAAAATCCGCAATGGCCAGTTCAAACTTTTCCTGTGTATTGATAATCAAATAATTTTAAAAACCATTCTCTTCTAATATATAATATGGAATCAATAAAATCTTTTTTCAGTAAATGCGTCCGTGTTTGGCATACTCTGAAAAAACCCACAAAAGAAGAATTTGAAAAAGTTGCAAAAGTCTCGGCAATTGGAATTTTAATTCTTGGATTGATTGGTTTTATAATCGCTTTAATCATGAAAATTTTTGTATAAAAGTTTATAAACCATTGATTTTAAATATTCATATCTGCTTCTTAAGTTATTAAGAGGTAGTGAGCACTTTCGCAAGATACGATATGCGAAGTCAAATTTGAAAAGTCTGAGCGAGGGTGCGAATTGCGAGCTAAAATGAAAAAACAATTTAATGAAGATGAAAAAGGAATTAAAAAAATAAAATGATTTTTATTATAAAAGTCACAACAAACAAAGAAGAAAGAGCTCTTGATATGATATCAGAGAGAGCAGAAAAAAAGAACATTAAAGTATATTCTATTTCAAGACCCCACGGCTTAAGAGGATATATTCTTTTAGAAGCTGAAGATAGAGATTCAGCAGAGGAAGCAGTGTTTAATCTGCCTTATGTTAAGGGAATCATCGGAAAAACTCTTAGTTATGGAGAAATAGAAAATATGATAAAACCTTCCGTAGAGACTATTTCAATACAGGAAGGAGATCTTGTTGAGATAATTGCAGAGCCGTTTAAAAAAGAAAAAGCAAAAGTTTTAAGAATAGACAAGCAAAAAGAAGAAGTTGTAATAAGTTTGCTTGGTGCAGTTGTTCCATTGCCCGTTACAGTTAAATTAGATAATGTTAAAGTTATAAGAAGAGAAGAAGAAGAAAAATAAAATGCAAATTAAACTTTTAGTCGACGGAGGGGCAATGCAGCCCGGTCCAGCTTTGGCTCAAAAAATTGGTCCTTTAGGATTAAATGTCGGACAAATAATCCAGCAAGTAAATGACGCAACAAAAGATTTCAAAGGATTAAAAGTTCCCGTAGAGCTGTCTGTAGAACCATCAACAAAAAAAGTTGAAGTAAGTGTGTCTTCTCCATCTGTTTCAGAATTGTTAAAAAAAGAATTAGGTGTTGAAAAAGGTTCTGGTCTTCAAAAAAAACAAAAAATTGCAAATGCTTCAATCGAGCAAATTATCTCTGTCGCAAAGAATAAGCAAAAAGATTTACTTTGCAAAGATTTGAAATCCTCTGTTAAAACAATAATTGGAACTTGCGCTAGTTTAGGAATTCTTGTTGAAAATCAACCTGCTTCAGAAGTTGGACAATTAATTGATGAAGGCATGTTCGCCGAAGAAATAAAAAAAGGATTGATAGAAACTTCATTGGAAAAAAGAAAATCTCTTGATGAATATTTCTTAAAAGTAAAGAAACAGCAGGAAGAATTAATCAAACAAGAACAAATTGCTAAAGAAGCTGCTGAAGCAGCAGCATTAGCTGCAAAAGGCGGCGCAGCAGCAACGGCAACTGCTCCTGCTAAAGAAGGAGAAGCAGCAAAACCAGCGGTTGCGACGGCAAAAACAGGCGCTCCGGCTCCAGAAGCTGTTAAAAAAGAAGCTCCAAAGAAAGAAGAAAAGAAGAAGAAATAATTTTATATGCTTGATTAAGAGAAAAATATTTTACAAAAGTTTTTTTTAATGGGGCTGCGCTGCTCCCAAGCCCACTCGGATTTTTCTAATTTACCTTTGGGATTTAATCTCGTGAACTTGCTCGAATTTGAAGTTCAAATCCGCAAATTAATTTAATATGGGGCTGCGCGGATTTGAACCGCGGTCGCCAGGTCCCAAACCTGGAATACTACCAGGCTATACTACAGCCCCGTATAATAACTTAATTTAATTTGGATTATTAAAGTTTTGTGAATTTAAAATCCATTAAATTAAATAAAGAATGACACAAACATTTTAAAAACAAGATTTCTAATCTAATAATATCTCGCATGGTAAAAACAAAAAAAGTAAAATCAGCAGGAAGATTTGGAGCAAGATATGGAAAAACTCCGAAGGCAAGGCTTGTTAAAGTTGAAGAAAAACAAAGAATAAAACAAAAATGTCCTTTTTGCAGGAAATTAGGCGCAAAAAGGTCATCTAAAGGAATTTGGAAATGTTTTAAATGCAAAAAAACATTTGCATCAGGAGTATTTTATTTAAAAGAATAAACTCCAAATGAAAACATTAAAAAACTCAATTAAATTAAACAAAGAAGATAGAGTGTAAAAAAATGGTTGCATATAAATGTTTTAAATGTAAAAATAAACTAACTAATGAAGATCTTAAAAAAAGATTTGTTTGTCCTGCTTGTGGAAGCAAGATATTTTATAAACCAAGAACAAAAGTTAAGAAAGTAAAAGCCGAGTGACTTCGCGGAGGACAAACTTTCATCATGAAAATAATAAAAAACCGAGCGAGGTCAGGAGCTGAATAAAATATTCATTCTCAAAATAATAATGTCAGACGAAAAAAATAAAAATATTCAGGAAGTGCAATTTTTGGAGCAAAATATCCAAAATTTCTTTTTTCAAAAACAAGCTTTTCAGATGGAGCTGGCAGAGACGCAATCTGCTTTAAGAGAAATAGAAAATTCTAAAGAAGATGCTTATAAGTTAATTGGTCAGTTGATGATTAGAGTGCCTAAATCTAAGATAATTGAAGAGCTTTCTGAAAAAGAGAAATTTTTAAATTTAAAAATCAAAAATCTTGAAAAGCAGGAAAAATCTTTTTCCGAAAATCTTGAACAGCTTCGAGGAAAAATATTAGGAAAATAATATATATCTTAAACCCGAAATATTTATAAATCAAGTCAATTATAATTTAACATGGTTATGAACAAAATAAAGAGGATGTTCTCAGGCGCTCTTGGAGAATCTGGAGAAGATGAATATCTTGAGATTGATTTAGAGCAGGAAGGAAATAAACAAGGCAAAATTCTTGTAAAATTATTCACATTAAATCAATATGAAGATGTAAATGTCATCTTAAATGCTTTAAGAGATGGATATACTATTGCGATTGTTGATTTCAGAGTTTTAAAACAAAAAGATCCTGTTGAATTAAAAAGAGCAGTTTCAAAAATAAAAAAAACAATTGACGCTCTCGGAGGCAGTATCGCAGGACATGAGAATCTTATTGTTGCAACACCTTCTTTTGCTAAAATTCATAAAGAACTTCCTCCTGCAAAACCTGCAAAAAGTAAATTTGACGATTACTGAGCAGGCGAATAATTTTTGTTTTGTTAAATAATTATTTTTGTTGGATGTGGATATTTGCTTTCTAATTTATGTTTTTTTATAAAAACCATAAATATTTATAAACCTCAATTTTTTTGAATATTTTCATGGAAGTAAAAATAGGAAAATCATATTTAACAAAAATTTCTCATGAAGGAAGAGAACTTACTTTTCAGTATCCTGCATTTAAAGGAACTTATGCAAATGTTGCAGAACAAATTGATAAAGCTAAATTAAAAAGACCAAATTCTTCTGAAACAGCGTCATTAGTTTATGATGCTTGGAAAACTCCAAACGAAAAATACTCACAAGAAATAATTAAAATTCTAAGGGATAATTGGTTTTGGGAATACACAGGAAATCTTTACCTTCCAAAATCAAATGAAGAAATTAATAATGGAGTAATTTTAGATTTGGATTCTCAAAATCTTAAATTTGAAAATGGCAAATTAATTATGGATAAACCTTCTTTAATTGAAAGGTTAAAAAATAATGACTCTTTAGTAAAATTTGTTCCATTTGGTTATAAAATTGAATTCCAAAATTTATTTGAATTTCAAAAGAATCTTTATATAGTTGAAAGATATGGAAAAGAAGGAGCTGAAAAAATTGCAGAAATTGCTTCAAAATATAAATGCAATCCTTGCTTATGGAGTTTTAATTCTGTTAATAGAGAAGAAGCAAGAATGTCTGCCCTGGACGACTACTGGCTCTTTGGGGACGGGCTGAATGTTAACGGCGGCAGCTGGAATGATGTCGACAATGGTCGTGCTTTTAGGGTATGTAAAGAAGAGGAGTAAATAAGGATTAAGCCTACTTTAAATAATTTTGAACTTTTTATAATTTTTGAAAACTAAATTTTCGCAATACTAAACACTGTCTTCAAAGCCACGATTATCGTCGCAGGAATAAATAATATTAATAAAGCCCCAAAAATAGACGAAACAACATCTCCAAGCCCAAGACCAATTAAAGAACCTGCTACGCTTTCTCTTCCAAACTTGCTTACTATTACTAATACAGTTCCAGCAATAAGAAAAGTGTGATTTTCTTTTCCTTCCACCTGTATGAAGCTTCCAACAACTATTCCTATAAGAACTAAAAGCCCGTAAATTTGCGCGCTATATGTAACTAAATAGGGAATTTTAATTAGCGTAGTAAACACGCCAACCATAATAGCAAGCACAACTCCGATTAAAAAAGTCCATGCGCTAATGATGTTTTCTTTAGATTTTAATGCCATTTTTTAATATTCTCAATATTTTATAAGTTTAATTTATATAAATATTTTTCTGTTGCATACAATTTAAACTAATCAAATCAATATAAAAAAATTTATAAACTAAGTTTTATCAGTATTAATATGTCCAAAAAACTTTTAATTGTCTTTTTTTTATTTTTATTTGTCATGCAGTTTGTTTTAGCAACAGACACAGAAATTAAAATCAAAACTCCGTCATTCACTGAAATTCATTTAACTGTTTTAGATCCTGACGCAGATTACAGCGCTTATGCGATTTACAAGAAAACTTCTGACGCATACGGAGATGCAACATTTACTTTTTCAGGCGATGCCTTTGTTTTTGATTTAATGGTTGTTTTAAAAAAATCAGACAAGACAATCTCCTCTGAGAAATACAGAGAAAATTATATTGCAGGAGAGTCTATTTATTTAGAGATTATTCCAAATGGATATGAAATTAAGGAAACTCCAAATACAATAGTTACCAATAATTCAACTAATAGTACTAACACTAATTCTACAGAAGAAAATATAACTGCCCCTGTAGATGAACCTCTAATTAATTTTACTGAGGAATCTCCGGAAAATAAGTCAGGGTTTCTTGGCTCTTTTTTAAACTTTGAAAAAAAAGATAAAACAGAAAAAAATAATCTCTCCTGGGTATATTATATAGGCGCGCTTGTTTTATTATTTGTAATTGTGTTTTTTATTTTTAAAACTTACCATTCACCAACCCCCCGTAAAATAAAAGTTACAAAATTAAGCGACACTCAGCCAAAAGCATTTGATTCAAAAAACGTAGATGAACTTATTGGCGATGCGTCAGATAGAATAAAAAAAGCTCAAAAAGAAATAGAGACTCTTAAGAAATATAAAAGATAGTTTAGTGTTTTTATCACATATTAATAATCTAAAAATCATTATTAGATTAAGATAATTCACAGAAAATTAGTTCTGTTTATCATTGGATAACTAGAAAAAATGCTCGTTGGTTTAGGGTAAATTCAAACCCTAAACATTTAGATGATGAAAGGGTTAGTTGGTTTAATATTTCACGCTAAATTTGAATATACATAAATTAACATATCTTTTGAATAATGGAAATCTTTATAAAGTGTCTTAATTATGAAGTTACATTAAAAAATGAGAAATAAAGGTTTAGTTTTAACCATTGTAAGCGCTTTTGTATTAGTCTTTGCTTTGGCATTTGCCAGCGCAACTCTTACATTTAGTAATGTTGTTGTTCCGACTTCAGCAAATGATATTAGCGGAACTTTTCAAATTACCTTTGACCTAACAAATAATGATATATTTACTTCTTTATCTTGGACTCCTAGTACATTAACTTCTATTGCAATGCCTACAGGGGGAAATGGTAATCCGGTTGTTAGTTTTAATGTTGCAAGTATTGCAGATGGAAGTGTAACTCCAGTAACAGTTCCTGTAATAGCTACAATAACTTATACTAATAATTATGGAGGACCAACAAGCCAGATTGATTTAACTACAAATGTTATATATACAAGCAGTTCTGGTCCAGGTCAAGGTGCAACTAATAATCCAGCTGCAGTGCCTATTTTTGATACAACTAAACCAGTAATTTCTATAACTGGAAGCAATCCTGCATATATTGCTCTTTCAGGAACATACACTGATGCTGGAGCAACAGCAACTGATAATTATGATTCAACTATAGCTATTACTTCTGTATCTAATATTAATACTGCTGTTGCAGGAACATATACAGTAACTTATACTGCTCAGGATTCAAGCGCAAATCAAGCAACTGCAAAAACAAGAACAGTAGTTGTTTATAGCAATTTTTGCGCAGCTGGTTCAAGTGATAGTGATTTAGCTTTATCTGTCGATATTAAAAATAAAGGAAATGGAGAGGACGATGAATGGCATCCTTTGGATACAATTGAAATTGAAGTTGAATTTGACAATAACAAAGTTTCAAGCAGTGGATTGTATGATTTAAATGATGTTACATTTGAATTGGGAGTATTTAACAGCGCTGGACAAAATGTTGCAGGAGATATGATTTGGATAAGTGAAGATGAGGAAAAGTTTGAATTCGGAGATGTTGATGAAGGCGACGACGCAAAACATGTTTTTGAATTTAGAGTAAACCCTGCAGAATTCAGTTCTGACGGAAATTATAAAGTTAAAATAAAAGCTTACCCTTCTGGGCAGGAATCTACATATTGTATAGCCCAGTCAGCTGATTTTACTAGTTTCGGCGTCTCAAAATATGATGCGGACATTTCAATCAATTTGCCAAGCGACGATGAAGCAGTTGTTGTTGATGAAGAAACACTGCCCCTGCCTGCTGTTGCTCAATGCGAAGATGAAGTTGCATTTTCAGCTAATATTTGGAATATAGGCGATAGAGATTTTGAAGACCAGATAATGATTACTCTTTACAATTCTGAACTTGGAATCAGCGAGAACAAAACAATTACAGGAGATTTAGACCAAGGAGAATTGACGCAAGTTGCATTCACATTTAAAGTTCCAGCAGGTGTTAGTGAAAAAATTTATAATTTAGACATGAAGACATATTATGACTGGGATTCAGACAATTCTGAATACGATGAAGTTTCAAAAAACACTTTTATTTTTCCATTAACCGTGTCAGGAAATTGCATTCCTCCTGCTTTAACTATCTCTGCAAGTTTGGAATCAGGTGGAAAAGCTGGAGAATCTTTAGTTGTTAAATCAACAATTAAAAATACAGGAGATGAGGAAACAGTTTACACTTTTGCAGTTTCAGGATATTCTGATTGGGCTTCAAATGCTAAAGTAAATAATACTTTAACACTTAATGCTGGACAATCGGGAGATATTTGGATAACTTTAGACGTTGACAAAAAAGCAAGCGGAGATCAGACTTTCAATATAGAAGCTTCTTCAGAAGGAAAACTTCTTAAAACTCAGCCAGTTCAGGTTGGAATTGAAGGCAAGCAAGGATTCAACCTTTCTGACAGCGATAGTTTAGTTGCAATATTAATTGCTTTAATCAGCGCGATTGTAATTGCAATAATTATTGTGCTTATTGTAAAAGCTTCTAGGAAATAATTTTTTTTATTTTTCCTTTATTCTTATATAAACTCTTTTATTTTTAAAAATTCTTTTATAAATTTTTTCTCCGAAATTATTTTTTTCTTCTAATTTTATAATTAACATTCCAATTAAATATCCTAAAATTCCTCCGATAATAACATCGCTTAAAAAGTGAAGTCCAAAGTAAACTCTTGAAAATGCAGCTAAACACGCGAAAACAATCCAAGCCCATTTAATTTTAGGAAATTCTTTTGAAATTGTAGGAATTGCGCAAAAAACTAACATTGCCTGAAATGAAGGAAAAGAAAAATTCCAAATTTCATAACTTTTACTCATAAGCATTTCAGGAATAGAAACAAGATTTAGCTGAAAAGGTCTTAGTCTTTGAATTGTTATTTTTAAAATAAAGCTCAACAAAGCAGAGAAAAAAAGAGTCAGCCATAAGGGCAAAATCCATTTTCTTTTATGCTCCTGCCATAAAAATAAACTTGTTAAAGAAAAGAAAATTATTATTTCTGAGCTGATAAAAGTTATTCCTGAAAAAAATTTATCTAAAGAGGGATATCTTAATTTTGAAATATTTTGGACAATTAAATTATCAAAAATAAAGCTTAATATAACTGCAAAACCTAATGTTATAAAAAGAATAGCTAAATTTTTATTTTTCATATTATATCTCTCATTTAACACAATATCAAATTATTTAAATAACTAACCTTTTTAAGAGAGAT
>ERZ1292623.2589-Hain-H51-01um-R1-2589-length-16001-cov-19_pt1 | contig 16001 bp, 16 predicted proteins | sample MGYA00564398_ERZ1292623 | MGnify/ENA primary metagenome ERZ1292623 (study PRJEB36523, sample SAMEA6512633) | groundwater metagenome | collected 2019-01-07 | study: AquaDiva: Metagenomics assemblies of 32 groundwater samples | reverse complement strand
GATGAAATGATCCTCCTCCCAGCCCACCCGCAGCTGTTGCAGCCCGGCGGCGGTCATGCGGAAGCGTTCCACCGGTATGGCATCGAGCAGCTCGTTGCCGAACACGACGCCGCGGAAACCTTTCGCCGGCAACGTTTCGAGCCAGTGCACGCGGTCGAATAAATGCGGCGCTTTCAGTTTCAAGGTTTGCGCCTGGCGCGCGCGCAGCTCGGCGCTGAGCTCCAGAATGAAATAGTTCCGCGGCAGGCTGCCGAGCGCTTCAAGCTCGTGCAGTAAATCGGCGGCCAGCGCGCCGCTGCCGGCGCCGGCTTCGAGGATGTCCGCGCCATTAAGCGCGACGAGAATCTGCCGGCAGGGTCGCGCGAGGCAGCGGGCAAAGAACGAGCCCAGTTCCGGCGCGGTAACGAAATCGCCGGCCGCGCCGAATTTCTGCCGGCCGGCGCTGTAGTAACCGAGCCCCGGCGCGTACAACGCAAGCTCCATGAAGCGCGAGAAATCGATGGCGCCGCCGTGCGCGTCGATGTCGGCGCGGATGCGTTCGGTCAGCGCCGCGCTGTGCACTTGCTCTTCGGCGCTCGGCGCCGGCAGTCCACGGGTATCGGGTGCGGAGGGAATGGGCATGGGGCTATTGGCGATGGCAGGCGCAGGCGGTATCGTGGGCCTTTCAATAAGAACCCGAACGGGACTTTATGCCGGACAATTCCCTCGAAGGCAAGGTTGCGCTCATTACCGGCGGCGCCCACCGTCTGGGCGAGGCCATGGCGCGGTTGCTGCACGCCCAGGGCATGAAGCTGGTCATCCATTACCTGCGTTCCGAAGCCGCGGCCCACGCGCTACAAAAGGCGCTGCACGCGATCCGGCCCGAGTCGGTGATGCTGGTGCGCGGCGACCTCAACCACAGCGAGAAGCTGCTGAAGAATCTGGTATTCGAAACCGTCGAATCGTTCGGCCGGCTCGACGTGCTGATCAACAACGCCGCGCGCTTTTACCCCACGCCGGTCGGCGAGACCACGGAGGCGCAGTGGAGCGACATGATCGGGACCAACCTGAAGGCGCCGTTCTTTCTGTCGCAGGCGGCCGCGCCGCACCTCAAGAAAGCCAACGGCTGTATCGTCAACGTCGCCGATATCTACGGCGACCGCCCACTCGCCAAGCACACGCTCTACAGCGTCGCGAAAAGCGGACTCATCATGCTCACCAAATCGCTCGCGCGCGAGCTCGGGCCGGAAGTGCGGGTGAACGCCATCGCCCCGGGCGCGATCCTCTGGCCCGAGACCGGGCTCGACGAGATGTCCAAGCAGCGTATCATTTCGCGCGCGCCGCTCAAACGCTCGGGCACGCCCGAGGATGTCGCGCGCACGGCGCTGTTTCTGGTACGCGACGCCGAGTTCATCACCGGTCAGGTGCTGGTGGTGGACGGCGGTCGTTGGGTGGTGATGTAGCCTGTGCTGTTCGTTCAGTCGAGTTTTAGCGCCACCGGTCGCAGGTCCCGCCGGCCGGTGAATTTATCCCACATCGCACGCAACCGTTCGCCGGTCTCAGGGTGCTTCAAGTCGGGCGCAAGCTCGGTGAGTGGCCCGAGAACGAAGGCGTACTGGGTGATTTCGCCGCGCGGGATGTCCACGCTGTCGGCGTGACGCACTAAATCGTCGTAGAGCAGGAGGTCGAGATCGAGCGTGCGGGCGCTGAAGCGGGCGCCGCCGCGGTTACGTCCGTGCGCGGTTTCGATGTTCGCGAGCGCTTGGCGCACCCGCTCCACCGGTTCGTCGGTGTCTAAGCCCGCCACTAGGTTATAAAACGCCTCGCCGTCGAAACCCTCAGCCGGAGTTTCGTATACCCGTGACAGAGTTAGAGTCCCGTAACGTTGTCGAAGCATGCGCACCGCACCGCGGATATTGTTCTCGCGGTCGATGTTGGAGCCGATCGAGATGTAGACCCGCGGCATCAGGCAGGTCTGGTGCCACGTTCGATCACGACGCCGACGGCGTCGGCGTTGCGCACCGCGCCTTTCTTGTTGACACGTACCCGTACCCACGACACCTTGAATTCAGAAAGTACAAGAGCAGCGATTTTTTCGGCCAGGGTCTCGACGAGTTGGAATTGCGAGTCGCCAACAAAGCCCATGACACGCTTGGCCACGGCTTTGTAGTCGAGGGTGTCCTCGACGCGATCGCTTGCCGACGCGCGTTTGATATCCGTGGCCATGTCGAGGTCGATATGGAGCGTCTGCCGGATGCGCCGCTCCCAGTCGAAAATGCCGATGACGCAATCGACCTTGAGGCCGTGGAGGAAAACGATGTCCATGAAAGAGAAGGTACAAGATACGAGGGACAAGGCACAAGCGGAGTTATAAAATGTGTCCTCGCCCCTTGTCCCTCGTGCCTCGCTCCTAGTATCGTTGCCTGATGATCGCCTACGTTCTGCCCGCGCTCGCCTACCTGCTCGGTTCGGTTTCCACCGGCGTGGTCGTCGCCCGCCTGTTCGGACTGCAAGACCCGCGCGCGACCGGCTCGAAGAATCCCGGGGCCACCAATCTGCTGCGCTACGGCGGCAAGCTCGCCGCCGTGCTCACACTGACCGGCGATATCCTCAAGGGCGTGGTCGCCACCCTGGTCGCACGAGCGTTCACTGACGATGCCGCCATCCTCGCGCTCGCGGGGCTGGCGGTGTTCGTCGGCCACCTGTGGCCGGTGTTCTTCGGCTTCCACGGTGGCAAGGGCGTGGCCACTGCGCTCGGCGTGTGGCTGGCGCTCAATCCATGGGTCGGACTGCTGTTGATCGTCACCTGGCTGGCGGTAGCCGTGCTGTCTCGCTACTCGTCGTTGTCGGCGCTCGCCGCCGCCGTGGCCGCACCACTCTACGTCTACCTGCTTATGCCCCAACCCGCCTATTTCGCGATGATGGTGGTCATGAGCGCGCTGCTGATTTTTCGCCACCGCGTGAACATCCGGCGTTTACTCGCCGGCACCGAAACGAAAATTGGACGTTAAATCGTCGGTAGCTCCTCGATGCGCCAGCGGGGGCGGACGCTGAAAGACACCGCTTCGCGTTGACCGGCGCGCAAGCGCAACCAGCCGGCGTAGGCGATCATGGCGCCGTTGTCGGTGGAGAATTCCGGCCGTGGAAAATACACCTTCAGATTTTTTTCCTTGGCCAGCTGTTGCAACCGCGTACGAAGTTTTTGATTGGCGCTGACGCCGCCGGCGACCACGAGGCGCGCGTGATTCGTCGCTTCAAGCGCGCGCCGGCACTTGATGGCGAGCGTTTCCACAGCGGCTTCTTCAAACGCGAGCGCGACATCGGCAACCGTTTGCGCGTCAAGCGCGCGTTCTTTCAGCGCCACCACCACCGCAGTCTTGAGTCCGGAAAACGAAAAGTCGATCCCCGGGCGCTCGGTCATCGGGCGTGGAAAATGAAACTGCCCGGGCTTGCCCTTAAGCGCGGCCTTCGCAATCGCCGGCCCGCCGGGATAGCCGAGGCCGAGGAGTTTCGCGACTTTATCGAACGCCTCACCCACGGCGTCGTCCACGGACTCGCCAAGAATGCGGTAACGGCCAACACTCTCAATGTCCGCGAGCAGCGTGTGGCCGCCAGAGACGAGCAACGCGGTGAACGGAAATCCCGGCGGGTCGGGCTCGAGCATGGGCGAGAGCAGGTGGCCTTCCATGTGGTGCACCGCGACCACCGGCACATTCCAGGCCGCCGCGAGGCCCTGGCCGACGGCGGCGCCGACCAGCAGCGCCCCGGCAAGCCCCGGGCCGGCGGTGTAGGCGATGCCGTCGATGTCGGTCCCCGCGAGCCCGGCCTTATCTAGCACCGCCCGGATCAGGGGCAGGAGCTTGCGGACGTGGTCGCGCGAGGCCAGTTCCGGTACCACGCCGCCGTAGTCGAGGTGCAGGCTCACCTGGGAATAGAGCCGGTGGGCCAAAAGCCCCCGTTCGGAGTCATATACCGCCACCCCGGTGTCGTCGCAGGAGGTTTCAATGCCTAGTACGCGCACGACCGGATTCTACCTTACCGGTATACAAAACCCCCCCGGAATCCTATAGAATCGCCCGCTCCCCGGGGTAGCCCGGGACCGATTTCAAACGAGGTCGAAACAACCGATGCCTTCAGTCCGTATCAAAGATAACGAGCCGTTCGAGATGGCCCTGCGTCGCTTCCGTCGCTCGTGCGAAAAAGCCGGTGTTTTCACCGAGATGCGCCGGCGCGAGCATTACGAGAAACCGACCGAGATCCGCAAGCGCAAGGCCGCGGCCGCACGCAAACGCACGATCAAGAAGAAAATGCGCGCCCTCGGCCTGTTGCCGCCGCGCACCACGACCACCAACAGCAGTCCCAACCGCTACTGATTTTGCCCACGGCCATCTCCATGGCCCTCAAGGACCGCATCAAGCGCGACACGGCCGACGCCATGCGCGCCAAGAACGCCCCCCGGCTTAGCGCGTTGCGCATGCTGAGCGCCGCGATCCAGCGGCGCGAGGTGGACGAGCGCATTACCCTCGATGACAGCCAGGTGATGGCGGCCATCGAGAAGCTCATCAAGCAGAGCCGCGAATCCATCGAGCAGTACGAAAAAGGCGCGCGCGTCGATCTCGCCGACAAAGAGCGCGCCGACGTTGCCGTTTGGCAGGCGTACCTGCCGCAGCCGTTGACCGATGCCGAAATCGACGCCCTCATTGCCGATGCCATTACCACCATCGGCGCCGCGTCCATCAAGGACATGGGCAAGGTCATGGGCGCGCTCAAGCCCAAGCTCCAGGGCCGCGCCGACATGGGCCAGGTGGGCGCCAAGATCAAGTCCCGGCTCGGCGCGTAATCGCCCGTTTCTCCCCGCGACGGCTTGGCTAGAATAGCCCCATGGCCGGCCGCATCCCCAAGCAGTTCATCGACGATCTCATCACCCGCGTCGACATTGTCGAGTTGATCGACGAGCGCGTGCCGCTCAAGAAAGCCGGCAAGGACTACAAGGCCAACTGCCCGTTCCACGAGGAAAAAACCCCGTCGTTCACCGTGAGCAGCGACAAGCAGTTCTACCACTGCTTCGGCTGCGGCGTGCACGGCACCGCCATCGGTTTCCTCATGGAATACGACCACATGAGCTTCCCCGAGGCGGTCGAAGAGCTCGCGCGCCGCGCCGGCGTCGAGATTCCGCGCGAAACCTATTCCACCGCCGCGCCCGAAGCACCGATCGGGCCGGACCTGCTGGAGTTGATGCGTGAAGCAGCGCGCTGGTACCGCAGCCAGTTGCGCGAGCACCCGCAGGCGCCGACCGCGATCGATTACCTCAAGGGCCGCGGCATCACCGGCGAGATCGCCAAGGAATTCGAGTTGGGGTTTGCGCCCGACGGCTGGGACAATCTGCTGAAGGTACTCGGCAAGGACGAAGAAGGTAGCCCTGCTCGCTCCGCGAGCTCGTCTTTTCATAAGTATAGCCGCGAGTCGCTGGTGACCGCCGGACTCGCGATTAAAAAAGACGGCGGCGGTTACTACGACCGTTTTCGCGCGCGCGTGATGTTTCCGATTCACGACCACCGCGGACGCATCGTCGGTTTTGGCGGACGGGTTTTAGACGCTGCACAGGGAAGTGCGAGTGTCGCGGGAGACAGGACGTCGGAAGCGACCAAGGGCGGTCCAAAGTACCTGAATTCACCCGAGACGCCGCTGTTTCACAAGGGCCGCGAACTCTACGGGCTTTACCGCGCGCGCGAGGCCATCAAGCGCGAGAACCGCGCGCTCGTGGTTGAAGGGTATATGGACGTGGTGGCGTTGGCCCAGTACGGCATCGACTTTGCCGTGGCGACGCTCGGCACCGCCACCACGCGCGACCATCTCGAACGTCTGTTCCGTCACGCCCCGGAAGTCATCTTCTGCTTCGACGGCGACCGCGCCGGACGCGAGGCCGCGTGGCGCGCGCTCGAAACCACGCTGCCGGTGCTGCGCGACGGGCGCCAGGCGAGCTTTCTGTTCCTGCCCGACGGCGAGGACCCGGATACGCTGGTGCGCAAGGAGGGCGCCGCGGCGTTCCGCGCGCGCCTGGGAACCGCCAAGCCGCTGCCGGATTTCCTGTTCGAAACTCTGGTCAAGCAGGTAGATCTGACGCGTCTCGACGGCCGCGCGCGGCTGGTGGAACTCGCCCGCCCGCACCTGTCCAAGGTCGCCCCGGGGGCGTTGCAGCAGCTGATGCAGGACCGGTTGTCGGAGCTGAGCCGCTTCGACCCCGGAAAGTTGTCTACACTGGTAAGCACGTCGCGGACGTTCGCGCGCAAGCCCGCCGCCGGATTGACCGGCGGCCCCAGGGAGCCCCCTTCGGTCATGCGTTTGGCCATCGCCATGCTGGTGCAGCAACCGGCCCTGGCCGCGGCGGTGCCGCTGGACTGGCGGTTCGAGGAAGCCGATCTGCCGGGCGCGGGGTTGTTGCAGGACGTGCTGAACCTGTTGCGATCCGCCCCCGGAATGAACACCGCGCGCGTCACCGAGCATTTTCACGGCGGCGAGCACGAGTTGGCGCTCGGCAAACTTGCGGTGATGCAGCATCCGGTGCTGGAGCACGACGTGGCCGCGGAATTTCCCAGTCTGTTGGCACGGTTGCGCGCGACCGCCACGCGCGAACGCGCCAACCGGCTGTTGCAGAAGCAGCACGCCGAGGGGCTGAACCCCGATGAAATGGCGGAACTTGCTCGTTTGCTGGCGCAACGAAAGAGTTAAAGCGCGAATTCTGGATTTTTCGGTTGAAGAGGTTGGGGGTGGCCGTTATTTGAGCTATACTTTCGCGTTTTACGTTTCGACTCAACGTTTTACCGCGGTATCCGCATCAGGCACAAAAACATGGATCAGGAACAGCAGCGCATACAACTCAAGAAGTTGATCATCCAGGGCAAGGAAAAGGGTTTCCTCACGTACGGGGAAATCAACGACCACCTGCCCGAGGACATCCACGATACCGACCAGATCGAGGCGGTCGTGAGCATGATCAACGACATGGGCATCCAGGTGTACGACGAGGCGCCGGATCCGGAAACCCTGTTGCTCAAGACCGAGCCGCCGCCGGCGGAAGACGAGGACGAGGCCGCCGAACAGGCCGAGCAGGTCGCGGTGTCGGCGGTCGAGAGCGAATTCGGCCGCACCACCGACCCGGTGCGCATGTACATGCGCGAGATGGGCACGGTCGAGCTGCTCACGCGCGAGGGCGAGATCGACCTCGCCAAGCGCATCGAGGACGGCGTGCGCCAGACCACCGAGGCCATCGCCGCCTGCCCGGCCGCGATCGCCGAGGTCGTGCGCATGATGGACCTGGTCGAGGTCGACCAGATGCGCCTGACCGACCTGGTGGTGGATTTCGTCGACCCGGACGCGGTCGACATGCCGTTGCCGCAGGTGACGCCGAAGGCCGCGGCCGCGGACGACGAGGAAGAGGAAACCGAGGCCGGCACCACCGCCACCGAGGAAGAGGATACCGGTCCGGACCGCGAAGAGGCGCTGATCCGCTTCACCCGCATCCGCCGTCTGTATCCCCATTTACTCAAAACCATCGAGAAGAAGGGCTACGACAGCCCCGAAATCAAGCGGCTGCAGAAAAAGCTCGCCGACGAGTTCATGCAGATCAAGTTCGCCGCCAAGCAGGTCAACCGCCTGGTGGAGCACGTGCGCTCGCTGGTGGAGCAGGCGCGCGAGCAGGAAAAGGTCATCATGGACGTCTGCGTGGCGCGTGCGCGCATGCCGCGCAAGACCTTCCTCAAGCTGTTCCCCGGCAACGAGACCAACAAGCGCTGGGTCAAGAAGGCCGCGAACTGCGGCGAAGGCAACGGCAACGTCATCGAGAACAACGCCGAGGTCATTCTCGCGGCGCAGGACAAGCTCAAGCATATCGAGGAACGGGTCGGCGGCATGCCGATTTCGGAACTCAAGGAAATCAATCGCCGCATGTCCATCGGCGAGGCCAAGGCGCGCCGCGCCAAGAAGGAGATGGTCGAGGCCAACCTGCGCCTGGTGATCTCGATTGCCAAAAAGTACACCAACCGCGGTTTGCAGTTCCTGGACCTCATCCAGGAAGGCAACATCGGCCTGATGAAGGCGGTCGACAAGTTCGAATACCGCCGCGGCTACAAGTTCTCGACCTACGCCACCTGGTGGATCCGCCAGGCGATCACGCGCTCGATCGCCGACCAGGCGCGCACCATCCGCATCCCGGTGCACATGATCGAGACCATCAACAAGCTCAACCGCATCTCGCGCCAGATGTTGCAAGAGATGGGCCGCGAGCCGACGCCGGAAGAACTGGCGGTGCGCATGGAGATGCCGGAGGACAAAATCCGCAAGGTCCTGAAGATCGCCAAGGAGCCAATCTCCATGGAGACGCCCATCGGCGACGACGAGGATTCGCACCTCGGCGACTTCGTCGAGGATGCCAACACGCTGGCACCGCCGGAAGCGGCCACCGGCGAGGGCCTGAAGCACGCCACCGGCGAGATTCTCGAAACGCTCACGCAGCGCGAGGCCAAGGTGCTGCGCATGCGCTTCGGCATCGGCATGAACACCGACCACACGCTGGAAGAGGTCGGCAAGCAGTTCGACGTCACGCGCGAGCGCATCCGCCAGATAGAGGCCAAGGCGCTGCGCAAGCTCCGGCACCCGTCCCGCTCGGAGCACCTGCGCAGTTTCCTCGACTGACGGACGTCATGCGGGAAATAAAAAACGGGCCGGCAACGGCCCGTTTTACTTTGTGCACCGGCAAGTCGTTGTGCCTTAGAATGCCGAGTACGAGGGCCTGTAGCTCAGTTGGTTAGAGCGGCGGACTCATAATCCGTTGGTCCCAGGTTCGATCCCTGGCGGGCCCACCAATTTTCTATCAAGTCCTGCAACAAAAAAACCGGCCACGTGGCCGGTTTTTTTGTTTATGTGCTTCAGGAATCAGGACGCCGAAGCGGGCTTCTTGTCCGGCAACACCGCCGGCTGAATCTGGAATTTGTATTTGTACCAGACAAGCCCCAGTCGCTCGCGCAGCGCCAGACTGCTGAGCGCCAGCCCGTGCGCGGACGGCAGGTAGCCGAGCCCCTCGCGCTCGCCCTTGCCGAGCGTGGTGAAGCCCATCGGCGCCGGCACCACGTCGAAGCCGGCGTTCACGAACGCCCAGGTGGCGCGCGGCATGTGCCAGGCGTGCGTGACGACATAGATGCGGCGGACGCCGGCCGCGGCCAGAATCTGCCTGCTGTTGACCGCATTCTCGTGGGTGTTGCCGGACTGGGTCTCGGCCCATTTGGGACGGAGCTGGAAATCCTCTTCGAACGATTCCTGCATCAGCAACGCCTCGGGGGTCTGCTCGCCGAACGGCGCGCCGCCGGTGACGAGCACCGGCAGCCCGGTGCGCCGGTGCAGATACGCGGCGTAGCGCAGGCGTTCCAAGGCGGCATTGCTGACCGTGTCGGCCGTGCCGTATTCCGGCGCTTCGGTGTAACGGCCTCCCCCCAGCACCACGATCGCATCCGCTTGTTTTTTGGCCGCGTCCGGCGTCAACGATGCGGGCGGCAACGGACGCGCATCCGCTTCCAGCGGCGCGATCAGCGCGCGCCCGGTCATGGGCAGACTGAGCGCGAATAAAACCGCCAGGCTTAGCCCGACGATCACGATGCCGGTCGTGCGCCAGCGGATCTGGATGAGAAAGCCGATGAGCGCCAGCAACAAAATAATGCCCGGTGGCGTCAGCAGCAGTGCGGCGATCTTGGTGCCCATCATGGTGTTTGGCCATGGGCTTGTTGTTCGGCGTGGTACGACGAGCGCACCATCGGCCCGCTGGCGACGTTACGAAAACCCATGGCGTGTCCGAGCTGGGCGAAACGCTCGAATTGGCCTGGTTCCACGAAGCGTTCGACCGGCAGGTGGTGCCGGCTGGGTTGCAGATACTGGCCGATGGTGAGCAGGTCGCAACCGTGCGCGCGCAGATCGCGCATTACCGCCTCGATTTCCGCGTCGGTCTCGCCGAGGCCGACCATCAGTCCCGACTTGGTGGGAATCCGCGGATGACGCTTTTTGAACGCGTGCAACAACTCGAGCGAGTTTCGGTAATCCGCGCCCGGACGCGCGGCCTGGTACAACCGCGGCACGGTTTCGAGATTGTGGTTGAGCACGTCCGGCGGCACCAGCGCGAGCGTGTCGAGCGCGACCTCCAGGCGTCCGCGAAAATCTGGCACCAATATCTCGATGTGGGTGGCGGGGGAGGTGGCGCGCACCGACCGGATGCAGGCGACGAAATGTGCCGCACCGCCGTCGCGCAGGTCGTCGCGGTCCACCGAGGTGATGACGACGTATTTAAGCCCCATCGTGGCGATGGCGGACGCTAGGTGCGCCGGCTCGTCGGCGTCGAGCGGGTCGGGCCGCCCGTGGGCGACGTCGCAGAACGGACAGCGGCGGGTGCACAACCGGCCCATGATCATGAAAGTCGCGGTGCCGCCGCGGAAGCACTCGCCCAGATTCGGGCACGAGGCCTCCTCGCACACGGTGTTCAGCTGGTGCTCGCGCAGCAGCCGCTTGAGCCGACCGACTTCGGGGTGCGTCGGCGCGCGCGCGCGAATCCAGGTTGGCTTGCGCAGCGGTGTTTGCGGCACGACCTTGATGGGAATGCGTGCAACTTTATCCGCGTCACGTTCGGCAACTGCTCCCTGCGTTGCTCTACCTCCGCCATCCTTGGCGTCGTGGGGCGCGGAGGGGTCGGACAGTGGACGGGGTTTGCTCACAATTTCGGCACGCTCAGAAGACTGTGCCGATTATAGCCCAGCCGGTTGAGCAGTCGGTCGAGCAGCCGGCGGCGCACCGATTCCATATCGCTTGCGATGCCAAGTTCGGCAAGCTGGGTCACGCCCAATCCCGGCATGCCGCAGGGGTCGATGTGCGCGAACGGCGCGAGATCCATGTCCACATTGAGCGCAAGGCCATGGTAACTGCGGCCGCCGCGCACGCGCAACCCGAGCGCGGCGATTTTGCGGTCGCTGACGTACACGCCCGGTGCGCCGTTGCGCCGTTGCGCCGCGACGCCGTTGTCCGCGAGCAGATCGATCACGGCTTGCTCCAGCAGATTCACCAGCCCCTTTGCGCCCAACCCTAGGCGCGCGAGATCGAGCAGCAGATACACGACCAGCTGTCCCGGCCCGTGGTAGGTCATGTCGCCGCCGCGGTCGCTACGCACCACCGGAATGCCGTGGTGTGTCGCCGGTGCGCGCGCATGGCCCTTGAGTCCCATGGTGTACACCGGCGGGTGTTCGAGCAGCCAAATTTCATCCGGCGTCGCCGGTGCGCGCGCAGCGGTGAAATCGCGCATCGCGCGCCAGGTGGTTTCGTAATCCACGCACCCGAGCCAGCGGGCGACGATTTCCCGTTCGGCCGCTTGCAGCACCGCCGCCATCAGTCCACCTTGCCGGCGCAGAAATCGCGTTTGTAGTCCTTATAAAGTGCCAGCAGGCGCGCGTGCAGCGGTCCGGGCTTGCCGTTGCCCACCGGCTTGCCGTCGAGGCGCGTGATCGCGAGGATTTCCTTGGTCGAGCTCGTCATCCACACTTCGTCGGCGGCGCGCAGCTCGGCTTCGGTAACCGGCTGCTCGGCGTGCGGGATGCCGTGTGCCTTCGCGAGTTCCAGAACCAGGTCGCGCGTGACGCCCGGCAGAATCAACGGTCCCTTGGGCGGGGTGATCAGGCGCCCGCCGCGCACGACGAAAATATTGCTTGCCGCGCCTTCGGTCATGAAGCCGTCGCGCAGCAGAATCGCCTCGGCGGCGCTGGCGTCGAGCGCCTGGCTGCGCAACATCGCGTTTGGCAGCAGCGCTATCGCCTTGATGTCGCAGCGCAGCCAGCGGATGTCGGGCGCGGTGATGGCGGCGATGCCGCGCTCGACCTCTTCCGCCGGCGGATACTTGAGCGGCGCGGCGTAGGCGAATACCGTGGGCGCAAGATTCGGCGGGAAGGCGTGATCGCGCGGCGCCACGCCGCGTGTGATCTGGAGATAAATTGAAAGCTCCCCGCCCCCCTGAATCTCGACCAGACGCTCGAACACGCGTTGCCATTCAGCCGCCGGGAGCGGGTTGGTCATGCGGATTTCACGCAGGCTGTTGCCGAGGCGCGCGAGATGGTGCGGCAGGCGGAACAGGCGCCCGCCGAACACCGGAATCACTTCGTACACGCCGTCGCCGAAGACGAAGCCGCGGTCGAAGGCCGAAACGCGCGCCTCCGCGGGCGGGAGAAACTCGCCGTTCAAGTAAACCTGGCGAATACCGTTCATGGGAATACCAAATATAGTCGTGGACTTGGCTATTGTAGCCATAGTCGCAATTTGTCCCAGCCGCGTTGCAGCACATTACCTTCGCGAATCTCTCTAAGCGCCACTAGCGGGTATTCTGCGTAGGGCTGCTGGCCCAGTTCAAGCGTGAGTTTGCCGACCGGTTGGCCGCGCCGGATCGGCGCCGTCTGCATGTCCGGCACCGTCAGCCGCGCGCGCAGTTTTTCGTGGTCGCCACGCGGCAGCGTCAGGTACAGATTGCGGCTGACGCCGAGCGGCAGTTCCGAATCGTCGCCCAGCCACACCCGTATCCGGGTTGCCGGCACGTCGGCGGCGTACAGCAGTCGTGTCTCGTAGCGACGGAAGCCGTGCTCGAGCAGTTTGTGTCCGGCGTCGAAGCGGCCGTTGTCGTCCTTGGCGCCGAGCACGGTGGCGATCAGGCGCATGTGGTTGCGTTGCGCCGAGGCGATCAGGCACCAGCCCGCGGCCTTGGTCTGGCCGGTCTTGATACCGTCAACGCTGGCATCCCGCCACAACAGTGCATTGCGATTATGCTGTCGGATATCCTGCCAGGTGAATTCGCGCAGCGCGAACCAGCGATAGTAGTCTGGAAAATCGCGTACCAACTGGCCCGCGAGCCGCGTCAGGTCGCGCGCCGTGGAGACATGCCCCTCGCGATCCTCGGCGACTGTTCCTGACGCCGTCCTACCTCTGCCCTCCAGGGACGGAGTAATGCCGCGTGAGGGCCGGGATGGCCCGGAGCGGCCTCCGTCCCTGGAGTCGAGACCGGTGACGTTGACGAAGCGCGTGTGCGCAAGCCCAAGCTGGCGTGCCTTGTGGTTCATCGTTGCCACGAACGCCGCTTCATTGCCGCCGAGGTGTTCGGCGAGTGCGATCGTGGCATCGTTCGCCGAACGCACGATCATTCCCTTCAGCAGCGTTTCGAGCGCGACCGCGGTCTGCGGGCGCAAAAACAGGCGCGCGCCGTTCGTGGCCGCGGCGCGCGCGCTTACACGCACCGGTTCCTCCGGCTTGAGCTTACCCGCGCGCAGTTGTTCGAACACGAGGTAGGCGACCATGAGTTTGGTAAGGCTCGCCGGCGCCAGCGGCTTGTCGGCATTGTGCTCGGCCAGCACCTGGCCGCTGTCGTGGTCCATCAGCAGCCACGCCTGGGCGTTAAACGCCGGCGGCGCTTCGGCGGGATGGCCGGAAGACGGCCAGAGAAAAAAGCAAAGAGAAAAGAGAAAAGGAAAGAACGGGGAAGCAATCCCGGCCGCTTTCCGCTTTGCGCTTTCCGCTTTGCTCTTCATTCAACAACGATGCGCGTACTGGCGTGGCCGAGCGCGCGCAGCTGTTCGCCCAGACGGTCGCCTTCCTCAACGTTGGCGAGCGGCCCGATGCGTACGCGATACAGCGAGGCAGCGGAAGACGTTGGTGATTGCACGAATATCGGTTGCGACACGGATCGCGCCAGCCGCGCACGCAGGCTCTCGGCATTCTCGGAGCGCGTGAACGCGCCGATCTGCAAGTAAAGCTTTGGCGGCGGCGGGCGACCGTCGGCCGCGGCGGTCGGGATGATTTCAAGTCCGGGGTGGCGCGGTGGCGGCGTCGCCGGTTGGGTGGTGGCCGTCACCGGGGCGGTTTCTCCCGGCTCCACGGTCTCGACCTCGACCAGTCCGGTGCCGGTGCCGACGATGCCGAGTTTCCAGGCCGCGGCGTAGGAGAGATCAATCACGCGGTCGTGCAGGAACGGCCCGCGGTCGTTCACGCGCACGATCACGGCGCGGCCGTTTTGCAGGTTGCGCACGCGCACGTACGACGGCAGCGGCAGTGTTTTATGCGCCGCGGTCATGGCGTACATGTCGTAAGGCTCGCGGCTCGAGGTCGGACGGCCATGAAACTTCTTGCCGTACCACGACGCCACACCACGCTCACGGTAGCCCTTGGCGTCCGGCATCGGCGTGTAGCGCACGCCGAGCGCGGTGTAGTTGTTGTTGCCGTAGGCCGCCCGCGGCTCGCGCTTCGGGGTGGCATCGGGAACCCTGGAGACATCCACGGCTGGCGCCGCGTCGGGGCCGTCGTCGAGATAGTAGCCGCCGCCGCGCGGCACCGTGCCGCAGGCGGCGAGCGCGATGGCTGCGAGCAGCGCCGCGAAACCGCGACCAGGCCTGTTCATATGGCAGGACGAGCGAGTGCAGCGAGCAGGGCTACCGTTTCGGCCTGCGGCCCTCGCTTTGTTCCGATCAGCGAGCCGCTTCACGGCGCGGCCTCGTAGCGGCTGCGGAGCTGTTCGGCGAGTTCCTGCACGGCCATGGCGTAGCGGCTGCTGCGGTTGTAGCGGGTGATGACGTGGAAATTATTATACCCGATGCGCGCCAGCGGCCCCGATTCGCCCTCAAGCACGATGAGCGCCGCCGGCAACTCCGGGTCGCGATGCTGTGGCGGCGACACGCCGTGGCGCACGAACTGCCCCAGCGGCAGCGACGGTTTCACACCCAGTTTCTCGATCCATAAGTGAAGCGTCCCCTCGACGTGCGCGGCATCCGACACCGGTGCGTTCCGCTCCCAGCCGTGCATCCGCAGGAAATTCGCCACGCTGCCGATGATGTCAGCGGTGTTGCCGAACAGGTCGGCGCGGCGATCGCCGTCGAAATCGATCGCGTAGCGGCGCCAGCTCGATGGAATAAACTGTGGCATGCCCATGGCCCCGGCGTACGAGCCCTGGAGCCGCGCCGGATCGAGCCCGAGTTCGCGCGTCAGCAGCAGATATTGTCTGAGTTCCTCGCGGAAAAACGCCGCGCGCGGCGGGTGCTGGAGCGTAAGCGTGGTGAGTGCATCCAGCACCGGCCAGGTACCGCGGTGCCTGCCGTATTGGGTCTCGACGCCGAGGATCGCGACGACGATTTCGGGCGGGACGCCGTACTCGTGTTGCGCGCGCTTGAGCAGCGTCGCGTGCCGGCGCCAGAAGATCACGCCCTGTTCGATACGCTCGTCGGTGACAAACAGCTTGCGGTACTCGTACCACGGCAGCGCCTCTTTCGGACGCTCCATGGCTTGGATGATTTCCGGGCGCAGGCGCGCGCGGGCAAACAGGCGCTCGAGCGCACGCTTCGAAAAGCCATCGGTCTTTGACAATTCGTGGATGAAGGTCTCGAGTTCCGGGTAACGCGCAACGTCGAGCGCGTGCGCCGGCCACGCCAAGCCGAGGGCGGAACCGAGCGCAAGCACCGCCGCCAATCGGGACATGATCAATATTCGACAATCCTGCGGTGGGTCTGGATGCTCATCAGGATCCCGAACGCCGCCATCAGCGTCACGATGGACGTGCCGCCGTAGGACAGAATCGGCAGTGGAATGCCGACGATCGGCAAGACGCCGGTGACCATGCCCATGTTGACGAACACGTGCAGGAAGAAGCTCAGGCTCAGGCCGCCGGCAAGCAGGCGGTTGTAGGCGCTCTGCGCGAGGAACGCGATCATCATGCCGCGCACGATGATGAACAGGTAAAGCCCGACCAGCAGCAGGCTGCCGATCAGTCCGAACTCCTCGGCGAACACCGCGAAGATGAAGTCGGTCGAGGACTCCGGCAGGTACTCGAGATGTGCCTGCGACGAATTGAGCCAGCCCTTGCCGTAAATGCCGCCGGAACCGACCGCGATCATCGACTGAATGGTATGGTAGCCGGTGCCGAGCGGGTCGGCCTCGGGGTTGAACAGCGTCAGGATGCGTTGTTGCTGGTA
>ERZ1292623.2587-Hain-H51-01um-R1-2587-length-16006-cov-13_pt1 | contig 16006 bp, 13 predicted proteins | sample MGYA00564398_ERZ1292623 | MGnify/ENA primary metagenome ERZ1292623 (study PRJEB36523, sample SAMEA6512633) | groundwater metagenome | collected 2019-01-07 | study: AquaDiva: Metagenomics assemblies of 32 groundwater samples | reverse complement strand
CGCCGGTCTTCGGCGGAATAAATTTGGAAGACATTTCCGCGCCGCGCTGTTTCGAAATAGAGGCGCGTCTCAAGAAAGAATTGAAAATTCCCGTGATGCATGATGACCAGCACGGTACGGCGACGGTGGTGCTCGCGGCGCTCATAAATGCCCTGAAGGTGCGCGGCTTGAAAAAAGAAAAAGCTAAATTGGTTGTAAACGGCGCGGGCGCGGCCGGAAATGCCATCGCGCAACTGCTTCTGAAATTCGGTTTCAAAAGTTTAATTCTCGTGGATTCCAAAGGTGCCATCTACGAAGGCCGGCCCGGTTTGGATAAACATAAAAAGAAACTCGCAAAACTGACGAATAAAAGAAAAGTGAAAGGGGGACTGGAAGAAAGCCTGAAAGGCGCCGACATTTTCGTGGGTGTGAGCAAAGCAGGACTCCTCACGCCCAAAATGATAAGAATGATGAACCCGAAACCCATTATCTTCGCCATGGCCAATCCGGTACCCGAAATAATGCCGGACGAGGCGAAAAAAGCCGGCGCCTACATAATCGCGACCGGCCGCTCGGATTTTCCGAATCAAATAAATAATGTACTCGCTTTTCCGGGAATTTTCCGGGGAGCGCTGGATCACAAAGTGAGGGATATTATGGACGAGATGCTCGTCAAAGCCGCCAAAAATCTTGCTGGCATAATCAAGCACCCGACCCGCGAGAGAATATTGCCGGACGTATTCGACAGGACAGTTGTGAAAGCGGTTGCCCGTGCGATACAATTTGACCGAATTTTTGAGCATTAACTGGGCTTTTGCTTTTTCGGTTGGAGCGGCGGCGCTCGGTTTGGGAGTAGCCGCATTCGTGGGTTTGGTTTTCGGCATCTATCCCGCCCGCCAAGCCTCCAAGAAAAGCCCGATTGAGGCTTTGCGGTATGAATAGGGGTTTACAATCGGAATTTTAGATATAATATAAATACCAATATGAAACACGCCGAATTTTTAATCTTCATAATCATCGGTTTCGTGCTCGTTTACCTCGGTTTCGCTAAAATATAAAAGGCCGTTAATCTAAATTAAAAAATGTTCAATATTCTTCAAGGTCAAAATCAGTGGGTTCTCGTTCTGCTTTTGGTATGGACCTTACCATGGAAGGGAGTGGCACTATGGAAGGCAGCCAGGCGCTCCGACAGGAATTGGTTCATCGCACTTCTCATTTTGAATACGGTGGGGATACTCGAGATAGCCTATATCTTCTTCTTTTCGAAGAGAGCGGAGAAGGTTCAGAATTAATGTCCGAATACTATAACCCGCACAAGACGAGAAATTTATTCGTTCCGAACTCCGATGACCCGTTCACGATAAGCCGGAGCGGGGTTGATCTCTTTCTCCAATGTCCTCGTTGTTTTTACATCGATAAGCGGCTCGGTACGAGTCGCCCGCCCGGATATCCCTTCAGTTTGAATAATGCAGTTGATGCTCTTCTCAAGAAAGAATTTGACGTTCATCGGGCCGCGGGTTCCGCTCATCCGCTGATGAAAAAATATAAAATCGACGCGGTGCCGTATCCCAACGACAAACTGGAAGAATGGCGGAATTCCCGGACGCAGGGCATCAAGTTTTTCCATAGCCCGACCAATCTTCTCGTTCGGGGCGGAGTGGACGATGTTTGGCTGAACGGTAAGAACGAACTCCACATCGTGGATTACAAAGCCACGTCGAAATCTACCGAGGTTAATCTCGACGCGGAATGGCAGATCGGCTACAAGCGCCAGGTGGAAGTCTACCAATGGCTTTTCCGCCGAAACGATTTTCCGGTTTCGAATATTGCCTACTTCGTTTATTGTAACGGTAACGCCGACAAAGAGGCTTTCGACGCGAAGCTGGAATTCGACATCAAGATTATTCCCTACGAAGGGAACGATGATTGGATAGAGGGAACACTTAAGGAAATAAAAAAATGCCTGGAATCGGACGAGTTGCCCGAAAGCGGAAAGAATTGCGATTACTGCGACTACTGCGGAGCGCGCAACGAGATAGAAAATGCTTGAATTCGAAATATTAAAAAAAGACAGAAGAACCAACGCCCGCGCGGGCGTTTTAAAAACTCCGCACGGTATCGTCGAGACCCCTTCCTATGTGGTCGTGGGAACGCACGGAGCGGTGCGCTGTCTTTCGGCCGAGGACATCCCAAAAACAAAGACCCAACTCATAATCTCCAATACTTATCATCTCTGGCGGACGCTGGGGGAAAAGTTCCAAAAGTTTCCGGGCCTTCATAAATTCATGTGGAACGGCCCCATTATGACCGACAGCGGCGGCTTTCAGGTTTTCAGCTTGGGCTTCGGTCGCGAGCACGGAATGGGGAAGTTCGGTGGGATAGATTCGAGAAAAACATCATCCTTCGAAACCAGACGTTCTTCGGCTCCAGCGGCCGAAGCCGCCCTGCGCTCTCGGCGAAAAAATCCTACGGATACCGAGCTTTTTCGCCTCCGAGAGCTTTCTCAGGACGATATTTCTCTCGAATCTGAAAAAAACCTTGTTAGGGTAACGGAAGATGGGGCACATTTCAACGATGATTATGGCGAGTCATATCTGGATGCCGAAACCTCGATAAAAATTCAGGAAAAATTGGGAGGAGATATAATCGTGGCTTTTGACGAGCCGACCTCGCCTCTTCATGATTATAAATATACAAAGGAATCGTTGGAGCGCACGAATGCCTGGGCGCTTAGATCTTTGAAGGCTCGGACGCGGAAGGATCAAATGATGTATGGCGTCGTGCAAGGCGGAGCCTTTGAGGATTTAAGGAAGGAGAGCGCGGAGTTTATCGGGCGGCAGGATTTTGAAGGCTTTGCGATCGGCGGCTCTTATGGCGAATCCATGGGCGCCCCGCGCGGGGATATGCTTAGCGTCTTGCGTTGGAGTACGCCTTATCTGCCGGAAGAAAAACCGCGCCATCTTTTGGGCATCGGAAAGATCGAGGACGTTTTTGACGCGGTGGAGTTAGGGATGGACACTTTTGACTGTGTGATTCCGACCCGCGAGGCCCGCCACGGCTCCCTTTGGACCAAGTTCGGTCGCTTTGACATCAAAAAAGGAAAGTGGGCAGGGAGCTTTATGAAAATTCAGGGCGATTGCGGGTGTCCGGTTTGCGCGGAGATGAAGATAACCAGAGGCGAGCTCCATAAATTATTCAAAAATAAAGATTCAACCGCCGCCCGTTTGGCCACCATCCATAATATCTTTTTCTTCAATGATCTCTTGAGACAGATAAGAGAGTCCATAAAAGAGGGTGGTTTTTTGGAGTTTAAGAAAGAATTTTTGACGAATCTCTAAGAAACACTTCCTTCCTTTATGCGTTTTATTCATGAAGACCAATCAAGTTTTTTTATGTCAATTTCAATCAAAAGATATATCCCGTTCGTTTTTCTCCTGGGTTTTCTGATATTTGCTGGGTCATCTCATGCCGCGACGGCTAAGGTGAGTTTTCTGAATTCCCTGCTTTTCCAGGGGGATACGCTCGTCGCGACGGTTTTGGACAAGAGCGCGATTCCCTTGAGTGCCTCGTTCGATAGTCGGGGACTTTCCGTCATTTCGTACAAGAATTCGTACGAGATAGTCGGAGCGATCAAGGCGAACGAAACGGCTGGCTACCATTCTTTCTCGGTGAAATTCGCCGACGGCTCGAATTTCGACAAGAAAATCTATGTCCGGGCGAGGAAATTCCCGCTCGTGGACCTCGGCGTGCCCGAGAAATTGGGTCTCACCTCGAACGAGCTCTCGACCAATCTCGCGGTCGAGCAGTCCAAACTCGATACCATCGTGGCGGCGAAAACCGGCAATGCCGTTTTTTTGAAGCCGTTCGGATTACCGCTCTATAATAACAGGAAGATCGTGGCGCCCTACGGCGAATTGCGGAAGAGCGGGGAACAGATGATCCGCCATCTGGGCACCGATTTCGGCTCGCCCAAAGGGAGCGCAGTCGCGGCGATAAACGACGGTGTCGTAAGGGAGGCGGAGGACGACCCAATCTACGGCAACACGGTAATCGTGGATCACGGCGCCGGCATCTTCTCCTTATATATGCATTTGGATATGATCAAGGCGAAGGTGGGACAGTCCGTGAAGGCCGGCCAAGTGATTGGTACGGTGGGGGAGACGGGTTACGCGACCGGCCCACATCTCCATCTATCGATAAAGATAAACACCGTCTCGGTTGATCCAATAAAATTCGTTAATATTTTCAAATAAAAGTCACCGCTTGACCTTATTGAAAATTCTGGAGCATACTTGAATAAGCACCACGAAAATTCAATAATCCACCCTTACCAACCAACCAATTATAGGAGGAAGTATCATGGAAAAATCCATGTTAGCAGTATCGAAAGAAATTTTCTTCCCGACGAAAGAAACGCTCTCGCTGGCAAAAGAAAAAAACAATTTGAAACGGCCGCCGAATGAAAATTCCAGTCGGAAGTGTCGACCTCTTCGCAGTCTTGTCCCGTCAGGATCGGATTTCAATATTCCGGGAATTGACGACGATAAAATAGTTTTTAGTCACGATCCCAATAGATATGTTTCCGATGATGATATTCCCGACGAGGACAATTATTTCTCCATAGTGGAAGAAAAAATCGACCGGGAACTGACTTCAAGAAGGAAAAAAAGAAAAACCGAATTATTATTGATGGGAGGGTGATATCTGTTTATTAAAACCGAGTTTCTATAACTCGGTTTTTTATTTTATTTGATTTGAAAACGGGCTTGCTATATACTTTGGGGAAATGATTTCCAAAAAGCGGCTGGTGGCGGTATTGGTTCTTCTTGTGGCGGTAGCCGTTGCCGCTGCCGTTTTTTCCTACGAACCCCTTTGGCAGAAGATAAGCTCCTTCCGGCCTTGGAGCTTCGGCTTGGATTTGGCCGGCGGCAGTCTTTTGACTTATGAAGTGGACCTCTCGAAAATCGGCCCTGCCGATCGGGATTCAGTGGTGAGCGGTTTGCGCGATGTCATCGAAAAGCGGGTCAATCTTTTCGGAGTGAGCGAGCCGCGCGTTTTCGTCGAAAAATCCGGTGAATCGACCAGATTGGCAGTGGAATTGGCGGGGATAAAGGACATTGACGAGGCCATTAAAGAAATCGGAGCCACGCCTTTTCTGGATTTCCGCGAAGTGATCGCTCCGCCAGCAGGTTCTCTTGAAGCGAGCTCGACTATCCAGTTCATCCCCACGGAATTGAATGGCCGTTATATCGTGAGCGCGCAGATAAGTTTTGATTCCGTGACGCGCCAGCCCCAAGTAGATATCGCTTTCTCGAGCGCGGGAGCGGACATCTTCGCCGAATTGACCGGAAAGAATGTGGGGAAGCCGCTTGCCATATTTTTAGATAACCAACTGATTGAAATGCCGACCGTCCAGCAGAAGATCACGGGTGGCAAGGCCCAAATCAGCGGAAACTTCACCATTAATACGGCCCGCCAACTCGCGGAAAGATTCAACGCGGGAGCTTTGCCCGCGCCGATTACGCTCGTGAATCAGCGGACAGTGAGTTCCGATTTTGGGAAGGAAGCCTTCGATAAAGCTGTTTTCGCCGGTATTATTGGCACCCTCGCAATCATCCTCTTTATGATAATTTATTACCGCGGCCTGGGAATATTCGCCGCTTTTGCGCTCCTTATGTATGTGGCTTTGACGCTTGCGGTTTTCAAAATCGTTCCCATCACGATGACCCTTTCGGGTATTGCCGGATTCATTCTTTCCATTGGCATGGCGGTGGACGCGAATATTCTCGTCTTCGAAAGGACGAAAGAGGAGCTTAAAAAAGGTTTATCCCATTATTCCGCCATTGAGGAGGGTTTCCGCCGGGCCTGGACTTCTATCCGGGATTCCAACATCTCGACCATCATCACAGCGATCGTCCTTTATTATTTTACCTCTAGCTTCGTGCGCGGCTTCGCTCTCACTCTTCTAATTGGAGTTTTGGTTAGTATGTTCTCGGCTATTACCATCACGCGCACGATGCTCCGCATTTTCATCGGACAGGATAATGTTAAAGGCGAAAAAACAAATCAATGAACTTAATCGCGAATAAAAAATACTTTTTGGGATTCTCGGGATTTATGATCGTCGCGGCCTGGATACTTATTATAGTTTTCGGCCTCCGGCCCGGCATTGACCTTAAGGGCGGAACGGAATGGCAGATGAGTTTCGGAAAAAGCGAAGTGGCCGAGACGGCAATCAAAGAAGTTTTGCAAAAAACGGCGGGAGAAGAAAGCGCGGTGAGCGTGAAACGCTCCGATGACGGAACTTTTCTCATTCGTCTGCCGAGCTTGAGCGAAGAACAGAGGCGGAATTATAAAGACGCGCTCGCGAAAGAATTCGGCGAAGTTTCCGAAAAAAGCTATTCTTCGATTGGGCCGGCTATCGGTTCCGAACTCAAAAATAAATCCATCTGGGCCGTGGCGCTCGTGATGCTCGGTATTTCACTTTTCATTGCTTGGGCTTTCCGAAAAGTTTCGGAGCCCGTGAAATCTTGGAAATACGGCATTGTGACCCTTTTGACGCTCTTGCACGACGTGAGTATCCCAGCCGGCCTCCTGGCCCTTTTGGGATACTGGAAAGGAGTCGAGATAGACACGAATTTCATTGTGGCATTACTCGTCGTAATGGGTTTTTCTGTCCACGACACCATCGTGGTTTTCGACCGCATCCGGGAGAATTTGACTCTGAACCGGGGCAAAAAGTTCGATTTGGGTGAAATCATCAATTTCAGTGTGAATGAAACAATGGCCCGCTCCATAAATACCACGTTTACGCTCGTAGTTGTGCTCATAACATTGCTTATTTTCGGACCGGCCTCTATCTTTTTCTTCATTCTCACTATCTTAGTGGGGACGGTTTTCGGGACTTACTCTTCCATATTCGTGGCTAGCCCATTGCTGTATATTTGGCAGAAGAAATAGCTTGGCGGGGGATTGACCAGGTAGTAGAAATTCGGCTTCTGCCGAAGGTAGACTGTGCGAAGCGGCCGAATTTTTATTACCTGGTTGACACCGTAAAACCATTATGCTATCGTTATCATCATTAAAATATGAAACAAAATCTCGACCAATTGGTAGATAATCTTCTCGCCGACTTCAGTCCCAAACAGCGCCGGGTAATTGTCGGCCGTTTCGGTTTGAAAACCGGCGAACGCTCGACCCTCCAATTCATCGGTGATGAACTCAAAATTACCCGCGAACGGGTGCGCCAAATAGAGGAGCAGGCGGTCAAGAAACTCTCGAAGAAAGTAAAAGAGGGAGCGACGGTCATTTTGGACTATGCCAAAAAACATTTGGCGGGGGTGGGTGGCGTGAAGCGGGACGACAATTTCATGAACGACCTCATTCATGGGCTTGAGATCGGATCGGATGTGAAACATGCCGACCAGAAACTGCGTTTCATTCTCCTTGTGGCGGGCGTGCCTTCCTATTCTAAGAATGATGATGATGCGCAAGCCTTTTGGTTTTCTGACGATAAATCAAAAGACAAGTTCCACGATTTCATAAAGACGGTCACGAATTTCCTGAAATCCGGCAAGAAAGAAGAAATTTTGAACAAGAAGCTTTATCTGAACCACATGAAAGATATGGTGTCCGCCCATTTTCTCTCCATTCCAAAACATTTTGGCACGAACATTTTCGGCGACTTCGGTTTGAAGGAGTGGCCCGAGATTGAGCCCAGGACCATTCGCGACAAGGTCTACCTGGTTTTGAAAAAGCATGAGCGGCCCCTCCATTTCGAGGATATCGCAAAGAACATCAACAAATTCGGTTTGGACAAAAAAACGGCACACGTCCAGACGGTGCACAACGAGCTAATTAAAGATAATCGTTTCGTCCTCGTCGGCCGCGGCGTTTACGCTCTGAAGGAAAAAGGTTACGAGCCCGGCACGGTGCGGGAAGTGATTGCGCGGCTTTTAAAGAAGCACGGCTCCTTGGAATCCACGACAGTAGTGCGTCTGGTGAATGAACAGCGCCTCCTCAAAGAGAACACCATTCTTTTAAATCTCCAGAACCGCCGGCATTTCAAGCGATTGGACAACGGCAAATACCAGGTTCGCGAGGCCTAAACCAGCGTTTGAAACCCCGCCAGTCCATGGACTGGCGGGGTTTTTGTTATTCTTCCAATAAGGTAAAATAAAAAGGAATCAATGATCGGTAAATTTTTAAAGGAGCTCGGCTCTTTTTTTGAAGAGGCATTCAGCAAAGAGGAGACCTGGTGGATACTCTTTATTTCCGGTGCGGCCGGGGCGCTCGTCATACCCCTTATCGTTCCTTCCGACCTTGGCGCCGTGATAATCGATTTTTTAAAGCGGACCTGGTGGCTTTGGTTTTTCATCATAATCTTCCGCCTTTTCCTCGAAACCTGGCTTCATTGGCGGCAAGAAGTCTTCAAAGAAGACATCAATTGGGTCCTTCTCGAATTGAAGATCCCGCGTCTCATCGAAAAGAGCTCCAAATCCATGGAGCAGGTTCTGGCAGCGCTCCACTCGTTGAGGAATTCGCCGGGAAATCTAAGAGAAATTTATTGGGACGGCGAAGTGACCCGTTGGACTTCGCTCGAACTGGTCAGTTTTGGTGGAGAAATCCATTTTTACGTGCGGTGTTACGCCAAATTACGAAGTCTCGTCGAGGCCGCTTTCTTTTCATACTATCCCGGCCTGGATATTATCGAGGTGCCGGATTATATTTCCCGTTTTCCAGAAAAAATCCACGATATGTACGAAAAAGGAATCGACATGTGGGGAACTGAAATGTTGCTTAATAAGGATGCGATATTTCCCATCAAGACGTATACCGATTTCGAGAACGACGTCGAAGAAAAAAGTTTCGATCCCATATCCTCTTTCTTGGAAATTCTGGGCAAACTAAGAAAAACGGAGTCGATCGGTATTCAGATATTGATTGCTCCCGCCAGTTCGGGTGAATGGGACGAGAAATATGACGCGGACCTCAAAAAATTGAGGGAACCGGAGACAAGGAAGGTTAAGGGAAAACAACTTCCCACGGGCGGAAACGAGGAGTATGAGATGGCCGTCATGCGCTCGCCCGGTCAGGTGGATATTTTGAAAGCGGTGGAGGAAAATCTATCGAAACCCGCCTTCGATACGCTGATCAGATTGGCGTATTTTTGCGACAAGCCGAATTTCCTGGATAATATGGGTCGGCATGGCATTGTAGGCGCTTTCAATCAATACAGTGCTCTCAATTTAAATTCTTTCAGGATAAATTACGGCACACAAACTCGAACTCAGATATGGAGCAAACCTTATGTATTTCCCAAAACCATCCTCAAATATCGCAAGGCGCGCCTGCTTCTGGATTACCGGAAGAGGGACGTCCCGCCCGAAAAATTCATGGGGAAACTGATAAATTCATTCTTTTTCAGCTGGCACACGTCTTCCGAGCGCTTTAAAATGAATACGAAGGGTCTCGCCACCATTTTCCATATTCCGACATCATTGGTTCTCACTGAACCCCACTTGAAGCATCTTGAGAGCAAGCGAGCCGGCCCGCCTTCGGGATTACCGATCTTCGGAGAAGAAGAAGAATTGGAAAGATACAAATGACTGATTTATTCGATAAATTTCAGGAATTTTATCCCATCGCCCGCGTGATTTTCATCGTCTTGGATGCCATTTTTCTGGTCGGCTTCATTTATGCTTTTCGGAAGGCTTTGGAATACCGTCCAGATCTCATTGATTCTTTCAGGAAAGGGAAAGAAGAAAGGGAAACGGTCCAGAACGCGTTTGATACAGAAAGATACGCGAAGGTTTGGGAAAAGATATTGGATAAGGCCCATTCCGCTCCGCCCCATTCGTTTACACTCGCGATAATGGCGGCCGATAACCTGGTGGGCGAGGCGCTCGATGATTTGGGTTTGGAGGGGGAGCATATTGCCGACAAGCTCCAAAAACTTAATCCGAAAGAATTGAAAACCCTGGACAGCCTCTGGCGAGCTCATCGCATCCGGAATGACTTGGTGCACACGGCCGGTTTCGAAATAAAAGAAAGCGAAGCGAAAGAAATATTGAATATCTTCGAATCGTTTCTTAAGGAATTGGGAGCCTTGAAGCAATAATAATGAATTAACCACTATGCCAAAAGCCGGGAAGCTTCAAATAATCAAATATGCCCCACCACCGCCGGAACTCCCGGTTTACGGCAAAGCCGATGCGAGCGAAATTTCCTATATTGGGCGCACAAACTACATCGCCGCGCTTGAGGAAAAGCGTTTCATTTTCGGTATTAAGCGGGTGGATCGCCGCCGCCATCTCTATATAGTCGGCAAGAGCGGCGTGGGTAAGTCCAAACTTTTGGAGCTTTTAATCCGTCAGGATATCGCCTACGGTTACGGATTGTGCCTGATGGATCCCCACGGCGATGTGATTGAGGCTGTTTTGGATGCCATTCCGGAAAATCGCATCAACGATGTCTGTATTATTGATCCGTCGGATTCGGAATACCCGGTTTCCTTCAATCCGCTCGCCAATATCGACCCTTCTTTCAAACATCAGTTGACCCAGGGCCTTATTGAGGTGATGGAGAAACAATTCGGCGTGAATTGGACGCCGAGACTGGAACACGTCTTCCGTTTCACTTGCCTCGCACTCCTGGATTATCCCGATGCCACCATGCGGGGGATGATATCGCTTTTGAACGACCAGAATTACCGCCAAAAAGTTATTGAACACATCGAGGATGATATGGTCAAACGCTTTTGGGCCGTCGAATTCGCCGATTGGTCCGAAAAATTTGATACCGATGTTATCATCCCGCTCGTGAACAAACTCGGCCAATTCCTTTCGAATCCGCTTCTCCGAAACATCTTTGGCCAGAAAGAGAACAAAATAAATCTCGAAGAGCTAATGAATCAAAAGAAGATAATTCTCATTAATCTTTCGAAAGGGAAGCTTGGTGAAGAGAATTCCAGTTTCTTCGGTTCAATGTTTGTGACGAAGATAAAACAGGCAGGTATGGCTCGGGCATCTTTGCCGGAGTCTAAACGGAGTGATTTTTATCTTTACATCGACGAGTTCCATAATCTTGTGATGGAAACTTTCGAAAATCTCCTGTCGGAGGCGCGGAAGTACGGTCTTTGTCTTACAGTGACGCACCAATATATGCAGCAGTTGATTCCGCAGATTCAGGCGGCGGTTTTAGGCAATACGGGTAGTATTATCGTTTTCCGAGTAGGCGGTGAGGATGCCGCGCGACTAGAATCAGAAATGACCCCAATTTTCAAGTCGAAAGACATGATAAATCTCGGGATGCAGGAATTCTACGTCAAAATGACGATTGACGGGGAAACCTATGATCCGTTTTCGGCCGAAACGCTCAATATTCTTCCGCCGCCCCATAACTCATTCAAAGAAAGGATTATCGAGGCTTCACGGGCGAAATATGCCATTCCGGCCGACGCGATAAAGAAACTCCTAGTTGAAGAGGTGATATAATTAATCAACTGATGGCTGAGATAGACAAAGACGTCGCATATTTCGCGAGAACGAATTTCCGGAACGCGGATCGGCTTTTCGGCATCAAGCGGAAGGACCGCCGCCAGCATATGTATGTGGTGGGCAAGACCGGCACGGGCAAGTCCGTCCTCCTGAACAATCTCATTACGCAGGATATCGCGAACGGCGAGGGCTTGTGCGTCATCGACCCGCACGGCGAATTGGCGGAAGGAATACTGGAAAAGATTCCGAAGGAGCGGATGGACGACGTTATTTATTTCAACCCGGCCGACACGGAGTCCCATATCGGTTTCAATGTTTTGGAACTGCCCGACCCGAGATACAAGCATTTGGCCGCTTCGGGCCTGATGAGCATCTTCACGAAAATTTGGTCCGGCGTTTGGTCGGCGCGTATGGAATATATTTTGAACAACGCGATTCTCGCGCTTTTGGATACGCCCGGCACCACGCTTTTGGGTATCACCCGGCTCCTCGTGGACAAGGAATACCGCCAGAAGATCGTGGGGAACATCAAAGACCCAGTTGTGAAGGCTTTTTGGCTGAATGAATACGAAGAATGGAAAGACCAGTTCCGCAACGAGGCCATCGCTCCGATTCAGAACAAAGTCGGCCAATTCCTTTCGACTTCCGTCGTCCGGAATATCGTAGGCCAATCGAAGAGCACAATCGATATTTTCGACATAATGAATTCCGGAAAGATATTCATCGTGAACGTATCGAAGGGCCGGATCGGGGAGGACAACTCCGCGCTATTGGGCGCGATGCTCATCACGAAAATCCAACTCGCCTCGATGGAGCGCGTGCGCGTGCCCGAAGATGAGCGCGTGGATTTCTACCTTTATGTGGACGAATTCCAGAACTTCGCGACCGATTCCTTCGCCAGTATTCTTTCCGAATCCAGAAAATATCGATTGGACCTTATCCTGGCCCATCAATATATCGGCCAATTGGTGACGGATGTTTCCACCAAGGTGCGCGACGCGGTTTTCGGCAACGTCGGCACAATGGTTTGTTTCCGGGTGGGAGCGGCCGACGCCGAATTTTTGGAGAGCGAGTTTGACCCGGAATTCGCCCCGGCGGACTTCGTGAATCTTCCGAATTACACCATATACCTGAAGCTGATGGTGGACGGCGTGACGAGCCGGCCTTTCTCGGCCAAAACGCTCATGCCTTTCAAGGTGAATTCGTCTTCCGAGCTCGTGAAAACTATTATAGAAAATTCAAAGAAGCGCTATGCCCGGCCGTCTTGGATGGTGGAAAAGGAAATCAACGAATGGAGCGGCATGGGCGGGCCGGGGATGACCGCGAGCGGGCCAATCGGTGCTTCCGGCAAATACCAGGTGGTCTGCTCCTCGTGCGGGAAGACAACGACCGTTCCTTTCGAACCCCAGCCCGGCCGGCCTGTTTATTGCCAGGATTGCCTCGCGAAAATAAAGGCGGGGGAATTGAAGCCGATTCCGTCCGACCGCGATTTTGCTCCTTCACCCCAGGTTCAAAGCCAGCAATATTCCGATTTGGCCGTTTTGGGCATCGAGTTCGAGCAGAAGGCGCAGGCATCTATCGCTCCGAAGAAAGAGAATTTCCAGCCGATAAAAAAAGCTTTCGAAGTTTTCAAACCCAAGCCGGAAACTTTCCGGCCGCGACACTCGGCCGCTTTCGAAGAAAAGCCGTTTATGGAAGAAACGGGAAGACCTGGAGTTTCTCTCTCGGAACTCTCCAAACCGCATGAGGAAAAAAGAACCAAAGATCCGAAGGAAGAGATGAATGTGGAAAGCTTGAAGGATGCTTTGAAAGACGCGCTCACGAAAATATAGTAGAACTAATTTGCAAATCTTCTGGATTTTAAATAGAATAGTCAGCAATTATGTCCAGATTATCTTATAACGAACTCAAAATCGGCACGATTTTCATCAAGGATGGCGAGCCGTGGAAGGTGATAGAATACGCCTTTGTCCGGATGCAGCAGAGAAAGCCGGTCGTCCAGCTCAAAATTGAGAATCTCGTGAGCGGCAAGGTGGTGGATTATTCTGCCCACCAGAATGAGGAATATGAGGAAGCTGAAATAGACACGACAACGGTCATATTTATCTACCAGAGCCGGGGCGAATTCTGGTTCAACGAAAAAGGCAATCCCAAAAACCGTTTTACCTTGAGCGTCGATGTTATCGGCAAGGCCGCCCAATTCCTCAAAACCAATTTGGAAGTGACGGCTTACAAGTTTGGTGATAAGGTTATCAATGTGGAGTTGCCGATAAAAATGGATTTGAAAGTAATCGAAGCTCCGCCGGCCGTGAAAGGCAATACGGCCCAGGGTGGTACGAAAGTGGTGACGCTCGAAACGGGCGCGAAGGTGGATGTTCCTCTCTTCATCAACGAAGGAGATATTTTAAGAATAAATACGACGACAGGCGAGTATGTAGAACGCGTGGAGAAAGTATGAACAAAAAGGCCTGCCCTGAGCAGAAGCGAAGGGTTTTTGTGGCGAGCTTTGTCCAGTCAGTATACGTTTGATACCGCCTTGCACGATGATCCACCAGTTTGACCAAATTTGAGAGCTTGCCTGCCCGTCCGAAGCCTTGGCGGAGGTGGGGCGCGATTTGCTTAACTTTTCAATAATTAAGCAAATATGACTCGGATATCCCACGTTTTGTGATTAGTACACTTTTGTACTATTTGCATAGTGTACTGGTCAAAAAGTACCGATTTTGTGCACTACAGTGATTTAACTGCACAAAACGGGGTAGATACCTCAAATAATCGTGAAAAAGCAAGATTTTTTGACATTTTTCACGATTATGCGCACACGGCTTGCGTTTTCCTCTTATGCATAATATAATTACTGTACTATGCTTAAAAGAGGTAAATAAGCACAATACAACATAAATACTATGCTTAAGGCCACAATTTCTAAACAAAAGCAGGATAAGGAACGCCTTCTCGCAAAGGCGTATGTGACACGCACTAAAGAGCAGGACGCGCAAAAATTTATAAGCTCCGATCTCGCAAAAGTCATTCTCGGTCCGCGTCGCGCCGGAAAGTCGGTTTTTGCTTTAATGCTTCTTAAAGATAAAGATTTTGCCTATTTCAACTTCGATGACGAGTCGCTTCCCGAAAAAGGAAAAGGAAAGATTGACCTCGACGAGTTGATGGCAGAGCTGAAGCTCGCCTATGGTGACACCAAATATATTCTCTTTGATGAGATACAGAACCTGTCAAGGTGGGAGCTTTTCGTCAACCGTCTTCATCGCGCGGGTTACAATCTCGTTATAACCGGATCGAACGCCCAGCTACTCTCAAAAGAACTTGCCACGCACCTAACCGGCCGACACATACCGATAGAAATAATGCCGTTTGATTTCAAGGAAGTGTTGAAAGCCAAGCAGTACGAGGTCTCGGTTGAAAAGCTCATCTTGCCGGATGAAAAAGGAAAACTGCTCGGATATATAAACCAATACATGATGAATGGCGGCTATCCGGAAGTTGTCACCAAAGAGCTTGAGCCGCGCGGCTACCTCGACGTGCTCTTCGACGCCGTTCTCTTCAAAGACGTTATCAAGCGTCATAAGGTGCGCTTTGCCGAGCAGATAAGCAACCTCGGATCGTTCTTGATGAACAACTTCGCAAGCCTCTACGGGCCGAAGCGGCTGGCAGACATCCTCGGCTTCAAGAGTCAGGTAACGCTTGAAAACTATCTTAGCTATCTCACCGAAGCTTATCTCATATTTTCTCTACGCCGTTACTCGACCAAAACAAGCCAACGGTTGCGCGCGCCAAAGAAAACCTACGTCGTGGACAACGGCTTTATTACCGGTAAGGCCGTTCAACACTCTCCGAATAACGGCAAGTTGATGGAAAATCTGGTTTTCACCGAGCTCGTAAAGCGTGGCAAAGAACCGAATCGAGAGATTTTCTACTACACGACCAAGAACGATCGCGAAATAGACTTCGTCCTTAAGGATGGCTACAAAGTTACGGAACTCATACAGGTTGCCTATGACTCAACTGGAAGCGCTGTAGAAGAAAGAGAAGTAAAGGCATTGATAGAAGCAGGCAAAGAGCTTGAAGTCGAAAAACTCTCCGTGATTACCTGGAACGAAAAACGAGAGGTAAAAAAAGACGGTCTTGCCATACAATTCAAACCGCTCTGGGAGTGGTTACTAGAGGAAACTCAGAAATAAATCTATGCCACAGGAAATCGTTATCAAAAACTTAATATTCGTGGATTGTGAGGGACACGGTCCGGCGCCTACATTGAACGATCCGGTGGGGTTTGAATTCGGTGCGGTCGCTTATCCTTCAAGGCAAACATTCCACGGAAAAGGAGCGACAAAAGAAACATTCGAAAATTTCGATAAATGGATTTCGTCCGTGGTAGAGAAAGGATTCAGACCTCTATTTGTTAGCGACAATCCGGCTTATGACTGGCAGTTCATAAATTATTACTTCCACTTGCATCTGGGCAGAAACCCGTTCGGCCATTCGGCACGAAGAATCGGTGATTTTTATGCCGG
>ERZ1292623.2586-Hain-H51-01um-R1-2586-length-16009-cov-5_pt1 | contig 16009 bp, 17 predicted proteins | sample MGYA00564398_ERZ1292623 | MGnify/ENA primary metagenome ERZ1292623 (study PRJEB36523, sample SAMEA6512633) | groundwater metagenome | collected 2019-01-07 | study: AquaDiva: Metagenomics assemblies of 32 groundwater samples | reverse complement strand
TGCTGATGTCGTTTTATTTATTTATCGTGACGACAAGTACAACGAAAATTCTTTGGAAAAAAATATCGCTGAAATAATAGTAGCTAAACACAGAAACGGGCCAACTGGAATGGTAAAATTATATTTTGATGAGCAAAGAGTCAGTTTCAGAAACTTAGAGCAAACAGATTACGCCTTAGAACTTTCAGAAACAGGAGAGGTCTAAAAATAAATTTAAAATTTGTAATTTAAAATAGATTTGAAATTTAAAATTAAAAATTTGCTGACGTGGATTCCATAAAAAAACTTGTTGATTTGTTTGCTAAATTTCCTACTGTAGGATCTAGGACTGCTCACCGTTTTGTTTTTTACCTGCTAAGATTGCCCAAAGAAAAAATTAACGAACTGGCAAGTACCATATTGCAATTGGCTGATAAGGTCAAGTTATGCGCATTTTGTTTTAATCCTCATGAGAATAGCCACAATTTATGCGCTATCTGTCAAAATACTCTAAGAGACAGGAAAATAATATGCATTGTGGAAAAAGAAGCTGATTTAATGTCTATTGAAAAAACCAAAAAATATAACGGTCTCTATTTTGTGTTGGGTGGAGTTTTAAACTTGGTAAAAAATAACTCCGACCAAGTAAGAATGAAAGAATTAATAGAAAGAATTAAAGACCCTCAAAAATTCGGGCTTCACAATACCGGTTTTACAGAAATTATCATCGCTCTCAACCCAACACCAGAGGGTAGGTCAACTTCTGTCTTGGTAGAAAAAACTTTAAAAGAAATGCAATTTAACAGTTTGAAAATTAGCCACCTGGCAAAAGGCTTGCCTTTTGGCGGAGAGTTAGAGTATGCTGACGAAGAAACTTTAGAGTCGGCATTTTTGGGGCGGAAATAGCCCACGCATTTATTTTGCCTTAAAAAGACATTCTTCACCAGACTCATTATTTTACTTATAGTATGCCCTGTCTTTATATTGCAAATATATGTATTGAAGGTTTTTTCTGGCATTCGGTGAAATCTCGTCTTTTAAAAGAATATCCATTTTTGTAATTTGAGAATTAATATCTGAATTTGGGTCAAAATAAACTTGCCAGTTTTCTGAAGTTTTAAAAACTAAAAGACTAGAAACGAAAACCTCCCTTATACCAATCCGGAAATTATTTTTAAGTGTTTGCATAACATTTTGTATACTATCCATATTATTTTTATCAATGACGCTTTCGCCCAAAAAAACTTTGCTGTTATTTGAGCCTTTAGTGATGACTATTGCCGCATTTTGGGGTAAACTTTGTAAATTTTCAAAAACTACCCCGTTACTATCTATAAAAAAACAGTTTTCTGAACTGTGACAAAACACAGCGAAAGGTTTCCTTTCTTTTATTTTTAAGATTATGGCAGCTGGCAGTTTTTTTTCAACCTGCACCTCCTCAATACTTGGGAATTTGTCTAAAATATCCCTGGCTATTTTTTTAGAATCGGCTATAAAAATACTTTCAGATGATATGCTCAAACCACCGATACCCAATATTTTCTTTTGTATGTTATTCCAAACTATAGTTTCAACATCTTGGCTTTTTGTTTTCTCATTGCCGGAAATTTCAACTTTGACAACCTGAAACTTTGAATGGAATAAAGCTATATACAAAATACTGATTGCTCCCAAGAGAATTAAAAAAATCCAAAAGAAAGGTCTTTGGTAAATTTTTTTTCTTTTTTTCAATTTTGGTCTTATATGTTTTCTTCTGTAAGACATGTAGGTTTTTGGTGTTGGGTTTTAGGTATTAGCGCTTCGTCTACTAGACGTTCTAACACCCAACACCCAATATCTAACACCTAACTAAAGTCCTCTTTTAATTCTCCTTATGGTTTCTATTATATAATTAAGCCAGTATTTTTTGGAAATGACCAAATCTTGTGTTTTAACATATTCTTCCTTGTGACCCCCAAAACCCATCTTAAATAAGGTGGGTCCTGAATAAGGGTGTTTTGGATTTTTTATTGGATCTTCATAGCCCCAAAAGTCGTAAATTTTGCATCCTCTTTTTTTGGCTTCCTTTATGACATGCCATTGCAGCAGATAAGCTGCCGGAAATTTTTTGTATTCGGGCAATAAGGCTGCGTGATGGTAGAAGGCTATACCAGACCAAAATACTCCATACGAGGCCGCTATAATTTTCCCTTGGTACCTTGCAAAAAATAAAGCAATTTGATTGCCTTGCCCTGAGGGATTTGAAGGGCCTGCTGTAAACGCCTCAAATTCTTTCTTGAAGTATTCCAGCGAAAACGGCACAAATTTTTGGTTTTTTACCACTTCCAAGTGCATCTGGTTAAAAATTTCAACGTCTTTTAAATCAAAACTTTGAAAAATTTCCATGCCCATTTTTTCGGCCTGACGTATTAAATATCTGGTCGTTTTCCTCATTCCTGAAAATAATTCTTCTTCTGGTTTTTCTATATTCAACTTCCAACTTGATTCAGGATGAGTATGTAAAGGTCTTAATCTAAATCCCAAATCTTTAAATATTTTTTCATTTTCATTGGTTCTCTCCCAAATCGGACTTATCCTTATAAAATCCACCCTTTCCTCTTTTGTTATTTTCTTTAACTCATCAATCAATGTTTCAACCACTTGTTTCATGTTCCATGTTTCATGTTTCATAACAACGGGTCCATGCGGAACCAATAAAAACGATCCTCTTTTTGCATCATGTTTTACAATCAAAGCAACCGAAATTAGTTTTACATTATCAAAAATTCCTAATCGCCAGATTTTATTCCCTAACGATTTTTGAAATTCTCCCCAATTCCAAGACTGCAAAAACGTCTTTTCTGTGTATTTTTCCAAAAAATTCTCCCACTCTTGTTTATTTATTATTTCCCTTATATCCATTCTTTTAAAAAGTTTAATAAACTAATTTCATTTTCAAAAATATGATCTAATGGTATTTTTACCATCGGGTTAAGCCTAGAACCAATAAATGCAGCTCTAGTATCAGTTTGTAATCCTATTAAAATCTTACTTTTATTTTTAAAGTACTTATCCGTATAAGCAATACCTAATTCAACACAAGCTCCTTCATCGGGAACTCTTCCATCAAGAACAAAAATAAAAGTATCAGATTCCAAAATCTTATCTCTATCAATATTAAATAGGGGTTTTTCTTCTTTCTTCTGGATCCATTTTATCGTACGGCGGTTTATTTTTTTCCACCCCGTCTCTTTGAGGTAAAAAGACCTTAAATCCTAAATCTTCTATTTTCTCAGTTAAGTTCTGATTAAATTTTTTTTCTGCTTCTGAAAACAATGGACCTGCAAAATAAATTCTATTCATAAATAAAAACAAATTTTATACTACATTTATTAAAGCTTTACTAAATGTAGTATATTTTGTGCTTAAATCTCTTCAATTAAGAATATTTTGACGTAGTTATCCAACGAGTGCATCTGTAATAACTTTTCTGTCTTTTCAGAAACGTCGTATGGAGAAATCCATACACTATGCTGAAACATTTTATATCCTAAATTCACTAAAATACTTCTCATTAAAATTCTCGCTTTTTTATGGGCTTGGGGTATATCAAATATTAACATTATCCATTTTCCATCTTTTCTTTTTACTTTTTCTAACATAAAGAAACTTGCTTTTAATGCCTTACTTATACCCTCTTTAGTAATGATTATCGCCTTTTTGCTTTTTAATCTTTGAATTTTTATATAATTTTTTCTTTTAAGATAATAAATCAACTTGCTAAACTCTTTTCTTCCACGTTCTTTTTTGTACTTATCTACAATTGGATTATCATAATTTCTTAAAATTTTAGCTTTTCCATAAGTAGAACTAAAAACAAAGTCTACTGCGGTTCTAGATTTTTCTATCAAATTATACATTTCCCAAAGAAATTGATCGGTAATAGGTAATTTCATTTTTTATAATAAATATGATAGTAAGATAGATATATTATACTACAAATAGTAAAGCTTTACTATTTGTAGTATAATATATTTCAATTCCATTTTTTTACCTCCATTGTTTCAGAAAATTAACTATTCTTTGTGCATCTGAAATTGCTTGCCCTGAGCGAGGTTGAAGGGAAATATTAATATGAGTAGGCAAATTTAAGGTTTCTCTTGATAATTTTTCGGAGTTAGGACAACTGCCAATTTTGTAATGCATCTGGTCTAATTTTGTATCGTCTGGGGCAATTGGAGTTGTATACCAGTCACCCAGTAATATATTCTTTTTGTGCCAAGCTTCGTAAATGATTTCATGGGCCTTTGGGTGCTTTATTGCAAACCTTAAAAAAATATTATTCTCTCTTGTGGGTAATGTAAATTTTGTATCTTTAAGTTTATTGTAATAAAATTCTGAAATTTCTTGCCGGTGTTTATTGAATTTCTCTAATTTGTTAAATTGGTTTTGAGCCATTAAAGCTAATGCATTGGGTAAAGCTTTGGGAAAATAATCGGGCTTTAATCCCCTTTTTTCTTTCCAGTGCACTGCTTTTGATAAAATATGTAACCATTGAGATAAAATTAAAAATATTTTTCCCAAATCTAAAAAATTATAAATTGGTAAAATTACAAAATTTAATAAAATCGGATGTAAAACTTGTTGAAATATCCAATAATAACTTGGCATACCAAATTCTTTTTGCAGTTCTTCAAGTTTTTTTCCGATTTCATCGTAGTTAGTAACTACCATTCCCCCATATACAGAAGAAATAACCTTATCTCTGGAAAAACTGAAAAATGCGGCTTTGCCAAATGTACCAATCTTACGGGCATTAAACTCTGCTCCCAGAGCATGGGCGCAATCTTCAATTACTGTTAAATTTTTATCTCTTGCCAATGCCATAATTTCATCCATATTTGCTGGCAACCCAAAAGTGTGCTGTAAAACCAAAACAGATGTTTTGGTTTTATCCTGAACGAGCGAGGCGAGTCGAATGGATAACTTTTCTGTATCGATATTAAAATCATCATTGCAGTCGATATACACAGGGTTTAAATTTGCCCATAAAATTGGGTTTGGGACCGCGTTACAGGTAAATGCTTGCAATAATACATCAGTCCCCTTTTTCAACTCTAAGGCCCTTAAAATAGCATAAAAAGCAGACCTTCCTGAATTAAAAGAGAAGGCGTATTTTACGCCCAAATATTTCTTAAAATTATCTTCTAATTCTTTTATCGCATTGCCGCCTTGTCCTGAGTCTGTCAAAGGGCTTTTCCATTTCCACGGCTGAAAAATTATTTTTAGAGCTAATTTAACATCATCTTTTTCTACATTCGGCGACAAAGAAATAGAAATGGGTTTGAATTTATTAAACATCTTTGACAAAATTTAATTTATATAATACTATAATAGGGGCGTAGATAATTCCTTTTTCGGAGGAAACCCACATGAGTAAAAAGTGCTACAAGAGTACCAAAAAAATAATGGTCAAGGTAGTGCGGAATGGCAAAGTCTGCATGGTTCTAAAAAGTCAGCTAACTCGGCAAGAGCTTAAAAAAAGAGAGCAGCAGCGACAGACTTTATGGCTTGGATATCTCAAGCCTATGCCTAAAAATCCATAGCAGCATTGTTTTACTCCTTATATCCTAAGTTGAAAGGCTTAGGTTTTTTTTACCCTATCAATAGTTTAATTAAACCCTCCGGAACCCTGCCTTCCAATAAAACCGCATCGTCTTCTTTGCAAAAAGTGGTTATCATATTAAAAATTTCTTTTGGTCTGTCTTGAAATAAAATTTTTTCTTTAGGCATTCCATTTAACACGGCACTATTTTTTATTTCTTCAAACTTGTCTTTGGTCGTAATAATCGCCATATCAGAAATTTCTGCTATTTTTTTACCAATTTCCCTGTGAATCTCGGCTGATTTTTTGCCTAACTCAATTAAACAAGGCATAACAATAACTTTTTTACCTTCAAAAACTTTTAAATAATCCAAATCGGCCATTACTCCATCTGGATTTGAAGAATGAGATGAATTTATAATCTCAATTCCATGAATCCCGTTTTTTAAAATAATTCCCGCTTGTCCTTGTTTAATGTTTTTACAAGCTCTTGAAATTTCTTCAAGATTCATTCCCAATTCTTTTGCCACAAGAATCGCTCCCAATAAATTTTGTATATTCTGTTTTCCCAAAACATCTACTTTAAAGTGAGCCATTTCTTTGTCTTTAGCCACCGCTACAAAGTCTAATGATTCTTTTTTAACCTCTACGTCTTCTGTCCAAATATCAGAGCTAATCTTATTGTGGTCTACAGTAAAAATCTTTTTAGTTACTGTAAGATATGATTTTCCCATATTCTTGTACAAATCAAGACAATATTTATTGTTTCCGTTTAAAACTATTAAGCCGTCTTTTTGTAAATTATTTAATAATTCTCTGCCGCCTTCGGCCGAAAGCAAATTTTCCATTGAGCCGAAAGTTGCCAGGTGCTGCTCGTTAACGCCGGTTACAATACCTATCTTTGGCCTTACTATGTCGCACAATAAATTTATGCCTCCTTTGTTGTAAGCTCCCATCTCAACAATAAAAACCTGATGATTTTCGTTTAAATCTTTAAGAATGGTTTGGGCTATGCCTATTTCTGAGTTTTTGTGCTCGGGAGTAGCTAAAACATTGAATTTTAAAGATAAAATAGTTTTTAAAAATTCTTTGGTAGATGTTTTGCCGTAGCTCCCTGTTATCCCAATGACAGTCAAATTTTTACCTGCCTGGGCAGACAGGTACTTTTTTACTTTTTCCTTGGCTTCTTCTAAAATGTTATTTCTTTTCATAACAAAAAACGGCTGAAACACTAAGACAACTGCTGAAAACAAAAAAGGAGAGGCAATATCAAATATTAAAAGCGCTGTGGGTTTTTGAAACCAAATTAAATATAAAAATGCAATAAAAAAAGACGCAGCGGTTAAAAACAATGTTTTAAAAGTCCACACTGGTCTTTTGAATCTTTTAGTGACAAAAAATAAAAATTCTGCTACATACAAAAAAAGTAAAAAGTAAACTGCTAAGGTAAGATTGGCTAATAAAAGAGTTAAAATTATTATTTTGAACAATAACAAAAAATTGAAAAATATTTTCTTGCCTTTGTGAGTGCGAAAGTGGTCAATAAACCGGCCAACGTGATATTCTTTCAACTGCCAAAGATAAATCCAAAAAAGGACAACCTTAAGCGTCCTTATAAGCCAGAAAAAACTTATGATATATAATAAATTTTGCATTATATGTTATCCATTATTTTCTCCGATAAAATTTCCGGTACTTTCTGTTCTAAATTATGATCTGTCCCGGGGATAATAATTAATTTTGAATTCTCTATTTTTCCGTTTATAAAATGGGCATCCTCAACTAATGTTGTATCATCTTTGTCTCCCCATATAATTACTGTAGGAACTTTTACAAATAATAATTTTTGAGACAAATCTTCAGAGACTGCTTTTAAAAAAGTTTCTTTCATTACTCCCTGCACTCTAATATAATCACTGCTACCGACAACAAATTTATAAAAAGTTTTCTTGATAAGACTATAAAAAGGCAGGAAGTCAAAAATTTTTACAAACTTTGAAATTCTTCCAAATGCTTGTTTTTTTATTGTTTTTTTTCTGATGCAGGCAGCAGCCACTAAAAATAATCTTTCAACCTTTTGGTTGTATCTTATGGTAAATTTTACTGCCAATGCTCCGCCAAAAGAATGTCCCAGTAAGTAAAAACTTTTATTCAATTCCGTCACTTTATCAGTAAATTCATTTAGCCATTCAACATAGTCGTCTAAATTCCAAGCACTTTCTGGCTTTTGGCTTTTGCCAAAACCTGGCAAATCAGGGATTATTATATTAAATTTATCTGTCAACAACTCCCCCACCTTTTGCCATTTGTCAGAACTTGACCCCCATCCATGCAATATAATTATTGGAGGTCCGGTCCTTCCAATTATTTTATAATTTACTTTAAGGTTTTTGACTGTAAACTTCTTCTCCATCATCATCTTTTTCATCATCTCTTTGATTTAATAACTTTAAAACCAGCGTATTTTTGAAGAGCTTTCGGTACCTTTACGCTGCCGGCTTTTTGCTGGTAGTTTTCCAATATGGTAATCAAAGTTCTGCCAATAGCAAAAGCAGTACCGTTAAGAGTATGGACAAAATTTAACTCTCCTCTTTTGTTTGTATACCTGATTTCAAGCCCTCTTGCCTGATAATCCGTACAGTTTGAAGTTGAGTGAGTTTCTCTGTATCTTTGTTGCCCTGGCATCCAGGATTCAATATCGTACTTTTTGGCTGCCGGCTTACCTAAATCACCAGTGCAAATATTTACTACCTGATAAGGAATTTGTAATGCTTTTATCAATTCTTCTTCAATGGCAAGTAAATTTTTATGTTCTTTTTCTGATTCTTCAGGGTTACAAAAAACAAACATTTCAATTTTATCAAATTGATGCACGCGGAATATTCCTTTGGTATCCTTACCATAACTGCCTGCTTCTCTTCTAAAACAAGTTGAAAATGCAACATACTTTTTAGGTAATTCTTTTTCGTTGAATGTTTCGTCTTGATGCATTGCTCCAAGCGATTGCTCTGAAGTGGCAGTTAGATAAAGTTTATCTCTTTCAATGTAATAAGATTCTTGGTCTGGATGATCTTCTATATAACCTATCAAAGATGCCAATTCTGGCAATATCATTACGGGCGGTATTATGGGAATAAATCCTTTTTCCAGCAATTTTTCAAAGGCAAAATTTATTAATGCAAATTCCAAAATTACCGCCTGGTTTTTTAAAAAATAAAAACGAGACCCGGCCACTTTAGAAGCTCTTTCAATATCAATAAGACCTAATTCCTCTGCAATTTGAAAATGTTCTCTTGGGGTAAAATTAAATTCTGGTAACTTTCCCACTTTTCTTAAAACTACATTTTCTGAATCATCTTTACCAACTGGTGCATCATCAAAAGGTATATTAGGAAATTTTTGTCTCATAACTATCCACTGCTCTCTAATTGGATTAAACTCTAATTCAAGTGATTTAATTTCTTCTTTTATTTTTTTAGCTTCTTCAATTTGTTCTTTACCTAAAGTTTTTTGTTTAGCTCTTAAGTTTTCAATTTTAAACATTAAATCTAATTTTTTCCTATCTATATCCAAAAAAGCTCTAATATCACAATTAAAGTTTTTTTTCTCACAGGCCTCTTTTACCTTTTCTGGATTTTCTCTTATTTTATTAATATCCAACATAGAGATGTTGCAAGGTCCGACCCCGCAATAGTATTGCAAGGTCCGACCTTGCAATAGTTTTAATTATTAAGTACTGATGATTTATAAATTTCTGGCTTATGCGGTTTTAAAACCTTAACTTCCGCTTTCAAATTCATCTTTTTTAACTCTTCTCTTAATTTTTTCAGAAATTCAGACTGATCATATCCTAAACAGATAACATCTGGGTTGATTTCTTTAATTAAATTGTAAGAATCACTGTATGGACTATGATTTTCCTCGCCAAGCAATGCTTCATCGACCAGATTACATTCCTGAACTTTTTTTAATCTTTCTTGTTCATTATATCTAGGTGGTCTTTTTTTTAATTTCGCAACAGAAGAATCTCTGCCCACCACTACAACTAAGCAGACCTGCCCTGAGCTTGTAGAAGGGTCACCAAACTCTCTCGCTTGTTTAAAAAAATCCAAATGGCCTTCGTGTAAGCCGTCAAATGTGCCAAAAACTAAGACTTTAGTCATATTATTTTGGTCTCATCAATGGGAAAATCTGGGTTTCCCTAGCGGGTTTGTCTATTAAGAAGCTGAATAATCTTTCTCCGCCTATTCCAAACCCGCATGTCGGCGGCATGCCGTATTCAAGCGATTCAACGAAATCTTTGTCAAACATTTGGGCTTCCTGATCACCCTGTTCCCTTAACTTTTGCTGTTCTTTAAATCTTTCGGTTTGGTCAATTGGATCGTTTAATTCACTATAGCCATTACCCATTTCAGAACCGGCTACAATTATTTGGAATCTTTGCGCAACTTTAGGGTTTTTCTCGTCACGTTTTGCTAATGGCGAAATGTCAATTGGTAGATTTATTAAAAATCCAGGACCCTGCAAATTTTTTCTGCAATACTTAAATAAGTTATCAATCGCCCTTGTCCTATTAAACCCTTTTTTATCATATTCAACGCCAATTTTTTGCAATTGTTTTTCAATTTCCGGCAAGCTGTCTTCAAAAACATCTATTTTTGCATACTTGTTTATTATTGTCCTAAAGTCATAAATTTCCCATTTTTTACCAAAATCAATATTAAATCCGCGGATTTTAAATTTAAGTTTGCCGAATGTTTTTTTAATTATGTATTTGTAGAGTTCTTCCACTAATTTCGTTCCCATTTTATAATCTGCATAGGACCAGTAAAATTCCATCTGGGTGTAATCTTGCAAGTGTTCTGCATCCATGCCTTCGTTTCTAAACTGTCTGCCGATTTCAAACGTTTTTTCAAATCCGGCAACCATCAGTCGTTTTTGCCACAATTCACCCATTGAAATTCTTAAGTACAAATCCATATCTAAGGCATTGTGATGGGTTATAAAAGGCCTGGCGTCGGCTCCTCCAGTTGTAACCTCCAAAACCGGGGTTTCAACTTCCAAAAATCCATTTTTAACTAAAAATTCCCTCATTGCATTCCAAAAAACCGCACGTTTTTTTACCATATCTTTGACTTCCGGATTAAATAAAATGTCTAAATAGCGTTTTCGCAGTTTTTCTTCAACATCCTGTAATCCGTGCCATTTTTCAGGCAGAGGCAAAAGAGTTTTTGCCAGCATGTTGTAACCTTTTGCTTCAATCGTTTGCTCTCCACTTTTGGTTTTCAGCAGCACGCCTTTTATCTCTACAAAGTCGCCGATATCAAAGTGGTCAATAAAAAACTTGTAACCCTTTTGCCCTAATTTGTCTTCCTTAATCAAGACTTGTATCTTTGACAGGTTTTCAACTATTCGCTTATTCGTACGAATAAGCGAATAGTTTTGGTCTGAACCATCTTGGATATCCAAAAACGTTGCGCCGCCGTGTCCGCGCAAAGCCATAATTCTGCCCGCCAGCACAATTTCTTTTTTACTTTTTGATAACTTGGAAAAATCTTTTAGAGCTTGTGTTATTGAATGTGTCCTTTTGGTAGTTGCCGGATACGCTAAAAGTCCTGCTTTTTGGAGCGATTTTAGTTTTTGTAAACGCACTTTTTTTAGTTCGTCAATTGTGGCCATAAATTTAGAGAGTAGAAATTAGAAAATAGCAAATAGAATATTTAGTAATAATAACAAAATTATAAAAACCAAACAATTGTTGACACAGTAATTTTAATATGCTAAAGTACATTTATGTTGTTCTTTGTCAGTCTCGTAAAGCGAGACGCAACTGGGAGCGAAATCCCAAAGGAGATAAAATGGTATTTCGTTGCGTTGTGAGAGGAAAAGGATTCCCTAGATTTTCTATCCATGTCGAATCAGATACAGAAGAAGAGGCCAAAACATTAGCTTGGCGACATTTTATTAGGATGAAAAGCTACATCAAAACGTTGAGATATAAAATTCTTTACTTTAATTATGTGAAAGTTAAAAATGTCTCAAGAGTAAAAGAAAAAGTAATTAAAGGTGATTCGATGTAATCGCCTTTTTTCTTATAAAAATTCCGAAAAAGATTATAGCGTACTTTTAAAACGTTTTAAAAACATGCTATAAATTATCCTTAATTTTAATACGATTTAGTTTTTATTTTTCACTGAAATAATATTGAAGTACATCATGTGCCACCGGCAGGGTGGCGGAGCGGAATCCTTCCACTCCCTCAATGGTTGCCACAAAGACAATTTCTGGATTATCATATGGGGCAAAATTTGAAGACCAAGTGTTGTAAAAACCCTGTTTATTTGTTTCTGCGGTACCCGTTTTTCCAGCAACTGCCACTGGTAAATCATTCAGCATAAAACAAGAGCCATAGGATTTTTTAACGCAATTACGCATTCCTTCTTGTACGATTTGTAAGTTTTGCGTGTCAATAAAATTCTCTTTGATTGTTTCCGGTTTGAACTCTTTTATAACTTTTACTGATGAGCCTTGCGACGAAGTGTCAATGATTTTTTGGACAATTTGGGGTTTGTATAAAGTACCGCCGTTAGCTATGGCACTGTAAGCCACTGCCACTTGCAAAGGAGTCACCTGCAAATCAGACTGGCCTATGGCAAGGTTGTAAGTGTCGCCATCCCACCAGTTTTCTTTTTTGGTTTGTTTTTTCCAGTCAGGGCTCGGTACAAAACCAGAAAACTCGCCCGGCAAATCAATTCCTGTTTTTTCTTCCCAGCCAAACAAGCCAAGGTATTTTTTAATCCTGCTGGGTCCCAAACCTTGCTGATTTTCATAGCCACCGCCAACAGTAAAAAAATAAATATTTGAAGACACGGCAATGGCTTTTATCATGTCAACAAGACCGTGGGGTTTTACTCCGCTAAACTTATAAGTTATGTTAGGATCATTTTCATTTTTAACTAAAATGTATCCCGGGTCATTTATAAGTTTTTCTGTAGAAATTATATTTTCTTGTAAAGCGGCTGATGCTATAAATGGTTTTATTGTGGAACCGGTTGGGTACTGGGCCGATATGACCCTGTTAAAAAATGGCTGATAAGGATCTTCTTGAAGCTTGTCAAAATCTTCTTTTGAAATACTTTCTGAAAAAATATTATCGTCGTAAGAAGGGTAAGACACCAACGCCAATACCGCGCCCGATCTTGGGTCTAAAGCTACCGCTGCCCCTTTTTTGGCTCCAATATTTTTTATGCTTGATTGAAGAGAATCGTAAACTTTTTTTTGCAAATCAGCATTAATGTGCAAAACTAAATTGTAACCCTGTATCGGGTCTGATAAAATTTTATCCCCTTTTTTAATTCCTGATGCAGTTTTTATGATTTCCGTTTTGCCTGGGAAACCGCGCAACTGATTTTCATAAAATTTTTCCAATCCATCCTTGCCAATATTATCATTCACAGCATAGTCAGATGCAACCTCTAACTCATCTTTGTTTATCCTTCCAATATAACCTAACACATGCGAAAAAACAGTACCCATTGCATAATTTCTAACAGTATTTTTTTCCACTTGGCAATCAGGAAAATCACTGACCCTTGCCTCCAACACAAGAAGGGTTGGTTGGTCAATTGTTGAGGCAATCAGAACTTTTGGGTCACTGGAATTTAGTATCTCTTCTTCTACTTCAGTAAAACTTTTTCCTAAAATTTGAGCTAGTCCTTCAATTTCTTTTAAAGAGTAAGGGTTGTTTTGAGAAAAGTTCTTTTTACCGCATACTAAGTCATAAGCTGGTGCATTTACCACAAGTTTTTTTAAATTTTTATCGTATATAATTCCCCTTTCCGGCCTAATTAAGCTTATTTTCCCTTTATTGTTCTGGCTAAGGTTATAAAACTTTTTGCCTTCAACTATCTGCAAGTAAAAAGTTTTGGAAAAAAGAAAGAAAGACAAAATAAAAAATAACCCAAAGATTGAGTAAATTATTTTTTCCTTGATTTTTACTTCCAATTTCTTTTCTGAAATGCCAAATTCTTCCTCTTTTTGTTGGGCTAACTTATCTAAAAAAACCTCGTGGGTTTCTATATCGCCAATTGGTTCTTTGATTTTATATTTATCAAATTCCATATTATTAATATCTAAGAAAATAATTTGAGCTGATTTTCATTTCTGTCTTTTTTTACAAATATTTTGTAAATGTAAAATCCTATAGAGGCAAAAATCAGATTGTAAATTAAACTAATTATTAAATTTACACCTATATTAAATCCAAAACCGAAAATAATTGAAAATAAATATAATATCGCGTTATAAAGAATAAAGTTTAATGAGAATAAAGGTAAAAAATAGAAGATAAGATATTTACTATCATCTTTTTTGAAAAAATAGATGATTAATTTTTGGAAAAAGTAAACCAACGACAATGCAATAACTGATATGCCAAAAATCTGCCTACTAAAAAGCAAATAAGAAGGTGAAATTATATCCAAAAAAAATCCGGCTATTAGTGAGATAAAAAAACTTTCCTCTTTTTTACTAAAAAAAAATAAAATAAAAAATAAAATAAAAATTAAATTGGGGACCAATCCCATTATGTTAAAATAGGACACAAAGCTAACTTGGAGCAAAGCGGCAATAAAAAATGATAAAATTATGATTGGGTATTTAAACCACATTTTATTAAGAATCTTGAATACGGAATATAGAAGTTAGAATAGAATACAGAATAATGAATATAGACTATTTAAAAATAATTAATTCTAAATTAAAAATTCAATTCTATCTTCTAGATACTAAATTCTATATTCTATTTTACAAGGTGGTTTGTTATCACAAATAAATTTTCTATATTTTTTGCTTCAAAAAAGGGTCGTATTTCAGCTGTTTGGAAAGGCTTTAAGTCGTTCTTATTTACCGATTTTACTTTCCCAACCAATAAATTACCGGGAAACGTTCCTTCAAGCCCCGAGGTAATTAACACATCATTTTCTTCTAAATCAGCGTCAGTATTAACCAAATCCAAATACAGCGAAAGACTGCCATTACCCTTTACGACTCCTTGAACAGGTATTTTATTTGAATCTTCACTTATTGATAAATTAGGTTGCTTCTTATCCAGCAAGAAATCATTTTCATTTAAATCTACTGGTTTAATTTTTACATTGAAAAAGCTGTTTTTATTTGAAACGAGCATAACCTGTGAGAATTTTTTGTATACTTTAAATATTTTCCCATAAAGCACTTTTTGATTTGAAATTACTGGCATATTTTCAAAAACACCATCATCTGATCCTTTGTTAAGTAAAATGAAATCACTAAATGTGTCAAATCCAATAGTATTTGCCAAAACTAATTCAAAATTATCGTCTTTAGTGTTTTGCAACGCTTCTTTAAACACTCGATTTTCCGCCAAGTTATTTTCTAACAATACAACCCGAGATAACAAATTCTGATTTTCTTGCTTCAAAATATTATTTTCTTTTTGCAATTCTTTAAAATATGCAAAAGAATTTAAAAAGCCGGCTGTATTTTTACTATTCGCTAAAAAATTTTTTGACAAAGGATAAACTACTGAATAAAAAGATTCTTTAATTTGCGTCTGAAAAATATTTAAAAAGATAATTAAAAAAATTAAAATCCCGATTCTTATCAAAATTTTCTGTATAGAAACATTCCAAGACTCTCTATTACTCTGTAGTCGTGTCCATAGAAACCCTTGTCTTAAACCTGTTGAAGACTCTTTGTATAATTTTGATTTTTGGTTATGAAAATTCATACTTGAAATCTATGACTATAATTTACGATTTAATTACTGTATCAGAAAAATGAAGCTGCAGCAACAAGCTCAAAAAGATTCTCTTATTTAATATTATAATTCTAAAGCTTGTTGCAAGGCGAGAATCTGGCACCAAAAATTTATGATTATGTATTATATTATATAATTTTTGGTGCGTGGAATATAAGTCAATCAAATTTGCAACAAAAAAACCGATTGGCAATCGGTTTTTTTGAATTAAGTTCTTTGGTGGCAACTACCTACTCTCGCGTTCATCACACTACCATCGGCCTTGGTGTATTTCACTTCCGAGTTCGAAATGGGATCGGGTGGGACAACACCAGTATAATTGCCACCACAGAACTCAATCTGTGGTTTAATGTTCAAAGCATAAAACCAGAGCACTAACCGAAGCACTCAAAACTTGAGTGCTTGATAGTGCTCGGCCGAGCACCTAATTTAGGTGCTCTGGTCTGCATCTTTTCGCATTTTAACTCAGAATACTGAGTTTATCGAAGGATAAAAGATTTATTAGTACCACTCGGCTGAATCCGTTACCGGACTTACACCTGTGGCCTATCGACCCCGTCATCTTCGGGGAATCTTTAGACCTTTCGGTCTTTGAGTTCTAATCTTGGAGTTAGTTTCGCGCTTATATGCTTTCAGCGCTTATCTAT
>ERZ1292623.452-Hain-H51-01um-R1-452-length-44516-cov-10_pt3 | contig 16015 bp, 14 predicted proteins | sample MGYA00564398_ERZ1292623 | MGnify/ENA primary metagenome ERZ1292623 (study PRJEB36523, sample SAMEA6512633) | groundwater metagenome | collected 2019-01-07 | study: AquaDiva: Metagenomics assemblies of 32 groundwater samples | reverse complement strand
GCTGCTCCAGCCAAAATCATGATCATCGCAGGCAAAATATAAATCAGTCTAAAGGTTTGGGTCTGGGGTATCCAAAAAGATACTACTAAGCTGAGTAAAACCGGGATTCCCAACCACATCCATAGTACTTTTCTCTCGATTCTATTAATAAAGAATGTTAGTGAGAATGTTCCCAAAACAAAAATTATATAAATTGCATACAACCAACGAGGAAAGAGATTAATTCTTCCGGCCATAAACTTAAATAATATTTCAGGGACAGCTTTGATTGGACTCAAACTCAAAACATTTCGCCAGCCTGGTAGCACCGTATCTATATTCACTCCCATCTGTAATTGTTCAAAAAATCTTGGAATCCATGGTACGTATAAGATTATAGAAAGTAGAAAGTAGAAAGTAGTCTTTGGATCAATTAACATCTGGGTCAAAATTAAAAATATTCCTGAGTAATGTGTATAAAGAATTAAAGCGTTGACAACTGCCATCCAGATATATTTCTTTCTTTGCATTAAAAGCATGGAAAGCAATCCAAGCATAGTAAGCAAAGAATAGCTTCTAAATTCCTGAGAGTAATAAATGTGATATGGATTTATGGCCAAAAAGAATGCTGCAATTAAACCAATTTTTCTGTTTATGAAATAAATCAAACCTACAGATATTATCCCAAAAGATACTGGTAAAAGCCTAAGCCAAATCTCAGACTGGTTCACTTGCATCCAATAGTGGGATAAAAAATAAAACAAGGGAGGGTGAAAATCTCCCTGACGCTCAAACCAAATTTGAGAGATCGACAGAGCTGACATTTGTGCTTGAGAGGCCTCATCCAACCAAAAACTTTGGCCAAGATTGATTAGTCTTAGTACCAAGCCTAAGAGTAAAATACCAATTAAGAGATATTTTTCTTTTGCCATAATTTTACCCAAACAACAGTGTAATAAATCATCATTAAATAGCTCAAAAACAAACCGTGCCAGCCATCCAGAAAACCTTTGTGCCATATGTATCTGCGTAAAAATTCATAAATTGGGTTTACCAGCTTTTGTTCACGAGAGGTATAGTCATTGAGCTTAGTCATAAATTGTTCCACAGTTTGATAGTTGTTGTGTATTTTGTGCCCTTTGAGTTTTTGCACTTTGCCCTTTACCAGTACTTCCTCATGTACCTCCCCCACCCAATGACATTTTTGTCTGTTGTAGAGCCAAACATGCGTATCGTCGGTCGGTCCCCAATTGGTATGATAAATAGCTTTGCCAAAAATATAATTTAATCTTGGGATCTTGTAAGCTGAGTATTCTCCAGACAATTTATTTATTTCCTTTATTAATTCTGACGACAGCCATTCGTCATCGTCTAAGGATAAAATCCAGTCATATTTACAAAGAGATGCTGCATAATTCTTCTGATCGCTAAAGTTTACAAATTTATGATCATCATTGGTAACTATCACCACATCGTCAGATACTTGTCTTGCTGTCTCAAGACATTTAGATAGAATCTTCGTTTTATCTCTAGTAATTATTGATACAGATATCTTCATATTGTTTGGCAATTTTATCCCAAGAAAACTTTTCTGCTTGTTTTCTCGGCTTGTCGCCCCAATTAATTTTTAGGGCTTGTTCTAGGGTTTCTGAATATTTCTTAGTATCAGTCGGGTCCACAAATAATCCCGCCTCTCCCACTATCTCACGCCGAATCGGATCATCAGTCGCTACAACCGGCAATCCCGAGGCCATGGCTTCTACTAACACGATGCCAAACGATTCCCAAGAAACTGTACTAAAAGTAAATAAATCAGCCTGGAAATAGACTTTTGGCATTTCATGATAATCAAATGATACAATTTTGAATCTTCTTGGCAATAATTGATTTCCTAGTTTTGAAAGTTTTTGTTCTTCTTCTCCTTTACCCACTAAAACTAGCGATCCGATATTTAATTTTGAAACAGCCTGTATTATTAATTCTTGGCGCTTCCAAGGAACTAACGCCGAAACAGATAAAATTATGGGTTTGGATAAATTAAAGAAATTACTTTTAATTCTTGGTTTAAATTTATCCAGATCAACTCCATTTGGTATCTTTGCATTTTTTACAAAAGGATTAACTCTTTTTGCCCAATCACGTTGAAAACCTGTCAGTCCGATAAATACGTCGGGAAATGTCCAAATATTTATCCGATCATCAAATCCGGGACCTGATTGACCGGAAATAATCATTTTTTTATGATTTGATTTTGTCCAAATACTACATAAAACGCTTTGCCACTGTCCGTTGGTGGGAAAAATTACATCGACATCACTTTCCATCTGGCTTAAGACCAAATTGGTAAATTTTTTCACTAAGATGGCATGATAATTCAAAAAGGAGATATAAGATCTCTTTTTGGCTATATCCCAATAAACAGGAATTGTTATCGTTTTATAATTTGACCCGTATAATTTTTTTCCGCCCTGATAAACGATTACTTCGTGTCCTAAATTTACTAGTTTGTTCGATAATTCGTGCACAAAGGTTTCAACTCCTCTATAAACAGTTCCCGAATAAAAACTTAAAAATGCTATTTTCATTGTATAATCAGCTTCGCTATGAATCTGACAGTAATTATACCAGCCTACAACGAAGAAGCGACTGTTTCGGCTGTCTTAAAAAAAGTCTTGGCAAATAGATTAACAAAAGAAATAATTGTAGTGAATGATGGTTCCTCCGACGGGACTAGGCACAGGATACAAGACACAGGAAACAGAAAAGTCAAAATTATTAACAAAAAAAGAAATGAGGGGAAAGGGGCAGCAATTAGAGACGCACTAAAAATAGCTACGGGAAACATCTTTATCATTCAGGATGCGGATCTGGAATATGATCCACGGGAATATTCAAAATTGATCAAACCAATCTTGGAAAATAAAGCGGATGTGGTATATGGTTCAAGATTTATGGGTAGTGACGCCCACCGCGTCTTATATTTCTGGCACATGTTGGGCAACAAGTTTCTAACCCTCTTAACCAATATTGCAACCAATCTCAATTTGACGGATATGGAGACTTGTTATAAAGTTTTTACCAAACAAGTTTCTTTAAAACTCAATATAAAAGAAAATCGTTTTGGATTTGAACCAGAATTTACAATTAAAGTTGCTCAAATGGGCTTTCGGATATATGAAGTGGGCATCGGTTATTCCGGACGTAGCTACATTGAAGGCAAAAAGATTAATTGGCGGGATGGAATATGGGCTATTTGGTGTATATTGAAATATTCATTATATGTGTGGAATCGCAGGTAAAATTAGTTTTGAAAAACCTATTATAGAGTCTGAACTCAGGCGTCTTTCTTTGGCTGTTGCTCACCGCGGACCAGACGACAGTGGAATATTTATTAGCTCTGATAGACGAGTTGGATTGGTACACCGGAGGCTAGCAATTATCGATTTGACTCCCACTGGACATCAACCCATGACCTACCTTGATCGATATTGGATAACTTTCAATGGAGAAATTTATAACCACAATGAATTAAGAAACAAACTTCAAAAACTTGGATATCGATTTAAATCTCGATCCGATACTGAGGTAATTTTAGCCATGTATGATAAATACCAAGAAAAATCACTAAACCATTTACGAGGAATGTTTGCTTTTGCAATTTACGACCGAAAAAGACAAGTTATATTTTTGGCTCGAGATCGTACAGGCAAAAAGCCACTCAAATATTTTTTCGATGGTCAAGAATTTATCTTTGCCTCTGAACTTAAGGCAATTCTAACTCAAAAAGAAGTCGTCTCTCAACCAGATATTGAGGACATATATTCTTATCTTAACTGGGGATATGTACCAGCCCCAAAGACAGGATTTAAAAATATATTTAAATTAGAACCTGGTCATTATTTATTACTCAGTTTATCTACTAGAAAATTGACTAAACACTGTTACTGGGATATAGATTATTCCAACAAACTAAATCTGAGTGAAACTGAATGGAGTGAGAAAATTTTAGATCTGTTGGAACAAGCCACTAAACTGAGAATGATCTCAGACGTCCCCGTTGGGGCTTTTTTGTCCGGTGGAGTTGATTCAAGTTCAGTGGTAGCAATGATGGCAAAAAATTCTTTACAGCCAATAAAAACGTTTACTATCGGTTTTTCTAATGATCGTTGGGATGAATCCAAATATGCAAAACAGGTCTCGGAGATATTTAAAACCGATCATGTCGTATTAACGGCAAACCCACAATCAGCAGAAATACTTCCTGAAATCGCCAGAATTTATGAGGAGCCATTTGGAGACAGCAGTGCTTTGGTTGCCCACATGGTAAGTCAACTGGCAAGAAAACATGTCAAGGTTATTTTGAATGGCGACGGTGGTGATGAGAACTTCGCTGGTTACAATCACCATCTAAAACTCCAGAGAGATTATCTTTTATATCCTATTACTAAGTTTATTCCTTTTGGCAAGTATCCAAATTCAATGCGTGGTGGGGTGTTAGAAAAGTACATTACTTACAAAAGTATTTTTTCTTATCCTCAATCTCACGATCTTTATCACCAGGCATTTCATGATAGTCATTCTAAAGATGTCCGAGACCAAGCAATGTACGCTGATTTCAAACATTATTTAAACAATGATCTCAATGTAAAAATGGACATCGCCAGTATGAATTCTGGACTAGAATGCCGATCGCCATATCTTGATCATAAGTTAGTGGAATTGGCAGCCCAAATCCCTTTTTCACTTAAGGTTAGAAATGGCGAGACTAAATACATACTTAAGAAGGCTTTGACAAAAATTTTACCCTCAAATATTATCTACCGTCCCAAAATGGGTTTCAGTATTCCCCTATCAGCTTGGTTTACCAAAGAATTAAATGCCTATGCTAGATCAGTTTTAGTCACTCGCCATGCCAGAGTCAATGACTTTTTTTCCACATCAGAGATCTCACAAATGTTAATGCAACACTCCGAAACAAATGATTTGGGTCCGAAACTCTGGCATCTTTTAATGCTTGAGTTGTGGTTTAAGAACTATTTTTCTTAATCAGTTTTAATAACCTTCTTGTGCTGAAGTAAATATTGAACGCTTGATAAGTTTGAGTGGCGTTTGCCATAAAGCCCAAAGCCAATATTTCACATTTCGTCTCGTCCAAGGGTCTGGAACTATCGTGGGAGTACTTAAGTAAAAGACTTCAGGCAAAGTCTCAATTTCTGCTCCCAACTCGTAGCGATATTTAAAACTACGTTTAAGTGTCTGTCTATCGACAGTTAAGGTCCTCGAACGTTGAAGATGAGTCAAGTGTAAAAAGGGCTTGTCCACAAAGACTAATTGATTCAGGGGAAGATTTTGTATGGCGGTACCATCACTGGTTTGGTATTCCTGACGACCATGGGGATTACTGGCAAGATGTAGGCCGGGGAGACTACGATTTATTGCTCGAATAGTATAGGGACCAAAATAATTATGAATCCGATAATGACTGGCTCGTGAATCCTGATAATGATAGATATCACCAACTGCGTTTATAAAGGGAGATATAATTCCTGCCTTATTGGGATGTTTTCTAATTGTTAAAACAACCTTGGCAATTGACTCCTGCCACCAAACTTCATCCCCATCTAAAGTTAATATCCAGTCAGCCTGGGCTTCATCCAACATTTGCTGGCGCATTTGGGTATGTTCCATCGGGGAATTTATTTTAACTTTTCGATATTGAATTTTTGGGCTGTTAATACTTTCAATAATTGCCGTAGTTTGGTCTTGGGAGTCATCATCCCAAACCTGAATCAAATCAACATGATCCAATACGGATTTTAGAGCATACCAAATCCATCTTTCTTCATTACGTATCAAACATTGGGCTACAATTTTCATAACTATTTAGATTTTAACTTGATTGCCAAACAATAGACAGAGGTCCCAAAGGGTAAATTTACTACTTGGACAATGTACTCTTCCAAACGCAGCCACTGTCGCAAACACCAGTTTATAAATTGAGGTAACGGACCAATATCTGAACCCGACTTATTAAAGAAATGTCGTTTGAGCAAGAGAGGCAAAAAGAGACTCGCGTTAAAATATGTTAGTTTAACAATTTCAAACCCGGACTCAACAAACAACTCTTTGATTTCTTGAGCAGTAAAGCGTTGTTTTGTTTTGACAATCACATCATGCTGTCCTCTTAAAAATTCAAAGGCTGGGACTCTGATCAACAACCAACCACCAGGCTTAAGAACCCTAAAAAATTCAGAAATAGCTTTTTGGGGCATCACTTGTTGGTGATACAAAACATCAAATGAAGTTACCAGGTCAAATTTACTATTTAGAAATGGTAAGTTATTTACATCACCTAACACCAACTTGTCATAAGAGTATCGTCTAGCATGTTTAATGGCAGATTTATGGTTATCTATACCCACCACACTTCCCAATTTGGCCAAAATATGCCAGTTACTTCCTACACCACACCCAGCATCCAAAATTTTTATTCTCCGTGAGAAGATATATTTTTCTAACAATGTTTGGGCAAACGACCGATTGGCTTGATACCAAAAATGTTTCTTCTCTTCCCTTACAATATTAGTGTATTCGCTGGCTTGCATATTTGTTCACGATCCAAATTCCAACCAGACCAACAAGTGATAGGATTACCCCCCAGTAAACATATTTCTGCAAGTCATATTCCAGAGTATATGTTCCAGGTTTTTCAATATAGAAAGCGTTAAGCATATCATAAACTGGAGTAGGCTTCTGGTTTAAACCCGACACCTTCCACCAAGGGTCGTAGCTCTGAGAGAGAACTATCCAGACGGGAGCCTTATTAATTGTAAATTGGTATTTAGTCGAAGAATGCCGATCATATTCCACTTCAATGGCTTTATTTTGAATGGAAACATTTTTGGCAAGAATTAACCTTAGTTGATTCGATATCTTTTGATATTCGTCTTCAGGAACCACAGTCAACGTGTTTATAATATTTATCTGGCCATGACTCTCTAAAGTTATCATATTTAAATCGGAAATTTGCCCCAAGTCCCGCCAACGAAAAACATTGTCAGTCGACTGGGTTGAAAGTTTCAATTCCCGATCATTAATCACAAACCTTAGGCTCCCACCAGCCGAGCTTTCTAGAACTCTAATAAAGAGATGGCCGTCAGGGAAATTGTAATTTAATTTTAAAGTTTGGTCACCCTCTGCCAAAATATGACCAAGATTAAAATCAACGTCATTATTAAACACTCCATAACGGTCAAGAAGATAATTTTTCAAAAAAAGAGCATTGCCTTGAGTCCGGCTCCACCAACCACTCGGGTCTTTTTCGGACCGCACTTTATCTGATAAAGAAATGAAATTCGACCGAGTAGTCTGACTCATAGCCAGATCAAGATTATCGCCACGATTAAAAATTAAATACGAATTTTGAGTGATCAATCTATCTAGATCTGTTAACGGCTGGGTATTATTTAAGTGAACCACCCCAGTTTGGCTTAAATCGAGCTTGGCTTGTTCATACGTGTCATCTGGTCCCACAACATATGCCATTTGTCCGAGACTGTAAACCTCGGAAACGGGATAATTTGCTTCAAATACCGGCACTTCTGGAATCGACGATATATTTTTTAACCAAGTTTGAGATGATAACCAATCTCTCTGCCAAAAATAATATTTGCGATCTTCAGGTTTAAGGGCTTGGGCACGCTCATCTGGGAAAGGATAAATAATATATTTAATTCCTGTTGCTTGAAACAAATCTCGAGCAGACCTTGATCGGATATAATTCAAATATTCATAAGTTCCATCAACCCCAGAAAGAAACGGCCGCTTAGTTAATAGTTCCTTAGCTTCAGTCCAAATTTTAGTTTGTCCAATAACTCCAAGAGGGGGTTTTTCGGGTAACCATAAAATTCTTGCAAATCCTGGTAGTTGTTCAAGTTTATTGGAAAGAGCAATGAAGCTTTGGGATAATGGATTATCACTAAATGCACCAGTAGTTTTGCCCAATATAACCGGAAAGGCAAAACTGATAAGTAAAATACTAGCTCCAATCTGAAGCAAACGTTTAGGCAGATGATTACCAATAAATTCGAGGCCATAGCACAACATACCCATATATCCCAGAATCAGAATTGGAGTAAACTTTGATGGATCTCGAAATATCCAAAACCCGGGCACATTAGTAATAAGCCAGGTGTAAATAGATCCAAATGGACCAATACTGCCGGTAACTAAAAATAATCCCATTAAAATCCAAATCGAAAATATCCACGAAGACTGGCTTTTTTTTACTTGCCATAGACCAAGAAAGACAATTATGGGTAACAAAACTAAATACCACCTGGGGGATTGGATGTTTCCAAAAATATTTGAGTACCAATGAGGCTGAGACAAAAATAAAGTGTGAGCTGGGCTTGAAAAGCTAAAATCGTCCCCCGTTCGAATTTGGTTAAAAACAATATTTTGGTGATAAAAAAAGGCTGGTATCAACCAAAAACCATGAACCATCAAGATTAAGGTTAGAATCAGTCCTGGTTTTATAAGCCTATTTACCCCAGAAATTAATGCCAAAACAAACAGACTCCGGGCGTCAAAAAAAGAAATGACCAGCCACACTAGACAGGAATAAATGAAATTCTTGGTTGTGAATATTGTATACACAGCCAATGGAAAAAGTGCATAGGCAAAACATAAATAAACCAATCCCCCATCCATATTAACCAGATAATAAGTATTAGTGAAATAAAATATTGCTCCAAGTGAATGAAGCCATGAAGGTAATCCCATTCTAGATAAAAGTTTGAAAACTCCCCACACCCCCACTATCAATTGAAGTCCTGTTAATAATTTAACAAGTAAAGGGAAAGTCAATCCTAGACGAAAGAGTGCAGCTAGGCCTATCAAGAGCGGCTGCATCCACATACTTCGTAATTGATTGTGTCCCAAATCCACCCCTCCTAAAATAGATTCCCAAGTTGAAGGCCAGATGGACAAATTGACCATAACTTGATTGGAAAAGAAATTAGAATCGTGACCAAGATTCACATAATTTGTAAATAATATCCTCCAAAACACAAAACCCAATATAATCAACGTAAGTAAATAGTGATTTTTATTTATGACAGAAGGTTCTGTAAATTTTGATGTCCGAGTGAAGACATTGATTATCAAAACAAAGAAGGCTACAAGATATGCCCCAGTCAGAACTTCACCTGCTCTACCAAAGTGGTTTGTTGCTAGCAATACTGCTCCTCCGATTAAGAGAAGGAAAAAAATACCATTAATTATAAGTTTAATTGGTCTCATTTTTAGGATACCAGACATTTATGCCATTGGCTAAATTTAGATTTATTTGGTAATTAGTAATTATATAATCCCAGACTCGAGGAGCAAAGTTTCGTACCAAAATCCCATCTTGAATCGCCAGTGGATCAACCAAAATAAATTGAGGTGGATCGTTCTTTAAGGTTTTTATTAAAAAATCTTCAACACTGTAAGAAATATTTCCTCGCAACAACTCTACCCAATGTTTGGTCGGAGGTAGGGTTTGAGTTAAATGGTAAATATTATCATTGACACCAAAAACGTAGATGGATTTGTTTTTGTCAGCTGTAGTTTCAACAAAATCGAGGGTTGCTTGTATAGAGGAATCATAGAAGTATACTTTTCCAGCTGACTCCCGCCTAGCAGATCGATACCATAAACCCAAGCCCATCACCACAAGAATCAATCCCAATACAATGAATTTAGAATTATTAGCTAACCATTGAGTAATTAGAAAAACAAGTATCGGCAAAACAACCTGAGCATGAATCAACCCAAAACGAGGAAATAAAAATATTGAGGCGGCCAAGATATATAATCCATAAAGCCAATCTTGTTTAATTCGAGTAGCTGCCAACAAACCAGGGATCCAAAGTATCATTAACCTAATTTGTTCACTTAAAAGTGGTTGTCGACCTTCTAAGAATGTGTACCCCGTCAAATTATGAACTACAGTCCAAAACCAAAAATCATTCCAAACGCCAATCGAGTATAAATACATTGATGCCAATCCCATGGGTAACACTCCCCCAATGACAAAGACCAAAAAGGATTTTACTTTTGGCTTTGTAGTCAAAATCCAAATAGCAGCTATTCCACAAAGCAATATTCCAGGTTGTTTAAAAAGTAAAATTAAACCAAAGACTAACCCTGTTAATAAATAACTTTTTGATCTTGTGTGTAATAAATAGAAACCAATTAAAGACAAGGTTGCCACTACTGAATCTATCCATAAAATGTGACCTTCCCAAGTTATGAAGAATATTGCAAAAAGCGACAACCCGATTAGTCTAATTGGGTTAGAAAAATAACGGGTCAGCTTATTTAGTATTAAAAAATTGATTATCACTAGTACCAAGTGAAAGATACGCAAACCATCAACTGAACTGATGCCCAAGGTGCTCAGATTCAATGGCAAAAGCATCATCCCAGGAAAGTGCTGGTCATTAATTTGCTGATACGGCAACATTCCTTGATTGCGAAAATAAATTTCAGTCAATATTTCAGGGTAGGGAAAAAAAGAAAACCTGATTAATGAAAGTAACAAGAATGTTAGAGGAAGTATAAAACTCACTATACGTGATACGATTTCATGACGATAAGTTTCCACCATAGCTTATACAAACGGATAAATGTTTTATATAACCTTAAGAAATTAAAAAATTGGCTAAAGCCACTTGGCCGATCATAATGACTAACCGCCACTTCTTTTATTTTATACCCAAAGTGATCAATTTTTTTGACCAACTCAACACAAATTGTTCCAGTGTTCTCAAACAACTTAACATTCTTAAAAACTCTGCGTTCAATAAGCCTAAAATCACAATCGGTGTCTCTAATGGGGAGCAGGAAAGCCATTTTTACAAGCCGATGATAAATACTACCAAGAATAATTCTATACCAGGGATCATGCCGTTTGGTTTTATATCCATTAACCATACCTATTCCTGGTCGATAAGCCCGATACAATAATTCTAATTCTCGAACATCATACTGCCCATCACCATCTGTATAAAAAATAAGTTCTCCTCGAGCAAATTTGAAACCACTGCGCAATGCTCCTCCATAGCCCAAATTATACGGGTGCTTAATCAGTCTTAATTTAGGAATCTGTTTTTTATATACTTCCAAAGCTTGAGTCGACTTTATATTGCTACCATCATTAACCACCAGGAGTTCATAATTGGAAGTGATTTTTCTTGCTTGGTTTCCGGCCAGTAAAAGCAAGCTTCCAATTGTGGCCCAATCGTCTAAATATGGAAAAAAGATTGTCAGCTTCAATTTTTTCATAGTGTTGATTCTAGCATAGTTTTGTGTGAAAATATGACAATGTCTGATCAAACTAAGCGCTATGGCTTACCCCAAACTCCGTGGGAAGGAAAAGTTGTCGAGGGAGTCGTTAAGGAAGTTGTAGAGACAGCTAAAAAATATCTTAATACTGACCCCAAGTCTATCGCCGTTCTTGACGTTGGTTCTGGTCATGGTGAATATGCGATTGAGATGTCTAAATTTTTTGGTAGTGTAACTGGCGTTGAACCATTAAAAAAAGCTTATTTAAATGCTCTTAGAAATGGAAAGGGAATAAAAAATCTGAAATTTCATAACTCTGTGATTGAAAGATTCAAGACTGTGTCTAAATTTGATCTAATCACCCATTTTACAGTTTTCGAACACATGTCAACTCCTAAAATTGGTTTTGACCGGATTTTTTCTTTACTTAAAAAGGGAGGGGTAATCTACCTGACTGCTCCTAATAAATACTGGGTCTTTGAACAACATTATGGTCTTCCTTTTTTATCATGGCTGCCACTACCACTCGCAAATAAATATCTAGAACTGACAAAAGGCATTAAATCGTATAAGGATTGTTCCTATTCTCAAGGATATGGCGGTATGAAAAAGTTTTTTGATCAATACGACTGCCATTATGAATTCATTTTGCCATTTGATGAAAATAGTGCATATATTGGATGTGGAAAAAATCAATTGGGATTCACTCTTGTAAAGAAATTGGGTCTAAGACTTATTCGCTTTAATCCATTCTTTTGGAATTTCTCGAAAGGGTTCATAATGGTAATTAGAAAAAACAATTAAAATGTCTCGTTGTCTTGTTTGTCAAAAAAAAGAATTTCTTTTTTTATTTAGGACAAGGGATCGAATGTTTAATGTTCCAGGACAGTTTGATGTCAAGTCATGTCATGAGTGTGGTCTGTTTTTTCTTGATCCACAGCCGTCGAAAAACGTACTCAAGAAGCACTATCCCCGTCAACAATATTATTCATACAAGGGCAAAATAAAAGGATTAAGTGGACTAATAAGACAGTTTCGCTCATATCTTATAGATAAATATTATGAACCAACAATCTTAAGCAGAGTATTTTCTTTCCTTGTTCAAAGCGTACCAGGAATACCAAAACGACCTGACAAGAAACCATGGAGGGTCCTTGATGTGGGGTGTGGATCGGGTGATACATTAATAGCTTTGAAAAAATTGGGATGGGAAGTGTACGGATTAGAAATAGACAGGAATGCAATCAAATTGGCAAAAAAAAGAGGTCTTACGAATATTAAATTGGGCGGGTATGAAAAAATAGAAGATTTTCCAGATAATTATTTTGACTGTATTAGATTATACCATGTGATTGAACATTTACCCAACCCACATCATTGTTTACAACTTATTTATAAGAAACTAAAAAAGGGAGGAGAAATTGTACTAGGAACACCGAACGCCAAAAGTATGGTGAGTAAGATCTTTGGTATACACTGGTATAACCTTGATGTGCCTAGACATCTTTTTGTTTTTTCTCCCGATACGCTTTCGAGACTTGTTGATAAAGCAGGTTTCTCTCAAATTTCAGTTTCTTTTTGTTCCGGTGACGGTTTAGGTAGAAGTATTATCTACACTATAAACGGTATTCTGAAAAAGGAGATCGACACTAACCATTTTACTTTTCTTTTCTTATTACTCTATCCTCTTGAATGGATTTTGGACAAGTTAAAAATCGGAGATATTATAATTGTCCGAGGCATACGATAAACACTATTGTCAAACGAAGACCGAGCGGTTAAAATCGTTAGAGTATTAAATCACATGAGAAAATTTTTTAGGATTTTGAAAAAGACTTTTCCACGTTTTGTTTTAGCAACTTTCATCGTAGAAATAGAAAAACACTTGAAAGACTGTAGGACAATACTAGACGTTGGATGTGGAGATAACTCCCCTATTAGTTTCCTAGAGGAAAAGTATACTTCTGTTGGAGTGGATGCATACAAGCCCGCGATCGAAGATAGTAAAAAAAGAAAAATACATAATTCATACATACATGGAGACATAAAGAAGTTGAGCTCGTTGGCAAAAGCAAAATCATTTGATGCAGTGATAGCCCTAGATGTGATAGAACATCTAAAAAAAGAGGACGGATATAAGCTTCTCGATAACATGGAGAAAATTGCACGAAAGAAAATCATCTTGGTCACACCTAATGGATTTATTCCTCAATTTAACAAAGACAACAAACTCCAGGCACATCTTTCAGGCTGGACTGTTAAAGATTTCAAGAAAAGAGGATATCACGTTGAAGGTATATATGGCACCAAACTTTGTAATGTAATGAGAACTGATGAGGCAGAACTAAAATGGAGACCTAAGATCTTCTGGGCACTGGTGTGGGGAGTTTTAGTTGAAATAACCCACCATTTACATACCAAGAAGAACCCGGAAGATTCTATCGGCTTGCTAGCGGTCAAAGAAATTTCTCAATGACAAAGATATTGGTTACAGGAGGGGGTGGTTATATTGGATCAAATGCCTGTAAACAATTATTAGAAAATGGATATGAACTGGTAGTAATTGACAATTTCTTTTCAGGTTATCGTCAACCCCTTAAGTTGTTAGTAAAACAATATGGACCGGCTAGAATTCGTTATTATACTCAGGATATTTGCAATAATTTAGATTCTATATTAGAAAAAGAAACAAATATAAAGGCAGTCATTCATTATGCAGGAGTCTGCTCAGTAAATGAGTCCATGCAGAACCCTTATAAATATTTTTATGTTAATGCCAATGGGACCAATAACTTATTAAACCATATGGTAAAGTTTGGAATCAAGAACATCGTATTTTCTTCATCATCTACTGTCTATGGCGAAACCAAACAAACACTTATAGATGAAAGTCACACTACTATTCCCAGTAGCCCATATGGTCAATCAAAATTGATGTCAGAACAAATTATTCAATGGTTTAATAAATCGCTAAATATAAATTTCATGATCTTAAGATATTTTAATGTATGTGGGGCAAGTGATGATGGCAATTTTGGTGACGCCAAAAACCCCTCTGTTCACTTGATACAAAATGCCGTTCGAAGCTCAATGGGAATAGAAACGTTTAACCTAACTTGTTCTCGAGTCAACACCAAAGATCGAACTCCAATTCGAGATTATGTAAACGTCGTGGATCTAAACATAGCTCACCTGAAAGCTCTGGAGTTGCTATTGAAAGGAAAGGGAAATCAAATTATTAATTTAGGCACAGGCATTGGCTATTCGGTCCTCGAGATAATTGAAACTGTTCAAAAAACTACCGGTTCTAAATTGAAAGTTAGTAAAAGTATTTCCCGAAAGGGAGAATGTGCTCAAGCGGTAGCCTCAAACCAGAAAGCCAAAAGAATTCTTAGATGGAGACCCAAAAGAAGTCTTGAGGATTCTATCAGAACCCTAATGAAGTGGTATTCTGTTCGGCCAAAAGGTTGGATCTAGCCCTTTTTCAAATTTGCTCTTACTAAAGACAGGTGGTGCAAATAGAATGATTGTGAAGGGTTTTTCAATACCAATCTAAAAATCTCACTGTCATCTAATTTACGCTTTTTTTGAATAAGACTTCGTCTCTCTAACGTATCATTTACATTTAACAGATTCCACCATATTGCCTTAAGTATCGCCACAGCCCCTTCAGTCTGTCCTGATAAGAAGAAATAAGCCGATAATGCTATACAAACGATCACATGAGCAGGGAGCATCCAAAAGAGTGTCATTATAGAAGCATTCTTGATAATCGTTCTTATTCTGTTTTTAAACGAGTGATAATGGATGAAAGCGCTTTTCATGGTCGTACTCGTTGCCCCCATTTTATGATAAATAATAGACTTAGGTTCGAAAGCAACATGATATCCCATAACCCAAGCACGCCAGCAAAGATCGGATTCTTCAAAATAGCACCAGTATTTTTCGTCAAAAGCACCCAGTTCGAAAACTGATTTCCTGACCATCATACAGGCACCCTTGGCTGCAAATGTCTCTCTAAACTTTTTATATTCGGGCTTATCTATATCCAAATAGCCAATATGAAACAGAAAACCAATATTTGTCAAATATGAAACTACATTATCAAGTTGTTTCGGATTATCCATAATAAATATCTTACTTTGTACTATTCCTAAACTGGTGTCTTTTTCGAGATCAATCACCAAAGGTTCAATAAAATCAGGGGTTACAATAGTGTCGTTGTTTAAGATTAATAGATATTTTCCAAGTGCCTGTTTGATCCCGGCATTATTTCCACCCACATAGCCAGAATTACTCTTGTTCAAAACTTGCCTAACCTTTGGATACATTTTCGATATTGCTTCTACCGAACCATCTTGAGAATCATTATCAACGACTATTATTTCATAATTGGAATAAGTCACCTTCCCCAATGACTTCAAACAGTTTAAAGTAAGCTGCTTTTGGTTAAAATTTACGATAATTATTGAAACTTTAGGATGTGTCATTTCCAAATACCAACTTTAATATCCTCTTTGAGAAACGGAACCTTAGAGGTAAGCATTCCCAAAATGCCCGCTATGGTCTCAAGAGATTTCAATAAAAATACGCTGCAGGCTAAAATGGGGTGAGACACGAGTTGTCTCCAATTTCTAAAAAAAGCGGGTCTAAAAACAATGTTTCCATACTTTAAGGCAAAAGCTGGGTTTGCCAACATTAGGAT
>ERZ1292623.256-Hain-H51-01um-R1-256-length-59301-cov-6_pt2 | contig 16034 bp, 11 predicted proteins | sample MGYA00564398_ERZ1292623 | MGnify/ENA primary metagenome ERZ1292623 (study PRJEB36523, sample SAMEA6512633) | groundwater metagenome | collected 2019-01-07 | study: AquaDiva: Metagenomics assemblies of 32 groundwater samples | reverse complement strand
GGCGCCGGTTATGGCTTCGTCGGTTATGTGCACGCGGTGGAACTTTTCGTAGTTGGCTTTTAAGCCTTGCAGGATTTTTACGGTTTCTTCGGGCGAAGGTTCGTTGACGATAATCGGCTGGAAGCGGCGTTCGAGGGCGGCGTCCGATTCGATGTGCTTGCGATACTCATCCAGCGTGGTGGCGCCAATAACGCGCAGCTCGCCGCGGGCCAAGGCCGGTTTGAGGATGTTGGCCGCGTCCATAGAGCCCGAGGCCGAGCCCGCGCCAATAATAGTGTGAATTTCGTCAATGAAGACAATGAGGTTGGTATCGGCGGTAATCTCGTCAATAATTTGCTTGAGGCGGGACTCGAACTCGCCGCGGTACATAGTGCCGGCCACAATGAGCGAGAGGTCCAGGCGCAGAATGCGCTTACCGAGCAGCACGTCCGGCACCGTGCCGGCGAGGATTTTTTTGGCCAAACCTTCCACAATGGCGGTCTTGCCCACGCCGGGATCACCGAGCAGCACGGGATTGTTCTTGGTGCGGCGAGAGAGAATGTGGATGAGCCGTTCCAATTCGTTGGCCCGGCCAATGACCGGGTCAATGGTGGCCTGGAGTTTTGCATCGGTAAGGTCCGACGCGAAAAAATCCAGGGCCGGGGTTTTGGAATTATGCTTTTTTTCTTTCGTCTCGGTTTTCTCCTCTTCAAAGAGTTCGGTAATGTCGGGGAACTTCGTGGTGGAGCGCAGGATGAGGACCACTTGGTTGAGCATTTCGCCGGCGTCCACTTTTTGCTCGCGCCACATGCGCGCCACAAAGGCGCTCTCGAGTTTCAAGAGCCCGTACAGCAAGTGCTCGGTGCCAATGTAGCGGTGGTGGTACTTCGCAGCCACGAGTGCGCCTTTCTGGATTGCGGATTTGCTCTCGTCCGAGAGCGTCGGCTTGGCAATGAGCGTGGTCACGTCCGTAACGCCGTCGCGTGTCTGGATAGTCTGGCGCACCGAATCCAAGTGCACCCCGGCTTTTTGCAGTATTTCGAAGGCAATCGAGCCTTTTTGCACGCCGAGCGCGTACAGCAAATGCTCCGGCCCAATGGTGGTGGCGCGGTTGCCCGTGGCGAAGTTCGTGGCTTTCTGCAGCACTTCGCGCAGGTGCGTGGTGAACTTGTTCAGGATGGGTTGCATAGGTTCTAAAGATACTACCAAGGATAGTATAGCAGGTCAATATTCAATACGAGCTAAACCAAGCGCAGGTCTCCCTGCCCGCCGAACTCGCAATGGCGAGGCAGGCGGGTGTGCCTGCGCGTGCGAAATATCCACACAAAAAAACAAGGACTCGCACTATGGGGAGTCACGAGTCCGATAAACAGCTATTTTAGGCTGTCGCTGGTGCAGTTCTCGTTAAAGAAACGAAACTGCAATTTTTACTTTTTATTTTCAGGTCAATTTCTTGATCTGTTAAACACAGTATAGCGCAAAAAAGCCGTTTTGTCAACCGAATTCTATCCCCTCCTCCGAGAGGAGGGGACTAAGGGGTGGTTTATTTTTGGCGTGCAACACCACCCCGTCCCGCAGATGCGGGACACCCCTCCTCCGAGAGGAGGGGATATTACTTAAACTCCTCCCCTCTCGGAGGGGCCGAAGGCGGCGCGACCCATCGGGAGCGACCGGAAGGGTAGGGAGGGGTCTAGCTCTCGAGCAGTCACATCCCCCGCAACAACTTAATCCGTTCTTCCACCGGCGGGTGGGTGGAGAAGAGCTTGCTCAAACCGTGCTTGGTTACTGCTCCAAACGGGTTGGCAATAAATAGGTGTGCGGTAGCGTTGCTGGCGCGCGACATGCGGCCGTCCTGGGTAGCAATTTTTTCTAAGGCGCGGGCCAGGCCTTCGGGGAAACGCGTGAGCTGCACGCCGCTGGCGTCGGCTAGGAACTCACGCTTGCGCGAGACAGCCAGTTGGATGAGCGTGGCGGCAATCGGCGCCAGAATGGAGAGGACAATACCGATGATCATCAAATACCCGCCCGCGCTGCTGCCCCGGTCATTAGAACGACGCCCGCCAAAAAATTGTGCCCGTACAAACCAGTTTGCCAGCAAGCTAATAATTCCGACGAGCACGGCCACCAATGTCATGAACCGGACGTCGTAGTTGCCAATATGCGAGAGCTCATGCGCCAGCACGCCTTCCAATTCCTCATTCTCCAATTTTTCCAGCGCCCCGGTCGTCACGGCCACCGAAGCGTGCTGCGGGTCCCGCCCCGTGGCAAAAGCGTTTATCATTTCGTCCTGCATCACGTACACGCGCGGCTGGGGCAAGCCCGCGGTAATCGCTAAGTTTTCTACCATGCGTACCAGATAGGGGTTCTGTTCTTTCGTCACTTCGACGGCACCATTAGACCACAGCGCCACTTTATCGCCGCTGTAGTAGCCCACCAGCGCCATGCCGAGGGAGAAGAGGATAGCCAGCACGACAAATCCCGGCCCGCCTTCGTAGGCTTTGCTAAACACGTACGCGAGGCCGACGATGATGAGGATGAAAATGGCAATAAGAAAAACGCTACGGCGTTTGTTGGCGTTTATCTGGGTGTAGGTAGTCATAGTCTATTTATAACACAGCGCGGGTGTCTCTGCCCGCGTTGTGCATCTTGCGCAGGCACGGAGGCCTGCGCTCGGTTGTAGGTTAAAACTTCACTTCCACCGGCTGTTTCGCCGCCTCTTCTTCCAGCTGGAAGAATTCGCGCTTGGCAAAGTGGAACCAGTTGGCAATGATATTGGTGGGTACCGACTCGATGCGCGTGTTCAAATCCCGCACGTTGCCGTTGTAGAAGCGGCGCGAGGCCTGGATTTTATTCTCGGTGTCCGAAAGCTCGTCCTGCAGCTTGGCAAAGTTCTGGTCGGCCTTCAGGGTGGGGTAGTTTTCCGAAATCGCGAACAGGCTCTTGAGGGTCTGTGAGAGCATGTTCTCGGCTTGGCCTTTGTCGGCAAACCCGCTGGCCCCCATGGCTGCGGCGCGGGCTTTGGTCACGTTCTCGAAAACGCTCTGTTCGTGCGTGGCGTAGCCTTTTACCGTGTTAACCAGGTTCGGAATTAGGTCGTAGCGGCGCTTGAGCTGCACGTCAATATCGGACCAGGCTTCTTCGGACTGGTTTTTGAGTTTAATCAAACCGTTGTACCCGGCCCACAGCCAGAGCAGGCCAATGACGACGAGGGCGAGGAGAATGTAGAGAATAGGCATAGTGGTTACGAATTACGAAAAGGGATACGAATATACGAATTACGAATGGGGACACTGGCGGAAAATTACGAATGGGTAGCCTGGGTCCCCCGCCTGCCTTCACCAAGCTTCCTCACCTATACTCGACGCACGTACCCATACCGCGGACCCAGCCTAGCTTAAGGGTAAATTACCAAGCTCACTTTTGAAGCTTTGATATTGCTCGACATTGCTTCGGCAGTGTTCACCACCACGTTATTGCCCACCTTAAGCTCGCCAAAGGTTATGGCCGTGCCATCGCCAATCCCGTTTTTTGGAATGGTGCGCAGATCGAGCTTGCGGACCGGGGTTTTTGCGGTTACCGAAGCCGTGACGGTTTTGGCCGCGCCATCCGTGGTTGTGGCAATCTCTATTGCTTCACCCAGCACGCGGGTAATTTTTCCCACCACCACGGCTTTGTTTGTAGTGTCGGCATTGTTCGCCCCGGCGGTTGTCGTGTTCGTGGTTGCGATGCCTGCCTGGTCCTCGGTATCGCTGGCCGCTTGGTTGCCATACCAGTAGCCCAGCCAGCCAAAGAGCGCAAGCAAAACCACCATAGAGCCGGTGGCAATGAGCGCGCGCTGGTGCGGGGTGGCAATGGGTGCAGGATTTGCTGGCATAGGCGTGTTGTTTTTTAGTGCGTATGCAAGGGCAGTGTAAAAATGTTATACTCGCTGCGCTGCCCTAAGAGTATAGGGCAACAACCAAACCCCAGCAACCAGGTTGCTCGTCTATGCAAAAAGCACACAAAACTAAGCAACAGTCCGCCCCCTCGCCTCGCCCGCTAACGCCTCGCGTAAGCATGGCGAGCGGGTGGGTCCTCCGCAGCGTGGCGGGTTTGGTGGTGGTGTTCGCGGGTTTTGGGGTGTTCCAGTTGGTCTCCGCGGAGTACACGCTGCCAACCTGCGACCCTTTAAAAAATATTGGACAGTGTCCAGCCACCAGCGGCCCCCTCCTGCTCTCGGCTGGCAGCAAGCAGACGTTGGAGTCTGACGTCGACATCGGCAAGACAGGTGCGACGAAGACCCTCAATATGTACGGTGCCATCAACCTCAATACGGGTTCCAAACTGCAGACAGCAAATGCAAATGTGGCAGGCGCAATCGCGGGGACCGCGATTGACATACAGAGCAGCAACGATTACGCAATTTACGGTCGATCAGGTGGGACGGCCAAAGCGGGTCTATACGGGGTCGCCGCCGCAACGTCCGCGCACGGCGTGATGGCGGTGAATGCTCTTGGCGGCTATGCGCTTTTTGTCGATGGCAGCGCTAGCAGTGGCAAGGCCGCCCGCTTCATAGGACCCATGGAGTTATCCAACGGCACGAACGACGCCACGTTTAGCATCGTCAGTGGGAATTTGAATATTCAGACATCGGTTGCTGATAAGGGTGTTACGGTGAATGGCATTGCTGCCGGTGATTCGAGTTTGACTGCGGCATATAAGATACCCAATGTTGTCGCTGGTAACACAGCCGAATATTCTGTCAGGCCGAGTCTTTTCCCTGTTGATAAGCAATACGAAGTAACCAGCATTCAGGTGCTGTATGACCGCAAGGACACGCCAGATGTTTGGTGGCAACCACTGGACAAGGACAAAGCTAAGTATACCGAGTGTACGGGCGCACAATTCACTGGGCGGTTGGATATTCTACCTTTTGCCTTTGACGTAGGCCTGCGCATTATTGTTACCTACGATCCCCAAGCGCCTTTTATTTGTCCCAATCAAGACTCTGCTGCGCCCACAAACGTCATTGTTAATCTGCCATCAGGTGGTACAACCGGTTACAATTGTGGAACACCAACCCCATGCGCAGCCAATTGGCAAACTAGCACAATCAATATTTCTGCATCGGCCAGTGATAACATTGGCGTAACGTCTGTGGAGTACTTTGTTACAGTAAGTGGGGTGACGACTTCACTTGGAAGTGTTCTCACTACAACAAGTTCAACGTGGACAAAAACTTTGAACACCTCTGCTTTGCCCTTTGCTAACAGCTGTAGTGGTACGTTTAATTTTAGCGGCGTTTGCAGCGTTGCATTAACGACCTATGTTATTACCGCTAAAGCAACCGATGCTGCTGGTAATATTTCTTTGACCTCACCGGGTAAGTCCATTTATGTTACTAATGGGCAGCTTAAAGAACCCTGCAATGGTACAAACGGAAGCATTGTATGTGGTGCTTTCGAATGTGGCGTTTTTAGCGGCAATCCAAGCTGTGCACTCTAGCCAATCAATAAGTAATGGGATTAACGAGTGTATACACGAGCAAGATTTACTTGGTTTACCATCTAGACTACAATTACTAGAGAAAGCCTATGCCTAACGCCCGAAAAAATACGCAACATATTGCCCCTCGCTGGGTCCTCCGCAGCGTGGCGGGTTTGGTGGTGGCGTTCGCGGGTTTTGGGGTGTTCCAGCTGGTATTGGCGCAATCTACGTATACCGATCCAAGCTGCGATCCATTAACGCATCCTGAAGATTGCAAAGTCAGCGGCCCCCTCCTGCTCTCGGCTGGCAGCAAGCAGACGTTGGAGTCTGACGTCGACATCGGCAAGACAGGTGCGACGAAGACCCTCAATATGTACGGTGCCATCAACCTCAATACGGGTTCCAAACTGCAGACAGCAAATGCAAATGTGGCAGGCGCAATCGCGGGGACCGCGATTGACATACAGAGCAGCAACGATTACGCAATTTACGGTCGATCAGGTGGGACGGCCAAAGCGGGTCTATACGGGGTCGCCGCCGCAACGTCCGCGCACGGCGTGATGGCGGTGAATGCTCTTGGCGGCTATGCGCTTTTTGTCGATGGCAGCGCTAGCAGTGGCAAGGCCGCCCGCTTCATAGGACCCATGGAGTTATCCAACGGCACGAACGACGCCACGTTTAGCATCGTCAGTGGGAATTTGAATATTCAGACATCGGTTGCTGATAAGGGTGTTACGGTGAATGGGCAACCTATTGCCAGCGCCGGGGTACAGACGGCGAAGTATGATACTGCCACGGCAAACCAGACCAAGGACTACGACGTGAAACAGCATATTCTTAACTACCAGACGTACGAAGTAACTAGCATCCAGGTACTGTATGACAATACCAATACGACTACCTCACCAAACGTCGAGTGGGTACCGTTGCCAACGAATAAGTACACGTATAGAGAGTGTACTGGTGCGAACTTTGAAGGGAAACTTTCATTAATCAATCCCACCCTAGCTGATCCGGTGAAATATCGAATAGTCGTTACGTACGATCCGCAATCGCCGTTCCCGTGTACTTCTACCAGCCCGGCTCCAACGAACGTGACAATTTACGGTGTCACTAATGATTATTGGTACTCCGGGACCCAGGTTGATATTAATTCCGGAGCAACCGATGGTAGTAATGTTACATATACCAATGTTACGAAAATTGAATTCTTCGATAGTAATGGTGTGAATCCCTCAGCACCCTTAGTGCATGGTGCACCAGGGGTATTAATCAATTGTGCCCAAGAAGGTGCGGATGTCACAAGGAAATACTGTCGCCTACGCTTGAATATCGATAATTATTTAGCTAGCATACCCATGGCGAGCACATGGGCAGACGCAACGAAGACGCATACCTTTACCACGAAAGCGTACAGTGACGGTGGTTCGACGAATTCATCTACACCTGCCAGTGTAACCGTAAAATTCATTAAGTCGACGGAAGGTAATGCATGTGCAGATACTTGGTCTACAGCCCGTGCGTGTGGTACAGGCACAAAATGTTGTGGTGGCAACGCGCGTTGTACCTGGGCTACATCTAGCTCTAACAGTTGTGTCAATGATACTGCCACAGGTCCTATAGAAGTCTGTACACCCGATCCCGCCGTAGGCCCCTGGCCAAAGACAGGCGTGTGTGGACCCTGTGGGGGTATTAACTAACAAACGTTTTCGTACGCACTCCTGTACAAAGTAAAAAGTCAACGTAAAAAAGTGCGTTGACTTTTTGGTATTTTTCTGGTACAATACTTTTGCTTGTTAGCAGACAAAAAGTGAAAATTCACGCCCCAAAATTCCTGCGAAGCATTTCGAAGGCCAGAGCCGGGTACGGTTTTGTACTCTTACTTAGTGTAGGCCTTCTTTTCGTTTCTGGCCGTGCTGACGCCGCGCTCACCAGCCCCGCGCCAATTGTTACGGGCAGCCAGTATGGGCAGGATGATGCCCTGGGGAAACGTGCGTACAACGTAGCCAATACCCAGTTTGAATACGCGTGGCCGGCCGAGCACCCCGAGAATCGCCGCCTGGTTTCGGTTACGCCGCCAGCACCTTCTACAAAGCAATACCTCGTTGCCGCTTTTGTAAACGACATTACATGTACAACCACCTGCAAACTGGAGTTTCGGGTGAGCGAAGACGGCGGCCTCACCTGGGGACAGGCCCTTTCTGGTTCCACGCCGTGGCTGCTCATACTCTCGCCAAAGTCCGACTACACGGTATACGTAGACCCAAATGGCTACGACCTGTGGGTGTCGTACACGTATAGCGATGTCAGTATTACTGAGACTGGTGTAAATCAACCGTTGACCTACACCAAGAGTAAAGTGCAAAGGCTGGACTATGCTGGTGGAGAGCAGAAGCGTTGGACACTTGGGATAACGGAAGAGCCAACGTTGCCTGTTGGTGACTATGATTGTGGGGGTACGGGTGAAAATTATACTCGTAAAGCTGGCATTACCGGCATTGCTGTGCAGAAATTGGCGAGCGGCGGACCGCGGGTGTGGGCTTTTGTGAGCGTCTGTACAGTTGCTGACCGCTATACTTATGCCGCGTATAAAAATGCAAGTGATGTGGGGAATTTGGGAGTCGATTGGGCTGTGGCGAAGAGGCTATCTTCGTCCGAAAACTTGCTTTTCGGGACAACAGATTATGATGTTGCAAAAAATCTTGGAGTAGAGCCACGCGTGCAAGCCGTGAGTATTGGCAATGTACATTCTTTTGCCCTAGTCACTGCTGATCCAGAAAATTGGTACGGTACTTTGGCAAGTGTCTGTACCCAAGTTGGTACGGATGCCGGGGGCAGCTTACGCTTAGTTCTCCCCAACGGTGCAGAAAGTTTAGCCTTGAGAAACCCGGTAAACGTTGCGGATGTGCACCCGTTCTCTATTGGACCGCCAAACAGAACCGCGGACTGCCACGGCATCACTGGCCCGGGCGGGTATCCGCTGGGTTTTAGCGCCGCAGCAAGCCCAACTGGAACAAATACGAGCAGAGTAGTGGTTGCATACGTAGGTGGGATTGATGCCACGTACGAGACGTATGGCGCAGCTAACGCTACGAAACTCCGAGTGCAAAATTGCGATGTGGATGTAGGAGCAGGCACAGTGAGCTGTAGTGAAATACCCCAGACGAATTTTACCGGCACATACCTTCAGCCATCAGTGACCATGGACGCAGCTGGGAAGGCGAGAATTGTAGTGCGTGACACGAGTAATGGCAAATTAAAAGTATTTATCGAAGCTGCAGACAATTCATGGAGTGCTACTTCACTTTCAAGTTTTAGCAATGTGTATGTTCCTGGTGCTATTGATACTATTCCTGCCGGGTTAACAGTGAACTTGGGCCTGCCTCCGTTTATGTGGGAAGACACTAGTAATAATCGCATTGCCTTTTCTGCGAACATGGGTGGCACCATCATCGGCACCAACCCGTCATACACCTCTAACCCCATCCTCGGCTACGGCTGGTCGCCGAGCCTGGGCTGGATAAGCACGAACTGCGCCAACAAGCCAAGCCAGGATTGCACCAACCCTTTTGGTTTGGGTATTGGCCTTACGGCGCACGGTGATGTGCAAACACCCGACAAGGATCAGCTGCCCGATGTACGAAGCGTAAGTGGTACTGCTGTTCTTTCTCCGTCCAGTGTCACCACTTTTCCGATTGGTGGCTACGCCTGGTCGCCAAATGGGGGATTCTTGAGTCTGGAGCGGCGGGATAATATGTGCAATGCAGATGCGGATTGTACCGGTGGAGAAGATTGGGACTATGGCAACCCGCCTGGGCTTGCGTACAACAATACTACTACGGTAGATCAAAATATCCCGTTGGCAAAGTACGACACGTCCAACCAGCACGTCTATGGCTGGGGACGGTTCTTGAGTCTGTGTGATTTGCAAGACCTGGATGCCACCGCCGGTGAAAAATTCCGCTGCAAAGATAAAGACGGCGGCTGGGTTCGCCTGCGGGGGTACTATACTGTCCCTGCTGATTCATATTCCGTCAATTTTTCTGATTCCACACACTTTACAAGATCAGGTGACGAGTGTTCCGCGTTTACTTTTGATGTAGGAGAGGTACTCGCAGTTGGCAATGAATATCTTGTGGTTAAAACATGTTCGGTTTCGTTTCCATTTGGTATAGAAACAACATCCGTCGAGCTCGAATTTGCCCTCCAAGCACCATACACGAACCCCCAAGCCATCGAAAATGTATCGGATAAAAGTTACGGCGTAGACGCGTACTGGACCGGCGACCACTACGAGCTGGCCGGTTGGGCCTGGGGCAGCGACTACGGCTGGATCCGCTTTGACCCGCTTATTTTCTTGGGCTATGCCTGGCTGGAGACGCTTTTTGGCAACATTTACAGCGGCGGCGACATAATTTTGCCCAATGCCAAAGACGTTTCGGATGTGCGTTTTAACACCTGCGGGGAAAGTGCAACCGAACCCTGCTACGTGAGCACCTATCGTATCGAAGCCGGCGGCTCGGTGACTGCACTAGACAACGGCACTGGAGCTGCCGACAGTGCATCGCAATACATTTTGAAGTCTGGTGTTAACCCGACAATCTATACTTGCGATCTTGCTGCTGAACCAGGCAAAACATACGATGCCCAGTACTGCGTATTGCAGGGTAGCGATGTTTCAGCACTTCAAAATTTAGTTACCCGTGATGGTTTGCCCAAGCTAGCCTTCCCCACGGTTGGCAATACCACAGTGTCGTACCGCAATGCCCTAGGCAAGCTGGATGTGGGCGGGCTGACGACATTGCTGGGCAACCCACTAACATACCCTGACCCTTCGGCAACGAGCCGGTACTTTACTACCGAAAAAAATCGTTTTGGACAAACTGTGTATAAGACGTCGAATGAGGATTGGACCATTAACCAACTTTCGGGCTGGGTCAATAATCCCGCGTGGCAAAGCGGTAGTACGCCAATATTGCCGTTGAATGTGACAACTGCCGAGGCGACAGCGCAAATTGCCCCCCTTCGTAGTCAGGTGATTCATGTTCAAGGCAATTTGACTGTTGATGGGCAAGAGGCCGCAGCCAATGCGCTCAATCTTAGCGGTGCTGGGACCCTAACCGTCTTTAATGCCACTGGGGTTTTCCCCTCAAACTTAGTTGTGATACCCTCCTCGTCCTCTAAAGCTTCATGCGCTGGATGCGCAATTGTGCTGGACCCGGGTGGTACCAATGAAGAGTACTTTTCATACACATCGTATAGCAGTGTCACTGGTTTTTCCGGCGTCAAGAGAATTAAAGCATGCGGTAGTTCTCCGTTACCTGCTTGTCCATTACACCCGAATGGGTCTGGGCAGAAAATTCGTTTTGTGTGGCGTCTGCCCTACGCCGATAACGGGACGACGACCGGTGGAAAAAATACCGCACAGCGTACCACCGTTGTCGTAGACGGCAACCTGAATATTCAGTATAATATTATCGCAGCTGATCGTGCCAAAGATGATGATCTCATATCGGCTATTCCAGCAATCGTAGCCGCAGACAGCATCCGCGACTTGCCGACGATTGCTTTCGTGGTAAAAGGCAATGTCATCATAGACCCTAAGGTAAACAAGCTCACGGGTGCGTTCATTGTGACGAGTACGGACACCAATCAACAACCTAGTGTTTCTGGCGGTATTTTCTCTACGGGTAACGATAATGATCCTGCATTCTGCACTGGCGCAGACAAGCAGTGCAACCCGCTGAAGATAACCGGCCTGCTCTTTGCCCGTTTGTTCGAGTTTCAGCGCATTGGCTCCCTTGACCAAGCCGACAAGCCCGCCGAGCAGGTTATTGCCGATGAACGGCTGTTCCTCAACCCGCCGCCGGGCCTGGAAGACGTAACCAAAGCCCTACCCAACCCGCAGCGTACTCTCCCTTAAAACCCCTCATGGCCTTTTTTTCTTCTAAACAGAGCTACCTGGGCGTGGACATTGGCGGCTCGTCTATAAAAGCCGTGGAGCTGAAAGCGCTCAACGGCCGGCCGACGCTGGTAACCTACGGGTTTGCCGAAAAGCGCAGCGACTTGCTCAAAGGCAGCGTGGCCGAAGAAATGCGAGCCATTAGCGAAGCGCTGAAGCAAGTGGTTAAGGCATCCCGCACGACATCCCGCTACGCCGTAACGGCGCTGCCGAGTTTTACCGTATTCAGTTCCATAATTTCCCTGCCGCAGATGTCCCGCAAAGAGCTGATGTCGGCGGTGAAGTGGGAGGCCAAGAAGTTCGTGCCCATGCCCGTGGATGAGATGATTTTGGATTGGGAGGTGCTCAAAGAAGATTCGCTCGCCGCCAAGGTGGCCGGAGCAAACCTTAGTCCCAAAGCCAGCAAAGACAAAGCCTATGCCGCGGCAAAGACCGCCTCTCCGAAAGATATGAAAGTGCTGCTAACGGCCGCGCCCAAGAACCTGGTGCAACGCTACATGGAAATTTTCAAAGCCGCCGACCTGCAGCTGGTCGCCCTGGAAACCGAGGCCTTTGCCCTGGAGCGCTCGCTCATTGGCCACGACAAAGCACCCATTATGATTGTGGACATTGGCGCGGTGGCCACGGATATTGTGGTGTTTAGCGAAGGCATCCCTATGCTCACGCGCACCATAGACGTGGGCGGGGATACGATTACCAAAACCATTGCCAGCACGCTGCGGGTAAGCAACGACCGGGCCGAACAGTTTAAGCGGGATTTCTTTATTGCCACGCAAGGGGCCAGCGACAGCAACATCCCGAAAGCCATTGAATTCGTAGTAAATTCCATTACCAACGAAATTCGCTACGTGCTGAATCTGTACCAGAACCAGGGCACGGGGCGCAGCATCGAGAAAATAATCCTCTCGGGCGGGTCGGCCTACCTTACGAATTTGCCTGAGTACTTTACCAAGCTACTCAACATAAAGGCCTACATCGGCGATCCGTGGGCCCGTGTGTCGTACCCCGTGGAGCTAAAACCGGTGTGGAACGAAATCGGCCCCCGTTTTGCGGTTTCCGTCGGCTTGGCGCTGCGCCAGCTTGGCACGTAGACTATGGAATCGAACATCAACCTACTCCCCGACAAAGACAAGTTGCTGAAGCGCGAGACCAAAGCGCCCAAGGATGTAGTGGAGATGAGCACGCCGCAAGACCGGATTTTTAAAGAACGCGTGCTGCGCATGAGCGGGGTGGTGGAGTTTTTTAAAACCGTGTTCAAGCGCAAGCCCGCGCCGTTGCCCAAAACCAAGCCGGCGGTGGTGCAGCCGGATGCCTCGGTGCAGTTCCCCGCACCCAAGCCGGTTATCCCGGCCGGCCCGGTAACGCGGCTTATGACCATGCCCGAAAAGCTGGCCCCCAAGCCCGCGGCCAAAGTTCGCAGGCCCAATTTTTTCCGCAGCCTTTTGCAGCGCTGGCAAAGACCAAAGCCTGCGGCAGGGCAGCCGCCGGTAAAGCCGCTGCCGTTTGTTTCGGGCAGGCCGCCGGTGCCACCACCACCGAAGCCCACAGTAACCCCTCTCCCCAGCCCTCCCCCCTATGGTGGGAGGGAGAGCTTAGAAAAAACATCTTCCATGCCCGGGCCATTTTCCAAGCCTTTGCCCCCACCGCCACCAGCCGTGGTTTCGCCGTCTGTGCCAGTTGCTCCGGTCAATCCTCCAACCCGACGACCAGCCTGGGCCCCGCCTGCACCGGGGAGTGGGTCGGCCGTGCCGCTGCCACCGCTGTCCGCCCCGCCTGCACCGACAGCCCCACACTACATGCCCCCCGCGCCCGCCCCGCGCCGCCCGGGTACGCTCTCGGAAGTGACGCCTATTCTGGGGGCCGGGCTCAACGTCAATTTGGTGCCGACCGAGTACCAGGCCGAAGCCCCGGCGCGCGACCGGCTGATTGCCTTGGTGGCAATTGGCGTGGCGCTGGTGCTCGTGGCCGGCACGACGTTCGGCTTGTCGCTGTATCGAAAATCTCTCGACCAGAAAATTGCCGATATTGATGCCAAGATCGAAACCTTGGGCCCGCAAATTTCCGCCCTGGAGACCGGCCCCTTGCAGCAGGCCAGCGTACTGCGCCAGCGCACGGCCGACGTGACCAAAGCCCTGGACCAGCACGTGTACTGGGATACTTTCTTTAGCAAGCTCGAGGCCGTAACCTTGCCCACGGTTTCGTACTCTTCCATGAGCGCCGATGTTTCGGGCAGCGTAACGATGGCGGCAACGGCAACGAGCTTCGATGAAGTTGGCAAGCAACTGCTCACCTACCAAAACGCCAAGGATTTCGTTACGCAAGCCACCGTGTTGAGTGCCACCCGGACGCAAGGCGCGGCCGCCGCAACGGCGCCCGGGACGGCCCCGGCAACGGTCAAAGATGTGGTTTCGTTTAGCGTTTCGCTCCGGGTCGACTCGAAAGCTTTTTATCACACCCGCTAGCATGCACTTCTCCCTGCGCAAACCTCTGCACTTCGTCGAACGCCATATCCTGGTTTTCGGCTTTGCCGTGGCCGGGTTGGTGCTGCTCATTGGGAGCGTGGCTTTTGTCATGCCGCGCGTCAAGCAGGTGCAGGCCCTGGGCGGGCTGGATTACAAGCAGAAGCAACAGCAATTCGAGGCGCAAGAGAAATATCTTGGCGAGCTGCGCGCCTTGCGGGATGCGGTGCACGCAGTGTCGGCAGACGATTTGGCCCGCCTGAATCTGGTCGTGCCGCGCGGCAAGGATATTCCCGGCATTTTTCGGCAGATGCAGGCGTTTGCCGGCGAGGCCAAGATGAGCTTGGAATCCGTGGCAGTCTCTGACGGCGGTGCGGCCGTGCTGGGTTCGGCCAGCCCCACCGGCGGGCTTAAGGCTATGACCGTGTCTGTCATTCTCACGGGCGCCATGGACTACAACGGCTTGAAGAGTTTTCTCAATGTGGTTTCCCGCCAGGCGCCGCTGCTCGACCTTACGGCTATATCGCACTCGCCCGCAACCACGGCGGCCGCCAGCACGTATAACTTCAGCTTCCGTTCGTACTATTTCGAAGGCTAACCTCCTATGCTCGTCCAGAAGCAAACTCCGGCTCGGCTAAAGAAAATCCTGCTCTTCGGCGGCATACCCATTGTGTTGCTGGCTGGCTACGTGCTCTACACCAACCTTACGGGCGGCTACGATCCGGGTAGCGTGGGCACGCCGACGCAGCAAAAAACCGTTTCGAAAGATTTCGGGCAGGCGCTATTTCGCGATTCGCGGTTCTACGCCCTCTCGCCCAAAGGCGGCACCGATTTAATTACCCAGGCAGCCGTCCCCGTGCCGGCCACGGATATTCCCGCCCCGGCCGTGGATGCGTTTGACGTGCAGACCGGCGGTACCATCCTGCTCACCTGGAAAATTCCTGCCGGTATAAACGCAAATTTTGTCCGCGTTGCCAAAGTGACCAATGCCGGGCGCGAGAACCTGGCCACCTTGCCCATGCCCGCAACCGCTTTCCTGTTTACCCGGGCAACGGACAAGCAGGCCGTGACATACCAGGTGTACTTCGTGCAGCAGACCGGCCTTACCCAGTCGGCGCAGGTGGCAGCCAAAACCAACGAGAGCGTCGGCGGGCTTACGGTGACGGTTGCGGACGAGGCGGGCGTGCGCTTGCAGTGGACCGCGCCGGTGGGCAGCGAAGAAAAAGCCGCTGAAGTGTACCGCTCGGAAGCCGCCGGCAGCTTGGGCCAGCAAGTGGCCAGCCTGGATGCGGGCGCGACGGGGTATGAAGATGCAAACGGCCGGGCAGGCCTGCACTTCTACACCGTGCTGTGGGTGGCCGAGTCGCTGCAAGGCCAGGCGTGGAGCGGCAGTATCGCCAGCACAGACAGCACGTCGCCCAAAGCTCCGGATTTCGTTACCGCCACCTACGATGCCGCCAACGCCCTGGCGCGCGTTGCGTGGGTGCCTTCCACCTCGCTCGACGTTGTCCGCTACGACGTGTACCGCTCGGACGAGTCGCTCACGCTGGGTACCAGCATTGGGCAGAAGTTGGTAGCTGACGTTGCCACCGTGGATGATGTGGCGGTCGACGCGCAGAAAGACTGCGCCAAAGATTTTTGCTTCGAAGATACCAAACTGGTCGCCGGAAAAACGCTGTACTACTCGGTTATTGCCGTTGACGCTGCGGGCAACCGTTCCAGCACCCAAGAACTCGGCCATTCGGGCCGGGCAAATCCTTTCCTGCCCCTATGACGGCGCTGCTGGCGAAAACCGACGTTCGCGACCTGGCGAGCGTGCTCCTGGAGCGCAAGGCGATTACTCCGAAGCAGCTGGAGGTTGCCGAGCAGCAAGCCCGGCAGAAGCGCGTGCCCACGGTAACCATCCTCGAAGAGCAAGGCGTGGTAAAGCAGGATGACCTGGCCAAGGCCCGCGCCGACGTTTTTCAGATTCCCTACGTCGAGCTGCAAGGGCGCGTGATTAGCGCAGAATTGCTGAATATTGTGCCGCGGGATATTGCCCGCAACTACCAGATGGTGCCGTTTGCCAAGGATGGCCGGAAGTTGAGTATTGCCCTGGTCGACCCCACGAACTTTCGCGCGCTCGAGGCAATCGAGTTTATTGCGCGCAACACCAACTTTACCATCGA
>ERZ1292623.2584-Hain-H51-01um-R1-2584-length-16045-cov-5_pt1 | contig 16045 bp, 13 predicted proteins | sample MGYA00564398_ERZ1292623 | MGnify/ENA primary metagenome ERZ1292623 (study PRJEB36523, sample SAMEA6512633) | groundwater metagenome | collected 2019-01-07 | study: AquaDiva: Metagenomics assemblies of 32 groundwater samples | reverse complement strand
TTAGAGAATCTGGCGCCAATGTCGTGGTCAATTGCGCCGAATCGGACTGGAACCTTAAGGTCTATAAAGCCTGTTTAATCGCCCGGGCACATGTAGTGGATTTAGATTCAGATGTTGTCACCACTGGTAAGCAACTTAAAATGCATACGCTTTTTGAAAAAAGAGAATTAACCGCCATCACTGGCTGCGGCTCAACACCAGGCATTAATAATGTGATGCTTAATTATGGACAGAAACAGTTTGACAGTTTTGAAACAGTCAATGCTGGCTTTGCCTGGGATTCAAACATAAAGAAATTTGTAGTGCCCTTCTCGATTCAAAGCATTATGTGGGAATTTAGTCACCCGGCGACGGTGATTGAAAATGGCAGATTAATTGAAAAACCGCCTTTAAGTCAAGTGATCGAAATGGATTTTAGAGGTATTGGCAAATCAAAATCTTATTTAGTGGAGCACGCCGAGCCGTTCACTTTTCATTATTATTTCAAGAACCGGGGATTAAAGAATGTAAAATTTTACGGTGGCTTTCCTGAACATTCAGTTGAGAAAATCATAACTTTAATCGAGTTGGGTCTGCATCGGTGGGAAAAGGTTTTAGTTGATGGCAAGCAAAAGGTTGCCCCGCCTGATTTAATAACAGAAGTTTTAAAAAGATTAACCCCACCGCCGGGTTATACCGAAAAGGAAAATCTGTGGGTAGAAATTATCGGAGAAAAAGATGGGATAAAAAAGAGAATGCTCATGGAATGCATCGTGCCAACTCTGCCGGGTTGGGAAGACGCCGGTTGCAACATTGACACCGGTTTTCCGGCCTCGATCATCGCCCAGATGATCAAAGACGGCAGAATCATGACTCGTGGCAGTTTCGCGCCCGAGGCGGTGGTGCCGGAAGAAGAATTTTTTCGCGAACTGTATCATAAGGGCATGGTCATTTATCAAGACGGGGTAGCGATTAATGGTGAGCCGCCCTATGTCGAAGATAAACCCCGTCGTGCCAAAGTCAGACAGTTGCCGATCGAAGTATCACCAGTAGTCTAATTATAGGGGTTTTTCGCCACTTTTGAAGAAGTTCCAAAAAGTGGGGTTTTGTTTTTAATTAGCCCACTATCATTTTACCACGACAGCGATTCCAATCCTTTGGCGCCCCATTCCTGCGGAATGGGTCCCCCGCCAAGGATTGAAACCTTCGACGAGAATCGTGGTAAAATGATAGTGACCGGAGCGCTAGCCTGAAATGATATGAAGCGAACACTGATAAATGTTTTTTATCTACTTTGTCTGGCAGCTTTTGTTATTTTCCTAATTACCGATCCTGATTTTTTCCCAAATTACTATCAGCCAAAGCTTATGGGTGTAACCTCATTACTATTTGGAGTTTTAGTAATCACACCCCGGCTAATTTTACGAACCAAGGATACAGCCAAAAGAAATGTAGTAACCAATCTTCAACTGGCCATGATTTTCGTGCTGATGCTTAGCGCGCTGGGAACCCTCGGTCTTTATCGGCTTTATAAAATTGGTTTTGAGTATGATAAATTTGTCCATTTGGTATTTACTTTTGTCGCCACGGCCGTTTTGGCTGATTTTATTCGGATTTGGTATGGCGCGGCCCGATCAAAATCGGTGATAATTTCTGTAGTGCTGGTCTTAACAGCCAGTATTTTTTGGGAATTCTTCGAGTATTTTTTAAATAAGTTTCTTGATATTCAAATCTTTAAAGTATATCGGGGCATTTGGAGAAGAGATACAATTTTGGATCTTGTTTATGACACTCTCGGCGTAGTCGTCGCGGTATTTATTAAAGGCCGGAGAATTATTTCGTCGTAAAATTATTTTGCCGGCGAGAATAAAAAAATGGAGCGGGTTGCTCCATTGAGATACTAGGTTCTGGGCGGACCGCCCCGACTAAGGGCACGGGCGATATTTGCCAGAATCTCGGGATCGGCTGCCAAGATGCCCAAGGCCTGAACGACCGTGCCTCGCGGCTGCAGCCGCTCGGCCACATCCGCTACACCTTCGCCCCGTGTTTTGATTCTGTTTCTTTCGTGCTCGGCCGCTTTTTCGGCGAATTGAGCGCCGATAAGCACTACTTGACTATCTGCAGTGCTTTTCTGCATTTCGACGGCTACTCGTGCCTCTTCTGCCTTAGCTTGAGCCGCATATACTTCAACTTGGCGCGCAGCACTGGCCTGCTGCGTCTTTAAGTTAACGTAGGCAACTGTTTGGGGATCAGGCGAATGCTCGAAGTCAAAACGAAGGATATTGAATCTTTCGACATCTGTGTGGAAGGGCTTATTAAACACCTCCCTTACTGCCGTTTCTGTTTCTTCCCGGATAGCGTCTCGACTTTCGATCAGCTCGTTGATCGATTTGGTCGAGATTACCCTTTGGGCTATATCCTCGAAAACCGGTTTTAAAACATCTCTGATCATAGCTTCGCCACTGCCGGCATAAGCCGCGACCCAAGGGGCATTTTCCCGGGAAAAAGATGTCAGCAATTCCGCATCCATAGGAACGGCGAAACCTTCCTTGGTATTTACCAAGATAGGGCCGAATTCAACCGTGCTAAGCGCGTGGGTATGAGCTGGAGCTTGACCCGGCTGCTGTTGTTGATGATCACCGGGCCGAACCCAGCAGATGCGGGTTGGCGCCGTGTCAATGATAACAAGGTTGTAGGCGTAAGGGTGATAGAAATGCACCGGGATGAACCCGGGGCCAAAGGTTTCTTTTAGATAACCCCTGATCTCGACAATAGCTATACCCTGAACCTTTTTGAGAATAACCGCTACCTCGCCCCGATTGTTTATGACCTTTTCTTCGATCTGATCGTCAGTCGGGTCCTTTCCGGCACTGGAAAAGACGACGGCCACACTGCCTTGTCGAATATAGCGCATCGGGCGATCTTCCACCCCTACGATAAAGGGATGATGAGCAAACTTGCCCATTTCCACTACATCGGGCTGAATGCCCATCTCTAGTCTGTTTTCAGACAGGATATGATCACCAAGAAGGTTGGCGAGCTGCTGGAAATTGCTGTGATTCTCCATACGGCGAGCAATGGTGCGTCTTTCGGTTTCGGGTATTTCTTCACCCACCATGAGAGTGACAATACCAATATGCGGCTGCATCATCGTCCGAGTCGGCTTGCCAATAGCGACCTCAACCTCGGCTTGGACGGCCTTGATTTCTCTCAATGAGTGAATACGCACTTTAAACATTCTCTCATTGATGGCCCACTTTCCCTGAAGAACTAATGGGATTTGCACGCCGCGCTGGCCACTCTGTCGCAGGAATTGTTCCCCGTCGGTAAAATTGTTCGCCCGGATTACCCGGCGGGCGAACAACTCGCCTGGAGAAAGTGGCACACCGAACAAAGCCTCGACAGTGGCGAACTGACCTCCCTCAATGAGAGTCAAGGGACGGCGGTCAAAGTCACAGACAGCCCGGGCCATTAAAATCCAGTTGTACCCATTTAAGTAGATTCTGGCCCGCCAGCCCTGTTCAAGCCCAAGGGCCATATATTGATCCACCGGTGGGCGGGGAGAGAGCGGAAATTTCCAGTTAACCATTAAGTACTCGTCAGGTTTGACGTAAATAAGACTGGCATAAACAATGACGCCTGTTAATGCCAATATCGAAAGCAGAAACGCGATCGCGGTGAAAGCTGCCATGGGGACCTCGCAGTGTTGGTTTGTGATGACTTTTCAAAGATCGGAATTAGATATTATAATATAAACCATAGTGTGTCAAGGATAAGATTTCGCTTGGAGGAGGGAAAATAATGAGGTATAATTAAAGTATGATTACAATCAACTATTGGGCCGTCTTGGCGGCCGCCGTGGCTAGTATGATCATCGGGTCGATTTGGTATTCGCCACTGCTATTTGCCAAGAAATGGCTGGCGGCGATGGGTTGGAGCAAGGAACATTTGGAGGCCGAAGAGTCTTTACGCGATTAATGTCAGCTATCAACTGGTTACACTTTTAGTCATGGCAGTCATTTTGACACTATGGTCATAGGATTAACCCAAGAATCCAGTTCTGTCTGGTTCTGAACATAACCGCGGATATCTGTGGTTATGCCTTTTTTTATGCCCAGATGAAGATGTTTTCTTTCACCATTAGTTTCCGGACTGTAGCCACGACCGAGAATGCCGATGAAAGTTCCCGGGCCCAGATAGATGGCAATTTCCGTATCAGCCGTGGCTCCGTTGAAAGTAGTATTACTAATACTAATATGACCATAAATCACGGTGATCAGCTGATCATTTAAAATACATTCTTGGGTAATAACGCCACCGTAACCCTGTATCGTGCGACGTGAACGCAAAGGGCCGCCGCAGATTGTATAGACAGGAACGCCCACATCAGCTTCTTCAGGAAAAGTTTCAAAATCCGTGCCGCTGTGGTAACCAGTAAACCTTTCGGGATCAACCGGAGAGTTCTCGGGCGCGACATAAAGACCAAAGGGCTTTTTGGTGACACGCCTGATTATATTTTGATCTGGTAATGGAGGCTGAAAGGATTCCGGGTCGTTGTGAAATTTAATATTTCTGATGAAATCCAGAAAATTATTCTCACTTAATACTGGATTATAGGCAAAGACAAAGAAGGTAGTCGGATTATTCTGGCTAAATCTCACATCAACCAATTTGTGTCTGGAATTGCGCCAATAGGGTTGGTAGGGGAAAGTGGGCACATTAGGTTTTTTCTCGATCTCATATCTTACGACAGGGTGGTCATTAATTGTGTCAGCTTGGTGGGAAATAATGTTTACCGTGGCAAGAGTTAAGAAATCATTGGCCTCAAAATAGCGTATAAATATTCGCGATTTTTCTAAATTGGTGGCACCTCCAGCGCCAGGGTCGTATAGATTGATGGCGGTTATTTCCGGTATGAATTCCGCTTGCCAACCGGCCGGTAATTCCGCCGAAAATCGATAAACGGGATGGAACTGATAAAAATCGGTGTGGAAGCTATTGGTTTCTACTTTTCCCATCAAGCGCTCTCTTACTTTCATCGCTCCGATCATAAACAGATTCAAAATAATAACGCCAACCGCTATCAGCCCGATAATACCCAAAATAATCAGCCATTTTTTTGACATAATTCATTCTAACATAACTTGATTATTTTGAGATGAAGTTTATGATGGATATATAAATATGTTGAATTAAAAACAGACAATGAACAAAATCATCGTTTTTATTGTTCTGGTTTTGGTGGTGGTAGGTGGAGCGTATTGGTATTACGACCGGAAAGAAAGGGAAAGAATTGTTTCGGAAAAAATTGAGCAAATGAATCTATCGCCGATCCTGGAAGCATCTCCCGGTCAGACGAATAGAACTTCATCCTTAAAATTCGGCGGTGAGGTTTTGGCTGGCCAGAATAGTCCGCTAATTAATTTCAATCAAGCTGACTTTGATGTCGCAGTAGCTTCTGACAAATTGGTGGTATTGTATTTTTACGCAAATTGGTGCCCGATTTGTCGTCAAGAGTTTCCTTTGTTGCAAAGCGCTTTTAATGAGCTAAAGTCGGATGCTGTCGTTGGTTTTAGAATTAACTACAATGATAGTGAAACCGACGAAAATGAGAAAAACCTGGCACGCAAGTATGGAATCACTTATCAGCATACTAAAGTTTTTGTAAAAAACGGAACCAAAATTTTAAAGACTCTGGAGGAATGGGATAAGAATAAATATCTTTCTGAAATCGCTATTTACGCCAAATGATTGAGATTACCTATTATGTTGCATTTCTAGCTGGTTTAATTTCTTTTTTGTCACCCTGTATTTTGCCCTTAGTACCAGGCCTACTGGTTTATCTAGCCGGTAGTACTATTGGCAAACAGGGACCAACTAGACAACAGGTTTTGCTCAGCGCGGTCTTTTTTGTGTTAGGATTCTCGGTGGTTTTTTCTCTCCTGGGTGCGCTGCTTAATAGTGTTTTGAGCCGCCTCGGTCTGGCTTATGATACTCTGATCTGGATGTCGCGTGTGGGTGGGGCGATCATCATTTTTTTCGGTTTGTATTTAATGGGTATTGTGCGGATTTCGTACTTGGAAAGGGAACATAAGTGGAACTTCGCGCGGAAGTTTAATTCAAAATTACTTACTTCGTTTATCTTTGGTGCCGATTTTGCCACTGGCTGGACACCCTGTGTGGGCGCGGCCTTGGGCGGTATTTTAACCCTGGCGGCGACGCAACCCGGATCGGCATTTGGACTTTTGTTTACGTATTCGCTCGGCTTGGGGGTGCCCTTCTTGATGGTGGGCCTTTTTGTCTCACAAGCTACCGTGTTTATCAATCGCTACCAGAACTCATTAATCATTTTGAACACAATTTTTGGAGTAATTTTGGTAATCCTGGGCGGTTTAATCTTTACCCAAAATCTCAATCGAATAGCTAATTTCGAATTTCTTATCAAACTTCTTGATAAATGATTTATCCCGGGAGGGTTTAATATTAGAACACACTTTCTAGCTACTACAGGGGCGCCCTGTACAGACTGTACGGGGCGCCCTGTACAGACTGTACAGGGCGCCCCTGTAAACCCTGTACCCTGTAAACCCTGTATGGCCAAATCCCTGATTTTATGTAAGAATTACCCATATATTTCGTCTTCAATATGGATAATGGGGACATAAACCAACAATTTTTAAAGGCCTATGAAAAGCTGGCGGATGGAATTTTCAGATATTGCTATTTGCGGATTTCCGACCGGGAAAAGGCCAGGGACATCATGCAGGAGACATTTATCAAAACCTGGAAATATTTGGCGGAAGGCCATGCCATTAATAACCTCAAAGCTTTTCTTTACCGTACCGCTAGTAATTTGATTATCGATGAATACCGGAAAAATAAAACGGTTTCACTTGATCTGATGCGAGAAAAAGACGGTTTTGATCCCGTCGGCGATGATGCCGGTGATATTATCGATTTAGCTGAAGCTCAAAATGCGATTAGATTGATAAATAAATTGGAACCGGGCTATCGCGAGATTATAATTATGAGGTACATTAATGATTTGTCAGTCAAAGACATTGCTCAAATCCTGGGCGAAAGCGAAAATAATGTTTCGGTTAAAATCCACCGCGGTTTGGAAAAATTAAAAAGTTTAATGAATGGCGAATAATAGATATGGCTAAATTTGAGGACTTAATAAAAATTTTGAAGCAAATCAAACTGACCGATTCAGAAAAAAACCATTCGCGGGGTGGGCTGCTTAAATTTATGGCTGACCACTCTGTAAGAACCCATAAATTGAGCCCAGTTCCGCGCGGCCGATTTTTCCGACTTATGCCAGCATCATTGATTATAGCTTTACTTGTGGGGGGAGGAGTATCCTTTGCGGCGGAACAGTCATTACCGGGTGATATTCTATTTCCAGTGAAAGTGAGCCTGAATGAAAACATCAAAACCGCCCTGGCTTTGAATGCCGAGTCTAAGGCAAAAATACAATCTGCCCTCGCCCAGAAAAGACTGGAAGAAGCGGAAAAATTAGCGGTTCAGGGGAGATTAAATGAAGCCACGAAAACCGAAATCGAACTAAACTTTGCCAATCGAGCCAATAAAGTTAAAAAAATCGTAACTGACCTGGAAGCTAAAGGAAATATTGATTTGGCCGCAAAAATTAGCTCTAATTTCGAAACAGCCTTGAAAGCCCACCAATCCATACTTATCTCACTAGGCAATCAGAAGAATATTGATGAGTGGATCCATCCGATCGTGGTCACTGTAAAAAATCATTCGGATAATATTGCCCAAAGCCGGATCAAAGCAGAATCGGCGCTGCGAGCTAGCACAGAAACCAATATCGTCAGTAACGCAATGCCGGTAATAGGCGAGGGAAGAGGCAGCGCCCAGGTTGAGATAAAGGTTAAAAACGACGAAAAGGCTAGTAATCAATTTCGCCGTGCCGCCGAGAATGTTCGCGTAACCGCGCGCCGAAAAATTCAGGAAGTTCGAACGTTTATTGAAAGACAGAAAAAACGTCTATCGGCCGAGGCGGTAACTAAAGCCGAAGCAAGATTAAAAATAGCCGAGAATATAATTGTAGAAGGAAATACCCGTCTTGAAGCCAAGGTTTGGGGAGAGGCCTTCGTGTTATTCCAACAGGCTCATCGCCTTGCCCAAGAAGCCAAACTCTTACTTGAGGCGGCCAAAAATTTCAACATTGAAGTCGAAGGCGACGGCCAGGTAGAGGTGGAGATTAATCAGGAAATAAAGGCGAGCCGTCAGTATATTGAAACACAGCTAAGATCTAAAATAGAAAGTATTAAACCGATCAATCCTATGCCAAAATAAACCAAAAATTAATGGCCATCGACCTAAACATTTTTTATGTTATTAATAACCTGGCTCTGAAATCTCAATTTTGGGATACTTTTTTTATCTGGGCCACGGCCGCATCCATTTCGGTTTTTTCTTTAATATTATTTTTTTTTATTTTTAAGAATAGTCGTCTTTTCTGGCTAGCTCTGTTAGCGGCCATCATCTCTCGCGGGTTTTTTACCGAGGCCATAAGATTCTTTTATTATCGCGCTCGACCATTCATAGCTTTAGACGATATTCAATTTTTAAGTGGTGGTAACTTATTTTTTGAAATACCACAAGCTAATGCATCTTTTCCTTCCGGTCACGCCGCTTTCATGTTTGCTATTGCTTTCGCTGGGTATGTTTATAATAAAAAGATTGGCACGGTTTTGATCATTGTGGCTTTAATTTTAAGTTTGGCCAGAGTTTATATCGGTGTTCATTATCCTTCGGATATTCTGGGGGGAATTTTAGTGGCTTTGATTTCCGTTTGGATTTCTTATAAATTTTTCAAGGCTCGAAAAAATATCCAAAGTTAACAAATTATTCTTTTTTATCGACACTTGCAGCCACCGTTTAATTGTTTTATCATATCCCTTAGGTACTATTTTGAGACTACATGAGCAGCAAAATCAAAAAACTATATCGGTCGCGCTCGGACCGGGTAATTGGCGGTATCGCTGGTGGGCTGGGAAAGTTTTTTAATGTTGACCCGGTTTTGGTTAGAGTGGTTCTACTCCTCTTAGCAATTCTCACGGCGATCATACCTTTACTTATTATTTACCTGATTATGTTAGTAATAGTGCCCCTCGAACCAGCCCGCGTGGCCGTCTCGGCCAATCACCGCGAAGCTCAGTCCAATGAAGCCGAAGGCTTATCTTGAATTTAGAGTTGTTTATTAATCTCCCATGAAAAAAATCATATATATTCTGGCGTTTATCGCCTTGGGATTAGTTTTTCAGTCGGTTATCCATTCCACAGTAGAAATCGCGTATATTCAACTTTTGCTTAATAACTATGATCTTTTCGGCCTCGGACTTTCTTGGTCTACCTGGTTTTTAATACACAAATTTTTTACAGCCGTGTTAATTATCCTTGGCGCAGTATTTGGTTTCAAACAGGGCAGATACTGGTGGAGAAGGATCTATTTAGGATCTGCCATAGCTAACAAATAGTTCATATCTTTCTTGATATTGGTAATACGCTTCTTGTATCATTAAGCTAAAGGGGGTGCGATATGAATCAGAAAAAATTTCTCTCACTGATAACAATTGTTTTCTTCGCTATCGGGCTCGGGCATTTTGCGAGAATTACGTATGGTCTAGAGGCATCTATCGGGGGCGTATCTATACCAATGGAAGTGAGCTATCTGTTTGTTCTCGCGGCCGCGTACCTGTTTTGGAAAAGTTGGCTATTCTACCGAAAATCTAAATAGATAAATTTATATTATTATGACATACGATTTTTCACCGACAATCTGGACGGTTTTTGTTTTACTTGTGATATGGAGCTTGATTTGGAAGGGCTTGGCTTTATGGAGGGCGGCCCGGATGGGACAGAAAAACTGGTTCATTATTTTATTGGTTATTAATACAGTCGGAATTTTGGAAATATTCTATTGGTATATTTTCAGTCAGAAATCATCACATAACGTTATTGTTTAGACAGTAATAGTCGGCAACTTTTTTGACGTTTAAGTTGCTATTTTATTAATTCTCTAACTACGCTCACTAATTCTGGATAATTAAAATAGGCCATAAGTTGTTGAGGCCAATCTTTGTCATTGAGGTTAATAGTAGGATCGACGCCGCGGCCCTCGATCGGTTGGCCATCATCTCGCAAAGTAAGGCTGTGGACTAAAAGCATTGAAAACTTTTGTTTTGAATCAATCTGATTTTCTATGGGGAAAACTTTTTCTACCGTACCCCAACCCTTAGTCGGCACGCCGATCAAAACCCCTACGTTATATTTCTTCATCGCCGCAGCCATTACCTCGGCCGATGACTGGCTTTTTTCGTCGATCAATATGATTACTTTCTTATACCTAACTAGTCCGTCAAACCAGCCAATTTTGGTTTTAAATGGCTCGGTATTTTCCTGGTGGAAAAAATCGTACGCGTAGCGGTTTGGGCCAATAAAAGGTCCAAGAAAATATTGCAGTATATCTATGGCGCCGCCGATATTTCCGCGAAGATCGAAGATTAAAGCTATCGGACCGCCTTTTTTCTTGGGATCAATTGAATTAGCGGCTTTTTCTAATTCTTCAAACGATTGCGGTGAGAATTTACTAAGTTTTATGTAAAAAATATTGGGCGTGAGTAAACGGTAAATGACGGTAGGCTCAATCCCGGTTTTATCATATACTTCCTTCCTTTCCGGCTGCGCCAGCGTTTCAAAAGCCCGATTAACCTGGGCTAATTTCTCCTTCGCTTTTGATGATTCATCATTCTCCAGTTCTTCAACTTTTTTTTGGTATGATATTCTAATCTCTTTAGTGGTGGCTGCTTTGGAGACATCCAGAACGGCATAAAGATCCGTGAGAGTGTCTCGATTCTGAACCGAGTTTTTCAATTCTTTCTCTTGTTTGACGGTGTACAGGCGGCTGCGGCCAAAAGGCTTTAAGTTGACAAGCACCAGATCCGACATTTGGGTGACAAATTCAGTTTTTTTGTCTGAGTCAAAATCCTTAATGATTTGATTAGTTAAAGTTACCACCTCATCCTTATTTTTCGGGTCAACCGGCGCGGAGCTGCCAATTAACTTTTCTACTGCGAGCTTGAAAAAGATAGCCAAATCCGCGTCGGAAATTTTATCCCAATAATTTTGCTTGATGCTTTCATACACTTCCGCTACAAATTCGAGATGTAGATCTTTGGCCGGCGCAGGTGATGGTTCGCCGCCGAGGAAAACTTTGCCAGTGAGATCTGCCTGATAAACCAGTAACCCGGCTAAGCCCAAGCAACCCAGCACGAGTATAATCAGTAAAAGTTTCTTTATCATGATATCTGTCTAGTATAATATAAACATACCGTAAATTTCAAAAAAACTTGTACTTTCCCTTTTTTTATTGTTATATTGTGTAATATTATTTTGTGATCATGACTAAATGGGGTATTATTTTCTTTGTTATTTTGGTGATCGTCCTGATCGCAGGTTTCATGTTCATTATAAAAAATGGATTAGATTTTTTTAATAGCGATGTTTCACTATCGCCTATGTCAGCGGGTTCAACCGAACAAATCGGAGATTTAATCAGGGTTTTTTCACCGCCAGCCAATGCTATAATTGCTCCGGATAAGCCGTTGAAATTAGAGGGGGAAGCGCGCGGTAATTGGTATTTCGAGGCCTCTTTTACTTACGAGATTATTGGGGCGGATGATCGAGAACTAGCGCTCGGTTTCGTGCAAGCCGATGGAGACTGGATGACCGAAAATTTTGTGCCGTTTAGTGAAGAAATAACTTTTGAATATCCCACGGCGGCGGAAGCGGTTTTAATCCTAAAAAACGCCAATCCTTCGGGTCTGCCTGAACATGAGCGGTCATTGGAAATTCCCGTCAAATTTAATCTGGAGACCACCGTAGTTAAAGTATATTTTGGAAACCGAATTGCCGATCCTGGGGCAACGGATTGCAATAAAACATTCGCCGTGGAAAGAAAAGTAGTCAAAACCCCCCAAATTGCCCAGTTTGCGTTGTGGGAACTGCTCAAAGGGCCTACGCCGGACGAGGAAGCAAATGGATATTTCACGCTTATTAATCCAGGGGTTAAATTACTCGCGATTACTATTGATGATAAAGGTAATGCTCTGACTGATTTCAGCGCCGAAATTGAAGAAACGGTAGGCGGCTCATGTCGCGTTGCCGGGATTGCTTCGCAAATTCAGGGAACGCTTTTGCAATTTCCCACTGTCAAAAAAGTCACGATTGCCGTCGAAGGTCGCACCGGCGACGTGCTCCAACCGTAATAATTGTAGCGGGACTTTTAGGTCTTAATCTCAATAACCTTGACCAAAAGCCCGCGCTCACTAGATGCGGCCAATAAACAATAAGCAAATAAATCAGGCCCGCCGCCAAATACATATTCAATATCCGGGAAAGCAGTTGGCTAAACCCCGGCGTTTTATACGAACCGTTGATCGGAGCAGATATTTGACCTAGTGCCAAGTTCAGTTCTGATAAACTATTGGATGCCAACTCGAGATTGCCAGAAAATATGGTTACTACTTCTTTTCCGGAGCTGGCCGGGTATTTATTTGAAATCCCGCTCCTTCGGGCACTGTCTGCGGCGGTTACCGTTTTGCCGCCACCCGCTTTCCCTTCAATTAAATCCTGATTTTCCGTTTCGATTTTCTTTTCTGTTCCAAGGCTGGCAGGGTTTTTTATTGTCTCTGTTGGCGGCAGTTGGCCAGATACCAAGGCGGAAGCGTCAATGGGGACAATGGTTTTAGGTGGCGCTTCCACCGTGAATGAGGTCGCTGACGAGGTTTGTGACCGAACTGGCTGAAAGCGATAATTTAAAGCCTCAACCTGAGCGGTGTTGGTGTATTTGCCTGGCGTTGCCGACAAAGGAATGTCGACCGAATAGCTGTTTTTAACCTCTTCCATTGACGGCATACGACCCAGCGGGAAAAGCTTGGTGTATATGATTTTTCCGTCTGGTCCGATTAGAGTGTCCTGTATCACCACATTGAAAAGATCGTCCAGACCGTCGTTCTGAACGATAACCGTGAAGTCCACCGATGTACCTGGTTTGATGTTTCTATTTTCAGCGTTGCTTATTTTCTTGACCTTGAGCACGCCCAATTCGGTGACTGTTTGTCCGGAATTCGTACTTTGGTTATTGGAAGGGGTGATAATCGTACCAGACTGACCGGTACCACCGCCCTGATTTGATGAAGAAGTGTTTTCTGATTGATTAGCCGGAGTAGGCGTCGGAGTCGGGCTGATCGAAGCTGACGGAGTGGGAGTGGGGCTAGGTGAGAGAGATGGAGTCGGAGACAGCCCTTCCGATGTTGGACTAGGAGTCGGTGATGGAAACTGTGGAGGCGAAGGCAAGGGCGGAGGATCATCCTCCGGATAATCTGTTATCGGCCCACTCGAGCTGGCGGCAGTAAATGCTACCAGAAGCGAGTCGTTGTTACGCTTATTTTTTTCCGGTCCCAGTCCAAAAATTTTACCGTACGTCTGGACCTCGCCGCCCGGGGCGAGATTTTTCAGAGTTTTTAACTCAACGCCAATTCTCCCGTTTTTATTCGGTCGCAAGCGGCGCAGGTCGAACTCCAATGTGCCTGGCTCGATTTCCCTGTACTGGTAAGGAGAATCCACATTTTTTATTTGGAGAAGTTCCGAACTATATTCCCACACCACACTGCTGCCGATCATGGACGAACTACCAAGGTTGTTGTAGGTAATCTCATAATTCACCCGCTTATTTTTTTCCTTGGGAAAATAATCTTGAATTAATCTTTGATCGATGGTGATATCCGGATAACCAAAAACGACATTGCCTTTCCAGTGGCCAAAGACGTTGACCATACCTACGTGGAGATCAGCATTAACCAAATTAGTATTGGCAAAATTGAGAATATTAGCCAGCGCATAAGTGTTGCCTGACAATATCCCGGCTTCTTTAATTTGATTGGCTTCAATTTCGTTTTCCCCGGATAACGATTTCAAGTCAACGTTATTCACAATTCTTGCCCGGTTATCATTATTGATGTTAATGGAAGTGCTGCTCAACCGGGCGATCTCGGCCACGGTCTCCTCAAATTTGGCGTAGATGGGGTCGTTTTCTTTGGTATTGGTTGAAAAGAAAGTCAATCCCGTGGGGGTAGTGACCAGGGCCACTTCGTCTGGAAGGGAGAATATGCCGCCCGACCACTGGCCGAGGGTGTTGACCATGCCCATGAACCATTTACCATTTATCACGTTGGTATTCAGGAAGTTTTTTACATTCGATTGGCCGTCAGAGCCGCCCGTGCCAATAGAGCTGTCTTCAATTTCACCCTTAGCCGTGCTTGGCGGTAAAGCGCCAGTAGCCTCAACGGCGTTATAGCCGCTGTCAGCGCCTACGTCTACATTATTTATTACTTCTACGGCATTGTCATTGCCAACGTTAATAATGATTTTCTTAATGTCCGTAACCGAAATGTCGGAATTGCCGGTGGCGCCAATGGAAAGATAATCGGTAAAGTATAACTCGGACGGCAAAACCAAATCACCGTCCCAGTCGCCGAAAATATTAATGGAGGCGATCGTCCAGCGAGAATTAATCAGATTAGTGTTAACGATATTTAAAATATTTACCAGCGCGTTTACGTTGCCGGATAGGATACTTGCCCGCTCCTCGATGTTTTTTATAAGATTTTTTCCGGAGTCTCCCAGCACGTCAACGTTGTTTTCCACTTCCGCCTGATTTTTATTGGTCAAAGTGAACGAGTTAAGACTTTGGCATTGTAGCTCGCCGCATACCTCCGTTACCATGTCCTGAATTATTTCCGCTTGAGCCGTTTCCGGATGGTTCATCATCACGTCAGTCGCCAGATTATTAAAATTTTCAACGATTTCGGTGATTTTTGAATTGTATAAATTTGTGTTGACGACGTTTAAAACATTGGCAAAAACATTTATGTCGCCCGACTCAATGCCCGCGTCTTTACCGCTGTCTTGGGAGACAATCTGGTTTAAACCGGTTAGGGCTTTCGACTTAACCTCATTGGTAACCTTAATACTATTGGTGTTTATAATCTCAACTAATTGCTTAAATTTTTTCTCGGTTTCACTAAACGAACCATCATTTGATATTTGCTGCGTGGTCGGAGCGCAAGGTTGCGGAGTAGGAGTAGGTGTAGGAGAAAGAAATACCGTCGCGGCGGGCGCAAAAGAGGCCGAAGCGGCCGGTGAGTCGAGTAACTCATCACCCGATGTCTCATTACTGGCTGTTTCCGGCTGGTCACTTGGGCTGGCAGTAGCAGAGAAATCTAAATCAAGATATACCCGCACTGGTTCAACCGAAATTGGAGCTGATTCATCAACCTGTGGTTCACTGGTTGGTTGAGGACTATCGCCGGGTAATAGTAACAGCTCTGGTGTAGGGCTATCTAAAGGAGCTGGGATCGGGTCGGGTATGGGAATGGGACTGGGCATTGGAGTCGGACTGGTATTCAAAAGGTTACCTTCCGCATTTTCTTTCACGCTCTGCTCTTGGCTATTTACCCCTTGCCATTTGCCCAATGCCGCGTCCAGACTCGGTGGGCTTAACGCTGTCAAACAATCCGGGGTTGAGGGAGTGTTAAAACTTATTATCTGAAGATCGGTATTTTGAGCGGCCAAGTTAGGAGGTGGGGGACCATTGATAGGACTGCTGGAAGCCTTGGGCGAAAAAAAATCGGTCCCAGCTTGTATTTGTTCTACCTTTTTCTGAATGTCCGAAACCAAATTGCTGCCTTCATTGCCGATAACTTCGGCCAGCTGCTGCAATACCGGGTTATTTGGATCTACATTTTCATCCGAGATAACAATAGTTTCGGCGCTGGCGGGCTGAACTAAAATCAAAGCCAGTGGGTTGACTATCAAAAAAGCAATCACTACTGCGGCCATACCGCGCTGGAAAGCATATTTTCTTCTGGCGAGACTAAGAGTAGCGTTCTCCGCCGCTGTCTCCAAATGGCCCAGAATATCAATACTAATGACTTTTTCCCGGATGTTATTTAATTTATTTTTCCAATTTCTT
>ERZ1292623.2582-Hain-H51-01um-R1-2582-length-16046-cov-5_pt1 | contig 16046 bp, 34 predicted proteins | sample MGYA00564398_ERZ1292623 | MGnify/ENA primary metagenome ERZ1292623 (study PRJEB36523, sample SAMEA6512633) | groundwater metagenome | collected 2019-01-07 | study: AquaDiva: Metagenomics assemblies of 32 groundwater samples | reverse complement strand
ATTCTAATAACTTATATCAACAAGTGAAAAACTGGGACTCTGGAAAAGGTTTTAAGCCAGGAAAGTATCTGTTAAGAAGATAATAAATGAGAACAGAAGAATGGGTGGAGGAAAATAGGCATGGGCCATATTTATTTAAATGTCCCTTTTGTGGATCAACACGAATTAGGAAAATTATCAATTATAGTTACTATGGGCCTCCAAGTGATTTATCAGTTTGTGCTGGATGTGGTCGAAGCAATTGGACTATAGTAAAAGAAGACAGAAAGGTAAAGTCATAGAAACATTAGTTGTGGAACAAAATAGATATGTTACCGAGTGAATATGTAAAACAAGGTTGGATACAGAATATATTCTATATATACGCTGTAGATGGAAATCTAAGAGTTTGTGCCTTTGAAGGAATTAATCGTTCTGTAAGAGATGGCACTATCACCGTTGAACAAAAAATACAATATACATTTGTGTTAAGAAGAATAATTAAATCAGATAAGATATCACAATGGAATGATTTATCTGGAACGACAAAAGAAGAAGTGGTAGAAAAGATGTTACAAGTAGAAAGAGAAATAGGATTAAAGTAATGAGTAAGAAAAATATATTTTTATTAATTATTTCAACTATAATTATTGGAATAATCATCTTTAGTATTGTAAAATTAGATATTTCACCCAAACATACTATTAGAAAGATATTTAGGACTCAGACATGCTATGAAGTTTTTCAAACAGTTAATTCACAAGGCAGATTAGTATTTTTAATATCTGAAATTGATTATAGTCTTTGCAAAAAGATAGGAGGAGAAAAAGATGATTGAAAATATTGTTTGGTTTAATGATGAAGCTTAATAGATGGAAGTGGTAGAAAAAATGAGAAAGGTAGAAAGAGAAATGAAATTGGTATGAATAAAGATAATTATAACATTAGGTGCATAATAGTATGTCAATAGTTGATTTGAATTATTTATGGGAAGAAGCACAACATGATCTTAGAGTATTAGTAATTCGAGAGGAATTAAAAGAAGATATGAAAGATGACATAGAAAAATAAGTTTACTTTATAATTACAAAATTAAAGATAATAAGAGGAGACTACTACTACTATGGTCTTTCTAGTTAAACAATGCATTAAATGTGGAGCAGAGACAATTCATCCTTGTTGTCAAGAATGTGTTAAAAAATGTACCCATGATTGGAAAGAGGTTCATACCACTCCTAATTTAGCGATGGCCATTCAATGTCAAAAATGTCATCATATAGATGTAGTACAATTAAAGAAAAAGGGGAAGACAAAATGGTAACTATCAGAGTAAGTAAAGAGGATATAGAAAACGGAGCGAAATCAAAATCTGCATTATGTCCAGTAGCATTGGCTCTCAATAGAGAGGGATTTAATAAAGTTTCTGTCCATAGCAGTTATATGTCTCATGAAGATAAAGCTAATTTGTGGGACAAAATTTATTTATTGGATTTCAAAAGTAAATATGTTCGTCGAACAAAAGATTTTCCAGTAAAAGTCACTACATTTATTGCTAGATTTGATGCCGGACTTATAGTAGAACCATTTGAATTTAAGATTTAATCGAGGAGAAGAGGACAGAAGAAAACGAAAAGATTTAGGAGAAGATTCATGGGAATCAATAATAGAAGACGAAGAAAGGGAGATATAACTATGACTTTTCATTGGGAAGATGGATGGTATTTTGAAAGACTTACTAGTCTTTTTGATAAGTATGGGTTTGTTAGAATATATCATATCCCGGAAAATGAAACAATAGCAGATGTAGATATAGAGATTGATTCTTCGTCTTGGGCGTCAATTGTTTCTTCAGTTAGTCTTCAAGGAGAAAATAATCTTACGTTTAATATAGCTGAAGCATTGCACGGACATTAAGATTTTATACTAATTTTATAGTAGAATTGATGGTTTTTGAAGAGGAATGTGAATATGGAAACGGCTTTGGGTCCAGGACATGGCGGAGGTAGACGTGTACCCTCACCGCCATGTTACACAGTTATTGGATTTTTTTTACTAATTTTATATTAGGTTACATTTTTTTATATTGGTCTGGCGGAAAAACTAATAAAATAGATATAAAATGCTTTTTATATTTATTTTTATATTAGTTTAATAAATAGGAGTTAAAAAATGTATGTGAACGATGGGGGACTAGAATTTCCTTCTACTGAAAGTCCAATGCAACAAAAGCCAAGGCCAATTGTAAATGTGGATCAAGAAGCATGGATTATAATGAGACTTGAAGAATTAATTGCTCTACACAAAGCAATTTTGCTTAATCGAATTACTTGGCCTGGAGCTTCTGACTCAATGGTTAATCAAGCTATTAAAGGAGCGATTAATGGAGTCGCCATAGAATTAATATATACATTTGGAATGGAACCCTGTTTTGTAAATATTAAGAAAGACAAAGTGAATTCAATTGATTTACCTATTTAGCTCTGCATTGTTTTCCATTCAGAAGTCATGTTCGAAAGACATTATTACAAGATATTTGAACTATCAAAGAGTAAAATAACATTTTTTACTAATTTTATATTTTGTTTATTAGAAGGAGGGGGTAAAAGTCCATTTTTATATCTAAATTTAATATAAATTCTTTATAAAAAATTTTATACTAATATAAAATTAAGACGATAAACTAGAAAATATGCTAATTTTTCTAGTTTACTTTAATTTCAAAATAGTATATAATAAATATGTAGTTGGATGGAATGAGGCTGGTGGCGGAAGAATAGACGTAGCGTGAGTTGGTGCCTACCCTAACGTGGGTAGCTTCAACCAACCAGGCGGTTATCGTTAGAGAAACCCGTCCCAGGGAAAATCGGCTACAAGTAAGAGGCCGTTGAAGGTAGTCCTTTCAACCTGCGAGATTATTGATGCTGTGTGGCCCTGGGCCAGCCCAAAACCTTAAAAGATGTTGAGGTGTTGAAAAAAAATGAGCGGTTCAACAGAAAGTACTCTAACTACTTGCTTTACTTGTAGGAAACGATTACCAGCAAAGGAAATGGCATATCTAATTGGCGAGCAAACTACTCGTGGAGGTATGGGTCTGTGTGAGGATTGTGTCAATAAAGATGAAACAAAATTCTCTGATTATTATGATGATCACTAATTTTTCTAGAGGAAAATGGATGTTCTAAATCAAAGATGTAGTTTACCACAAAAAAATGAGTCAGAGGGCTCTACGGTCATTCTAGAGGCCTTAGAAGGCCAATAAATAGAGTAATCAAAGGAGTTTAATAATGAACTTTAAAATTTTTATTTTAGTGGTGCTTGGAGGAATTGCAGTGATAGGAACTATTGTTACGTTGTCTCTTTTAATTCCATATTTTCTTGCAGCGCCAGCAGGAAAAGTTGGGGCTGAAATACAAATTGAATCTGCTGAACATCGAATTACAGCATACAATCATTTCTTTAATTTATGCGCTGGAGTTCGTTCAACTGAAGCTGCATTAGAAGCTCAATCTACTCAATTAGAACTTACTAATGATGGATTTCAGAAGATTAGAATTCAAACAAATATTACGGGTTTATTGAGTCACAGAGCACAAAAGATTGAAGAGTATAATGCAAATGCTAGAAAGGTCTACACAGAAGCTCAGTTCAGAGATTCTAATCTGCCATATCAGTTATCGACTAAAGAATGGAGTAAGGGAATAAGAACATCATGTGGAAGCTAAGGATAAGTAAAGTATTATTGATAGTGGGTTTAGGAATGGTCGCTTTAGCTGCTTTGGGAGCAAGTTGTAGCTCAGAACAAACTAAAGTATACCATGCCAATTTAAATTTTCGTGAAAAATTATTTCTAAAAGCGCAAGCGTTATATCCAATGCCAATACCTCAAGACTTTCCACTAAGGAAGGATTTGGTTGAATTCACTCATGCACAAGCAGGTCCAGGCCCATGGTATGTATATATTCAAACTGATAGTGGAAGTTATTCTTCATACTATGTAGCACGAAGTAAGCCTCAAAATGCTTGTAACTTTTTATCAGAGACAAAGACAATACGAAATACAGTTGTTGTTGATGCGCCTTCTCTTGATGGAATTTACTATGGTGGAACTGGAGCCTCTGGAGCCTGTGACGCATGGTTTTGGTTTGATGCAAGCACTGGAGCATTAGTAGAATCTCGATTTAAATTCACCATATCAAACCAACCATTGGCAATTGAGGTGCCAGAGATCAGAGTAAGGATTAAGAAATAATTAGTATTTATAAATTAGCACTATTTACTATTTTCTTAGATAGGAATATAATAATATTGCAATAGGAGCCAAGAGGACAAGAGTCGATGGCAATAGATATACCGAAAGCGGGAGCAAAAGAAACTACACAGTATCCTGACATTTGGAAGCAAAAGACTCTTGAAGAAGTTAAAGCATCAGTGACTAAGCTTCGTGCTGAACACCCTGAACTTTGGCGTAACAAGTAAGTTAAGAAAGACAAAAGGAGGGCAATTATCATGTCGTATGATAAGCGAGTAGAAGGTCAGTATGCATTGGATCTTTTTATCAGGGGCCTTGAAGTGTCAAATGTCCCTTATTATGTAACTGAAGAAGGGACATATTGGTCTGGTAATTGGGAGGATCCTTCTTATTTTAGGGCGGTTCATTATAATCATCCTTCTGGAGAAGTTTGGGTAATGGAGGAGTATCTTAAAACTGTTATGGAAGATTGTGATTCCAATGACTATCTTGGAGTCTTGGAGTATAAAGAAGGTGAACGACCCACGATTCCAACGCCAGAAGTTATAGCAGATGATGAGTCTTTCTCTCTTACTACATGTAAAGAGGGACCTCAATACTAAAGAGGAGTCAGAAGAGGTAAAATAGTGAGTTTACTTTTACTAATACATAGGATATAATAATATTGTTCGATCAGGTTCATAGTCTAACTGGTAAAGGTGGAGCACTTAAATGTGCTGGCTGTACCAACTCATTCTCCGGGTAGGAGAATGAGTGAGAGGAACGGAAATTTATAGGGGTACAGAGTTAGACTGTATAGAAAATATATACATACTATGGAACGTCCATCATGTGTATATCTTCTGATCCCCTCTAGATGGATTCACCTCCAATCTGTCTAGAGGGGATTTTCTTTTTATTGAATAATTAGTATTCTTAAATTGATACTATTTACTATTTTGTATGAATAGAATACAATAGTATTAGATAAGTAGAGGATAGCTCAGAAGAAGGGGGAAGTTGTGGTCACTAAAACTATCAAAAAGGTCTGGTCCAAGGAAGAAATCAAAGGCCTTCTCTCTTCTAATGATACCATGGTAGGGCGATCTCTAGTCCAACTCTACAATAAGCAAACTTCAGATGAACAAACATCAATGTCTACTAGGTATCACAACAATCGAGGATTCAATGGAGTAGATGCTCACATCTTGTCTTCATTCACCGAGCAGTATCAGAGGAAACAGTGGTTGAGTGAAAAACAGCTTTACTTGGCTCGAAAGAAGCTTGGCAAATACGTTGGCCAGCTGACTAAAATAGCTAATGGAAGGTTGTAAAAATGAAAACTGTAACTTTAAATGATCCAGAGCTCACGTCTGTAGAAGCCAGTGATCTTGGTTTGAAGACAGGAGAATGGCCAGAGTTCTTTAAGGTAATACTTGACGGAAAGGAAACCATCTACGCCAGGACAGAAAAGGTGATGTATAGAGACAAGCTAGGAGGGTTCAAGTATCTTTCACTCTCAAATGGAATGCCATTGATGGTGTTCAACGACTAATGAGGTCAAATAAAGGAGGGTTTAATGTACGCTGATTTTAATTTCAAGACTAAGAAGGATTTCATTAAAGCTGTGTTAGAAGGAAAAGAGGTTCGATTGTTTTCTCCAGGACTTGGTACTCCTAAACTAGAAGGAACAGAATATGTTGAAGGACCACATTATCCGGCTCCTCATACTTGGTATGCTCAGGTTTCAATAGTCAATGGACTTGTAGTTAAAGTAAAGTAGAGAGAAAAAGGAGGGAAGTAAAAATGGGGGTCGACACTAGAATCTATCTACCAGATGATGTTCGTGTAAAGGATGTTGCAACAGTAATGGGAATTGCGGCGGGTCTTCCATTTGAAAAGATATATCTTAAGAATGATGGATGGTATGTTGAGTGTCAGGGAGTTAGTGTTGGATCAACTTCATTTCCTGAAATGGTTGAAATAGAGATTAATGGAAATATGGTTGATGGAGAAAATATGCATCATGTCAATTATCATTTTGAAGTTAGTGACTCAAAGAGAACTCATTACCGACTACTAATATCTCGGTCTACAGCATTTTGGATTATGATTGGTAAACGACTAGTAGACTTCTTTGGAGGAGAATTAGACTATTCTGATAGTGACAAATCAGAAGTTGATTATAGTGCATATCATGTTTACATAAACAATCCCGAAGATAACGCTCCGTGGCAAAAATTACAGGAACGAATGACTCTTGTCACTCCAATTAGTCAAGCAGAATTAGAACAAGCAGATTTAATTGCAGCATATAAAATGGAGAAGTATTAAAACTAATGGAGAGGAGTATAATGATAATTAAAGTAATGACCATAGAATTTCTTATACTAGTTGTACTATTATCTCTTGGTTGTACTTCCAATAGTGATTATCAAACAGTTGTGGAGGAGCGAGAACAGTTGAAACAACACCTGACACTTACTGCTCAAGAACGAGATGGTCTTCAGACCAAACTTATAGTCTTAGAATTGGTTTTGGATAACGCAAAGAAAGAACGCAACGAGTTTCAGAGCAAGTTGATAGCAATAGAATCAATAATGGTAGATAGTGCAAAAGTAAGAACTGAATTTCAAACTGCATTGTCTATGACACAAATTGCTCTAGTGGATGTTACCAGTGAGCGAGATAAGCTTAGATTAGACTTGTCGAACGTTAATGGGAAGATCGCTGCTTTACAAACTACGCTTACGAATGTTCAGTCAGGATGGAGAAATACTGATCAAGCTCTCGTACATTCTCAAGCGGAGGCCGCCTCTTGGAAGATTTGCGCTATAAAACCTACGGTTTGTACTAATGATCAAAGAAAACAACTCCCCAAAGTTGTAACTGATCTTTTTCCGTATGCATACCAAAAGTAAAAAAGAGAATAAAAATACATCCTAAACGCGGTATAAAAAGTGAATGTAATTGGAAGGATGCACTACCTATATCGTCCTTTTGTTATCTTAATCGACATGATGAATGTATAAGCATCATATCCCACCATTTCTAACTTTAAGCAGACCACACATGTCAATGTCCTTATAATCATAAAGAAACATCTTGTATGGCTGATTATACAATCTTACAACTTTACCAAAAGAGTATCTTGGAGTAGAAAGACAATAGAAAATCTTTTTTTCAAGTGGAGAATAATTAGAGTATATAAATAAAAATACTATCTATTTACTTTTTTGTAGTATTTACTATATATTAGCTTAGATATACAATTATCTTAGCTAAGAGGAGGAAAGAAACTTTCTATTATGCCATCAATTAGAGTATTAGCTAGCCGAGCTGGTATTTCTCCAAATGTTTTTCGAACTATTGTCAACGATTGTATTCCTTCTCACTGTAGTCAGTATATTATACCCTCATTGCCAATTGCATCAAGCGATACTTATCTTAGTATACCTTTGACAAATCAAGACTCCTTAATCCAAATAGTACAAAATCATTACAATAATCATAGAATTCATCATAGGGGGAATCGTAATAGTCTAAGAGTACATACAACTCTTGCTGATGTTTTAAATGAAAGATCACGTCGTCATGTTGCAACACCTCCTGATCTCTCTAGTGAAGAAAGAGTACCAGGTCATAGTAGAGATGAAAGAGAAATAGGAATTGGGTGTGACCCAGAATTTGAAGTCTGGAATCATGAAGCAAATAGTCAAGAGAGATTTCGCTATGGTAATTCATCGTCGATAGTTGGAGTTGATGGTGATGGAGTAACAGGAGAACTTCGACCTCGGTGGTCAAAAGACCCAGTCAAAGTGTTCCAGACAATTGATTCATTGATGAATACAGTCGCTGAACATGTATCAACAAATTGTTCAGTGGTTGCAGGAGAAGGAAAATTTAAGTCTACCGGCGGACATATTCATATTTCAGGATTGGGTGAAAACGCTCCTAGGGATCTAATTACTGCTTTGGATACTTTCATTGCTCGACCACTTTCAGATCGATGCAATGGACATAGAAAGAACAGTGGTTATAATGGATTAAGTTTGGTTCGTCGACAGGAAAATCGATTTGAATATCGTTCTCCTGCTTCTTGGCTTGCCCATCCAGTGTTAACAAAAGGGGCATTAGTAATCGCGTCAGTGTTAAGTAATGAGAAAAAATTACGGCATTCTTTACCTTCTACAAATGATGATCTTTTAGATAGAGCTCCTAATGCAGAAGAGCGTTCTGCTATCGAAATGTTCTATATGTTCTTAGACAATACTGCAGAAAAAGGAATTTTTCTTGAGGAACTGGATGTTCTAAGAGTTTGGGGAAAACGGAAACCTCAAGCAGTTATTTCACAACGAACCCCTAATAGCGCCTCCCTCCAGGCAGCTACTATAACTAGAAGTGCTATTATCGGCGATAGTGTTCCAGTTCTGGAGATACCGGAAGATGGAAGATTCCGAGTCATTTGTAATAATGATACTAATATGCCTCAAGATCTAACATGGCATCGAAACCCTGAAGTATCATTTGTAGGTGCTGGAGTTACTCGTGAGAATAATACAATATTTTTGCCAAATAGATTAGAAAATAGGGCCATGGAAATTAGCGAACGCTTTCTTTGCAATGTAATGTCTTGGGAATTGGGATCAATTGGAATTAGTCGTGATTTTAGGGCAGATCCGATAGTCGTTCGAAGAATTATTACTACTATCTTGGAGGTGATTGTACCATAATGATGAATAAAGTAATGCTGAAGCTGTTAGAGAGAGCAAAGAGACGATATCCTAGTTTACAAAATGTAGAATTTCATGTGTTTCTCGATACTGCCAGCATGAAAAGCTCTACCTATTTTGAATGGGGGCCAAATGTTACGATTGAAAAGGCAGTGATAAACTTAACTAATGATGTGACTCTGAAAGACGTCGAAAATGAAGTGGCTTGCATAGTGGCACGACTCACTGGAAAGTTATTAGAGATAGTAAAGGAGGAGTTATGTGCAAATTAATGGCGTGTGTTGGAGTACCATTTTCTCTTCGAACAATTGAACATTTTTATAATAAGTTTAGTGGGGGTAATCCTCATGCTGCAGGATATGCTCTCTATCATGACAACTCAGTCTTACTTGGAAAGCAGCCTGGACCTGGGACAGCTTTATTTGATAGAGACAAGGACTTAATTGAAAACACTTTACCTCAAACCTCTCTTGGATTATTTCATGTAAGGTTTGCTACTCATGGACACCCTTCGAACAATAAAAATAATCATCCTATTTATCATAGTGTAAGCAATAAAGTTAAGTCAATGATTATTCATAATGGAATGGTGTCAGTGGATAAGAATCTTCCATCAGACGGACAGACTGATACTGAGCAACTTCTTTGTTATTGGGATGAAGAGGGGCCTGAATGCTTAAATAAGTTTTCTGGAAGTGCAGCTATTGTAGTGGTTAGTAATGGTAAGCTTTATGTCTATCGACATCGTGCTCCATTATTTTTCAAGCAGACAGATTCAGGAATTTATTTTCATCAAGATTATGAATATAAGGGAAAAACTGTTCCAAAAGACACTGTATTTGAAGTGAGTCTATCAACCGGACTAACTCCAGTTCTAAAAACTTCGATGAAAAGTACTATCAACTGGGGGTCATATATAACTTGTCAAGCTAAATCTCCGTTAATGAAGGCCAAAGAATTTTGGAACTCTTATGAAGACAATAATGATGAGAGTAATTTAGATGATGAAAGTCTTGAGTGGAAAGAAATTTGTAAGAAGTATGGATTATCTGAAAAAGAACAGATGTATAGTGAAGAAGAGTAATCTATTTACTTTTTCTTAAAATAGGTTTATAATAGTATTGGAATAGAAGAAAAGGAAAGACAGATTGGAGTATGCTCAGCAGTTCTATTTCGGAGGCTAAAGCATGAAATGTTCAAAGTGTGCGTATGCAACATTCTTCAATCCCGACATTGTAATTTACGCAAAAGCCCAGGAAAAGGCTGGTTTATGCTGGGGCCACTACCAAGAAGAACCACGTAATAAGCAACTCGCAGGCCCAGTAGCGCCAGGGCAGAGTAGAATACAATAGTATTGGATTAAGAACATAGGAGAGGAAAAAATATGATAACTCCAGATTGGACATTTATTGGAACATACAAAAATGCAGAAAAAGAATTAGTAGATTTTATTTGGAATGGGCCAGGAATATATAAGAAGAATGGAATATCTGTTTTAGTGGTTCCAACTAATAGATCTGCTGAGAAGACTTGGCATTATAAAAGGGACCTAGATGAGTTGTTTTATTTCAATGTTTATGATGGTCGAGATATCGGTGAAATACTTAATCTTCTAAATCGTGCACCAAGTCGAAATTAATGTCAAAGATATTCATTAGAAAACTTTGAATAAGGGAAGTAGTATTATGTATCTAACTATTACACAAGAGCACATTGATAAGGCTAATTATGAAATTAGATTATATCCTCATAGACCTTCAAGAGTATGTCCTGTTGCCCAAGCGATGAAAGATAAGTTTTGTGACACTGTCGCGGCTTATTGTGTGAGAAGTTTATATTGGGATTCAGATTAGAAAGAACACAATTTCTGTTATTCTAAGAATCTTACTGAACAAGTTAAAAATTGGGATGAAAAAAGTTATTTTGTCCCGGGACGATATTTGTTAACACCTTTAGTTCTACAAGTATTGGAGTAATTTATGGCCGAGATTGTTCAGAAACAAGTCAAACAGAAAAAGTCCTATATAATTACACAATTAGAAGATGTTACTGTTTGGGAAGCTTCTGATGGAAAACAGTTTGTTTCTGAAGAAGAAGCAAAAGTCTATGTTAATAGAATAATTGCTTTAGAACAATTAAAAAATTGGTCTTATTTTTCATTTGGAGACGAGGATTTTTACTATATTGCTGACATTATAAAGTTAGAAGAGTATGAAGCAATCTATAACATTATTTGGCCGTTTGATAAATTTCCTGTGTATGATGTCTTGCCCAAATTTCCAGTATTAATGTATGTTTGGAGCTATGGCGGAAAGGATAAAGGATTGACTTTTGTTGATGTTAGTGAATTGTCTAAGTGGTTAGTTTCTGCTGATTTAGAAGAGGAATAAATACTATGGAAATTAATGAACAAGAAGCATGGATCATCTTATCAGCTTTTAATGTAGCTAAAATAGAAAGTGGTGAATGTGATGAAGAAGACTGTATAACAACTCGAATTAGAAAAGCATTTCCTGCTATTGATTCTAAATTACTTCTAGAAGAGAAAACTGAGAGACTTTTACAGGCTATTCATAAAGATCCTAGGATGATAACCCTTAGAAAAGAATTTTCTGATCATCAATTGAAAAGAGGTCAATATAATGAAGAAAAGAGGCTTGAAGCGTGGTATGCAAAAACATCCGAACTGCATAAGATGATACTAGAATTATATAGACAATTGGAATTAGAGAAATGGATGCCTTAACTACTAAAGAACAAGCTCTTGAAATGTATTTACAAGACCCAAATTTACATCAAAAAGAAATTGCTAAATCATTAGGAGTGTCTAGACAACGCATTAGTCAAATTTTAGTAGGTGCTAAAATTAATACCAGGCAATCTCGATCTAGATTGAATGAGATACAACATTCTAAAGCTTCGTGTATTTGCATTCAATGCCACAAATCTTTCCAATTCCAAGATAGATTCAAAAAATTTAGTCGATATAAGTATTGCTCTAATGACTGCTATCTAAGATTCAAATACGTAGTTTTAACTTGTTGTGTATGCAGTAATCTATTTCCAAAGAGAAGAGCAGAATATACTGTCAGTTTACGAAGGACTAAAAGCAAAAACAAGAAGTGGTACTGTTCTAAAGAGTGTTTTGGTAAAGAGCTAGGATTAAAATTTGGTAGATACTCTTATATTAAAGTGATATTAAAAACACAATGTAAATATGATCATAGTAGTGATAATTATTATGTATCTCCTAAAGGTGATCGAGTATGTAAATTATGCAATAGGATTAGAGGTTACGCTCGATATCATAAAATATCATTAGAAAAATCTAGAGAAATTTATAAAAATAAAAAATGAAAAATCGGAATAAATCTCTTTTAGTTATTTGTAAAATGTGTCATAAACCAAGATTTGAACATAGTAAAACTCAGTGGTCAAGTCATCGAAATTTATTAATACATCTATTGAGCATTAATAAAAAATGAAAAGGATAAGATTTACAGTAACACAAAAACACATTGATAATGGTATTCCACTTACTGAAAAGATGTGTCCAGTCGCTCTTGCTTTAAAGGATAAATTCCCTCAATCATATATTTCTGTACTTTCTCAATCTATTTTATTAAATGATATTTTATATGAAACGTCATATAAGCTTATGGAATTTATTTGGAACGTTGATCAGAGTCATGTAGTACAGCCATCTACCTTTCAAATAACACATTACTAGACAATCTTTTTGATTTTTAATATTTAGTATTTATAAACAATACTATTTACTTATTCTGATATATGTAATATAATATCATTAGATAAAGAACAAAAAGAGGGGGTAAAATGTCTACTGTTTTTATAGTTGTTCACCAGCATCCTGGGTGGGAAGAAAGAGATCTTGACCACCACGAAATCATAGGAGTTTTTCATAGCCAAGAAAAAGCAAATGAAGCTGAATTAGAAGCAGATAAAAATTGTTTTCGTGGTGGAGGATATTCCTTGGTCTATATAATGAATACTGATGAAGTACAAAAATACACTTGTTATTACACCATCCAGGAAAGAAATAAAATGCATAGGAAGGAGTTAGACAGCAAGAAATTAGTTGAGGATAGAAATGAATATGGCAATAGATAGTTGAACTGTTTAATTTAATAAATGATTCTAACTTACTTCATTTTAGAGTATTATCTCGGGACTAATGATTTTACTTCCCCTGCAAAAGAAGCATGGTTACAAACCTTGAGAAAGATGGGAAGCATATAATGATTGAGTGTTCTGAGTTAAAGTGTAAAGAAAAATTTACAAGGGAAAAACTCTAAGTTAAACAATGGGCTGAAATTCATCATAATTTAAGGAAATATTAAAATGGCCAGAGAATATAAGTTTGACGATCATACTACCATAGTTTTACCAGAAAAACAAGATGATTATATTAGTCAAACATTTAGGCAATTAACTGAAGCTATTCATAATCATAAATTAGCAGATGCCAGTGGATATGGTCTAGGAGGAGAATTTGGCTATGGTGTGGACTTTGAAAATGATGTATTTATGATACACAGATATTGTTGGTGTGATAAAGATAATTGTCTATGGTGTATGTCTTGTACTTGTCCTCTAGAGGCACGAATTTTCCATTATTTTGTTGACAATAATGAAGTATCATTCGAAGAATGGTTAGACTTTTATAAAAGAAATATATCATTATCGTCATTAGATACTAACCGGGAAGCGATATCCAATCAAATTAATCAACGAAGAAGTGAATCTTGTGAAGAATACCCAGAGTTATTCTGTGATTTTTGTGCAGGAAAGCACGAAGTCTATTTATTGTCTGGACAAAAGGGAGTAGCAGCCCCAAATTTCTGGCATAAAAAGAGCGGATTCAGGGTTTGGTGGTATAAGTGGATTGGTAGAGATAATAAGATGTATAATCCTAATGATCTTAACTTAAAGTCTATGTTTGCAGATTGCTTTAGTAGTTTATCAATCTCATAAATACTATGTACAATATTTTACCTTTAACTTTCGTTATTTGTTTGCTTATTGCATATTTAGGCATATGGATCTATATTTTGAGAAAAAGGATCAGGAGATGACAGCAGGAAATGCGAGAAGTGATGAAGAAGCTATCAAGAGATAGCCGGGAAATACTAATATCACGAAAGAAAGTAAGACAGCGTTATCTAAGCAAATGTACTTGTCATAGACAGACAAATTATAAAAAAGGAATAAAATAAAAAATGTCAAATAAAAGAGATGCATATTGGAATTTATTGTTAGCATTACCAACTAATATTGAATGGGTGGTATTAAAGTTAGTTGACGAAACTGGGCACATTATTCCTGACATACCTTTATCCTCAAATTTAATGGATTCTACTTCTAAAGATCTACAAGAAAAAGATTTATTACGTAATAGAAAAGTTGCTAGATCATTAGTTGAAGATGGTTGGTTAACAGAACAAGATCCCAATGAATTTGATTTTACCAAAGCAGGGGCTCTTGCCTGGAGACATGTTTCATATTTATCATCAATAGGAGAAAATTAAGTGTATATTTTTATTACTTCTGGGTTAATTTTTGTTACTTTGTGGTTTGTTAGTGGATATTTTGCAGGTAAGATTATACGTAATGAATGGAAAAAAATGCATGCTGTATGGACATTAATAGATGAACGTTATAATAGATACGGTTTATTTTTTGGTCTAATATCTTTATTTGTTGCTTGGAAATGCAAGAGAATGTGGAAAGACGATTCATGTTTTCTTTGTACACAGGGATTTGTTATAAAATGTAAAGAACGTAGCGCAGAAAATGTAAACAGTTGGTTTTAGTAGTATTTACTTTTTGTGTAAAATAGTATATAATAATATTGAAGGAAAACAATAATGCTAACATCAGAACAAATCACTGAATACCGAAGACTGTATAGACAGACTGACCGCTGGTCTCAAGATATGGTGGAAGATGTGTTTTTCACAGTTTGTAATGAATATGAATATTTACTATCTCGGTTTATAAATGCTCAGAATGGAATTCTAGCCTTAACTGAATCTCTTAAAAAGCATAATGAATGGCATCGAGAAGTATCTTATGAAGATAGAGGATATGATCCGTGTGATCTTTGTATTAGTATGAAAAATGCAGTTGATCTACCTGAAGTGGTAGAGGCAATGAAAAGAAAAAAATAATGAATAATAAATGTATAGGTTTTAAAGAGTTAGAAAAAAGATTTAAGGAATACTTAGCAGAAGAAATGCATCAATGTGAAAATACTATTCCAAGCATAACTTCTTTATTGCCTGAGATAGCACATGATTTAGGAAAGATTGTACATTTATGGATGTTTGACACTATAGAGGAGTTATATGGTGAAAAGGAAAATATTAAATGACTAAAAAACTGGACACTAAAATACAATCATTGACACCTAAAGAAAGTCTTGAATCTTTATTGTCTAGAATGTCTAATTTTCATCTAAAAGTTGAAGATCAATATATCTTATTCTTTCCATGTTCGAAAATTCCTAAGTGTAAAAAACCAGATAACTGTGGTTCTTACTTAATGTATAAACTGTCAGGTTTTTTAAAGGCGACTGCAATGGAAGTGGTATCTTCTATGAGAGGATGGGAAGAAAATTGGAAAGAAATGGCTGAACCTGATTTTTATTTGGCGGCTAAAAGAGCTATCGCATTTGTTGAGAGATTAAAGGAGAAAGAAAATGTCAATTAGTAGTACACATAAATGTGAAGTAGTTTCCGTAAAATTAGAGAAACATCCTAATGCTGATAATTTATCTATTGTTAGAATATACGGTTACACAGTAGTTGTTAGGACAGAAGATTGGAAAGAAGGTCAATTAGGTGCTTTCGTGGTTCCTGATTCTCTTGTCGACACCATCAAACCGGAATTTTCGTTTCTTGACATTCATAATAGAATTACTGTCCGTCGATTCAGGGGGGTATTCTCACAAGGGCTATTGGTTCCAGCTCCAGTTGGAAGTAAAGAAGGTGATGATGTTGCAGAACTATTAGGAGTGACTAGATATGAGCCAGATGTAAAAGTTACACAAGGAGATTCTACTAGTCCTCCTCCAGGATTCCATC
>ERZ1292623.2580-Hain-H51-01um-R1-2580-length-16052-cov-4_pt1 | contig 16052 bp, 14 predicted proteins | sample MGYA00564398_ERZ1292623 | MGnify/ENA primary metagenome ERZ1292623 (study PRJEB36523, sample SAMEA6512633) | groundwater metagenome | collected 2019-01-07 | study: AquaDiva: Metagenomics assemblies of 32 groundwater samples | reverse complement strand
CGATCCGGCCATCTCGTTTGTCGTCAGGCGGCCAACATAACTGTCGTCACACAGCAGAACGAGTCCTGCGCCCTTGCCGTGTTCCGGGCAGATCGCGCCGAAGATGTAGGCCGATTTCGTCCGCTGATCTTTCGGGGCCGATGGCCTCGTCCCTCGTCTGGCCCAGCGCCGCGTGATCTTGTTTTTCTGACCGACGCGGGCTTCGTCCTGGAACCATATCTCTATGGGCGTGCCTTTCGTGAGGGTTGCTCTGACCTTTGCCAGTTCGGCAGAGAAGCCCCTTTTCTGAAGGCGTCCATGGCAAGTTCGTTCTGGGCATGGTGGCGAGGCCGCGCCGTCAGCTTGACGTAGCCCAGCTTCTTCAGCTCCCGCCCCACGGTGGTTTCATCGAGCGACACCGAAAACTCGTCGTGCAGCCACTGGACCAGATCGATCAGGCGCCAGCGAACAACGCCGTGGATCGCCGGGATCGGGCCGCGTTCGACAACCTCGACCAGCGCCCGCCGCTGGACATCATCGAGGCGCGATGGATCGCCCGGCGCCTTGCCATCAAGCAGTCCATCGGGACCACGGGCGTTGAACCGAACCACCCAATCGCGCACGATCTGCAAACCAACTCCGCCGATCCGCGCCGCCGCAGTCCGGCTGCCGCCGTCGTAGATCTCAGCCAATGCCAACAGCCGCCGGGCCTGGTTCGCGCTCTTCGACCCGCGCGCCAACCGCCTCAATGCTGGGCCGTCAAAATCATCCCGCAAGCCGATCGCTGATCCCATGGGTGCTCCCTCCAAATGCTGGCCACCATTGATTCAGACTTTCGGCAGTTTGGGAATCCCCTACCTGAGTCAGCCTCAGCGCAGGTGGGTATTAGGCGACCGGTGCGATCGATAATGTTCCGGCAAGCTTCAACGGTTTCCGCTCCGTCGGATACGGAGAAGTCGGACACGGGGACGAGGTGCGGTTAAAAATCTGACATCACCGATCGCGTGTGCGACTAGTGGAGCACTGTGCAGGGTACAGGCGGACGCGCGGGAGTCGTTTGGCGACCTGCTCTGCGCCAGTCGGAGTCTGAGCCTAGAGCATCCGGGCGCGGAGCGTCAGTAGATAGGCGATCGCGCCAGAAGCGATGGCCAGTGGAACTGTCACGATGAGCACGCCAACAGCGCCACTTGGCAAGGATGCTATCCCCCCGCTCAAGATATAGCCTCCCAGGAGCGGTCCGACGATCGATCCTGCCCGACCGACCGCCACCGATGCGCCTATTCCCAGTCCCCGCGCTGCCGTAGGATAGTAAGCGGGTGCCAGGCCGTTGAGCGAGTAGCCGGATCCAAGGATGAAGAAACCTGCGACCGCAGCGAAAGTCAGGATTGATGCAGGCGCTGCGGCGAAAGCCAGCCCGACCACCCCGATGGCGACACCCCCATATCCCAGCGGCAGCACGCTGCGATAACCGAACCTGTCGACGGCGGCGCCGATCGCCAGCGTGCCGACACAACCGCCAATGCTGAAGAACGCCGATGAGCGGTGGGCAAACTGAACGGTGAAGCCTCGATCGGTCATCAAGCTTGGGAGCCAGTTGAGGATCAGGTATAGAATGCAAGAACCAAGGAAGAGCGTGAGCCAAAGCAACATCGTGCTGATCCCGCGCCCCTCCCCAAACAGGGCATGAAGCCATTCCTTGCCGACGCCGTCCTGCTTCTGCCGGTGCGGCCGCATGTTCGGGATGAGCAAAAGGAAGGGGGCGATGAGCAGGGGAGCCAAACCGCCTACAAGGAACAGCGAACGCCACCCTGAGCTTTCGATAAAAGCATGACCTACAAGAGCGGCGATCGCTCCACCGGCTGGCAAACCGGCCAGAGTGATCGCCACGATCTTGGCACGATGCTTCGTCGGCGCGATCTCGACCGTCAGGCTGATCAGGTTGACGACCACGACCCCAATTCCGAGTCCGGTGAACAGGCGTGCGGCAAGCAACGTATCGAAACTGAAGGTGTATATTGTCCCCAAGCTGAATGCGCCCACGCAAATGACACCGCTCATCAACGCGTTGCGTCGACCAAGCAGATCGCTGAGTGCGCCACCCAGCAATGCTCCCGCGACGAACCCGACCTGTGCGCTTGAGAAGATTTGCCCGGCGTGGATGGGATCAAGCTTCAGTTCCGGGAAAAGTACAGGGGCGGCAATGCCTATGGCCTGCACGTCGAAACCATCCAGCATCGCAATCAACACGCACACGGCGACGGCTACATAGAGCCGCATGCCATTCAGCCTTGAGGTTTCGTCTCCTTGGGCAAGCCGTGGCGCTGAAGTCTCTGGACGCATGCGAGATTGATCCTTGGAGGCAAGATTTCGACGAAGACATGGGTTCGCGCGGGAACGGCCGAACTCTACGGGAAGAAGGCGAATGTGGGAAAATTGGTCGGAACGAGCGGCTCGACGCGTAACGGCAAAGCATGGCTGTCAGAGGTTCCGTCTCGTCAGGGAGCTCCATGAGCAGCGGCTGTCGAGCGCCATCTACCGCGGCGCTGCCCTAATTTCGATCGGCTCGGTCGCGATGGTTTACGCGGGTCCCCCATACATCGTCCCCCGATTTTCGCCGCGGAAGCGGGCTCTTGCGATACAGCGCCAGAGCTATCAGATTGATGACGCGCGTCAACTAAAAGAGATGAAAGTCCCACAATAGGAGATATGATATTTTATAGCTATTATGATACAGTCCGCGATTGTGATCTAGGCTTCTCTCAATTACCCGCGTGGGAACCGTCGAATGCTGCCGCTGGTGAGTGCGTCGAAACCTGCGATCGTTCGTTTCTGAAGCGCGATGTTACCGCACTCGCCGAAATCGGAACATCCTGAACGAACTCGTTGCGTTCGCGGCGGTTATGACAATATCGTCGTCTGCGAATATGTCCTGTTCTGCTCTAGACCGTATCGGTTACAGTGCCAGACGTGTTCACTGCCTGCTGGGCCTCCGAGGGCGCCTGATACCCGCTCGGCGGCGATTGGAATCCGAGGAAGCGTACAGGCGCGCGGCGACTATTCTGATGCTGCAGACACATTCCAGTCCTGGCGGGAGAAGTCGATTTCCCCTCTTCCGCGGCCTATTTTTTGCAAACGGGCCGCCTACTAACGAGGCGGCCCGGCTGCTGTTCTTTTTCGACTTAGCGGCGGATGGAAAATTGCAGCGCGACAGTCCTGGGCATCGCGATCGAAGCGGTCGATGCGCCGGTCACGAAGGTTGCCGTACGGGCATAGGACAGGATGTCCTTATCCAGCAGATTCTTGCCGATCAGCGAAACCTGCCAGCGGCCATCGCGTGGCCCGATGGCGAGCCGACCGTCAACCGTGGCATAGGCATTTCCCGGTAGAACATTGGCATCGAGATTTGTGGGAGAGCCATAGCCCAGAGTAAGAGACTCTGGTGCATAAAATACCCGGGACTTGAAGTTCATGCCGGCGTCGGCGGTGAACTGGAGATCGTCGCCGACAGGCTGTCGGAACGACGCCGTGACGTTGCCGCTCCATTTCGGTGCATTGACCGGTTCGGTGCCGTCATCACGCCGCGCGTGCAGGTAGGTGAGCGATCCGGCGAGGCGTAGGGCGTCGGAGACCTCATAGACCGCCTCGGTCTCGACGCCTTTCGCCTTGAGATCCTGCGGATCGAACCTGAACGTGCCGCCAAGGAACACGCTCTGCTGGAACCCGTTCACATTGGTCTGGAACAACGCCACATTGAAATGGCTTCGGCCAAACGTGAACTTGCCGCCGACCTCATAATTGTCGGCCTTTTCGGGATCATAGCGCGCGAGATCGGGATTTGTCGGCGAACTCAGGAAGCCGCCACCCTTCGTGCCACGCGAATAGGATGCATAGAGCAAGTAGTCCCGATTCAGCTTGTACTGCACGCCAACAGAACCATCGACGTTCGTTGCGTTGATCTTACGGGTGGCCGGCGCGATGGCGGGATAGAGAACCGAGGTCAACACGCCCGGAACCAGGGTTTCCCGGAAGAAATCCGCGCTCCGCCGTTCATTGGTGACGCGCACGCCTACGCTGAACGTCAAAGCGTCCGTCACATTGAAATTACCCTGGCCAAAGCCCGAGACCGTGTTGGTCCTCAGCCGGAAATCCTCGAAGAACATCCCGGTTATGGGCAGTACGCTGGCGGGCAGGTTTCCCCGGACGACATCGACAGTCCGGACATATCGCCACTTCTCGTGGAGGTAGAACGCCCCGACGATGAAGTTCAATCTTCTGTCGCTTGGCGACGATAGCCGGATTTCCTGAGTGAACTGGTGATTGCCATTCACGATATCGGAGTCTGTATATTTCCCCGGAAGCTCATCATTGTCGAACTGCGGCCGATCCTGCGTATATTCCGAGTAGGCCGATACGGATGTGAGGGTGTAGTCGCCCAAACGATAGTTGAGCGTTCCGATCGCGCGTTTTCCATCATTGGTTTCGTAGGAGTCACCAAATGTCGCTGAATTGCGCGCCGTCCGGCGATCGAGACGCGCTTCAAATCCGGTGTAGCCGGCGGCCGTCGCAAGCTGCTGCGCGCGGCCGATAAGGTCCACCGCATATTGTTCGTTCAAGCCCGTATTATTGACCCGATATTGCTGATAGAGAAGCGTGGCGTCGAAATCCGCGGTCGGCTTCCACACGGCCACTATGCGTCCAGCGAGGCTGTTTGTCCGGGGAATTTCCTTGTCCGTCAGCTCGTTGCGTATCCAGCCTTTCTGAAGATTGGCCTGACCGGACAGGCGCACGGCAAGGGTATCGCTGATCGGAACATCGACGCCGCCATCCAGCAGATGGGACCCCAGCGCAAACTCGTAGCTTCCGGTGAAGTTGAAGGCATATTCACTGCCAGGTTTGCGCGTTGTGGTACTGAAGGCGCCAAGGCTTGTGTTCTTGGCGAGCAGGGCCGCCTGCGTGCCCTTGATGATCTCAACCCGCTCGAGATCGAATATGGGTTGGTTACCCTCCGGCGGGCGCCCGGCATAAGTTCCATCGATGAACAGCGCCACCGAGTTCTCGAACGAATCGTTGCCGGGGCCGGTGCCGAGCCCCCGGACAAAGAAGGAGGCGACGTTGTTCGCGGTGCGCTGAACGGTGACGCCACTGACCAGGGTGGTGAGAGAATCGAGATTGGCGATCCCGCGCTGCTGCAGCATAGTCCCGCTGACGGCCGAGACGGAGATTGGTACATCCTGCACGGACTCTGCGCGCTTGCGCGCGGTGACGACAATATCTCCGGCATCAAATCCGCTCTGGGCCGTGGCGGCAGGCGGCGCGCTCACAGATGGCTTGTCGGCCTGCGTCTGGGCGATTGCTGCGCCCGCAAAAGACAGGCCGACCAGCGGAAAGACGACACCCAGCGAAAGTCTTGTATTACGATTGTTCACGTTGGTCTCCCCCAAAATTATTGCTGTTGATTGTGATTGCTGCTCGACTGACCCGTCGCTCGGGAAACCCCGTCGGGCGTTTGTCCATAGACGAACGGCTCGGCGCTTGGCCGCACTCGTCACGCGCTTTTGAAGGGCTGCCCCAGGGACCGGAATCGATCCATTCATCCTCACCTCCTGCTTCGCTGCCAGCTTCTGATGACCGGTCGAGCTAAGGCCGAGATTTACGGAGGCAGACAGTTGCTGTCAATCAAATTTCGCATATTGTGCGACTTGGAGTATTGTCGCGTAGTGCGGGATTGACGGCGGAGCTTCGTTTGCCAGATCAGGGCCGAAACGCGCCACTGCGTTCCTGCGGGGTCCTATAAGCAGCAAGGCAACGTCCGGAGGAGAGTGTGATGCGGGTGATAAGCTACGAAATAGCTGGATGTGGTCCGCGGCCGGGCATGCTGGTGGAAGAAGGATGGGTTCTCGACCTCAACCGTGCAGTCGTTACCGGAGGAATGCGGCGCGGGGGTCAGGACCTGGATCTCGCTGGTCTCATCGCCCTGCACGACAAGGAGACACCTTGTCTTTCGATACTGAATGAAACTATGCTGGGTTCCCGTTATGACGAGGCATTAGTGCCTCGAGCGAGCACGACCTTGCGAGCGCCGATAGGCAAACCACGCAAGAACATCTTTTGCGTAGGTCGAAACTATCTCGACCATGTGGCAGAGGGCGACAGGGTCAGAGGCGTATCAACCGATCTCCCTGCATATCCCCAGTTCTTCACCAAACCTCCCACCGCCGTCATCGGCCCGGATGAAAGGGTCGAGGTCGATGCGCGGATCTCCGGCCGGCTCGACTATGAGGTCGAACTTGCCATCGTGATAGGCCGGGGCGGAAAAAACATTCCAGAGAGCGAGGCACTGGACCACATCTTCGGCTACACGATCATCAATGACGTGTCCGCGCGCGATCTCCAGCAAAGACATGGCCAATGGTTCAAGGGAAAGGCCCTCGACAGCACCTGCCCCGTGGGACCATGGATCGTCACCGCCGACGCCGTTGGCGACCCGCAGAATCTATCGATATCACTTCAGATCAATGGCGAGGAACGTCAGCGCGCGAGCACGTCGCAGATGATTTTCAGCATTGCGCGTATCGTCAGCGAGCTATCGCAAGGCCTGACCCTGGAGCCCGGGGACGTCATCGCCACGGGGACGCCCTCGGGCGTTGGTTTCGCCATGGAGCCGCCCCGATATCTCGAGGACGGGGACGTCATGACCTGCCGCATCGAAGGCGTCGGCGAACTCAGCAATCGCGTCAGGATCTCATGATGGCGTGTCCATCTGATGCGGCAACCGGCCCCCTGGTCGGTATCAGGGTGGTCGAGATTGCGAGCCAGGGCCCAGGACCTTTCGCGGCCATGCTGCTTTCCGACATGGGCGCCGACGTTGTGCGGATCGATCGCCCCGACGCGCAACCTGGATCCAGCATCGATCTGACAAGCCGTGGGCGCACCACCATCCTACTCGATCTCAAGGATCAGGCGGATCGCGAACATGCGATCCGCCTGATCGAGCGCGCCGACATCCTGATCGAGGGTTTCCGTCCCGGCGTGATGGAGCGTCTGGGTCTGGGACCGGAGGCGATCGCGGACTGCAATCCAAGGCTCGTCTATGGCAGGATGACCGGATGGGGCCAGGAAGGGCCGCTAGCCAAGGCTGCCGGCCATGACATCAACTATATCGCGATTACCGGTGCGCTCGATGCGATCGGCCCGGCGGGAGGTCCGCCGGTCCCGCCGCTCAATCTTGTCGGCGACTATGGTGGGGGGGCGCTTTATCTTGCTCTTGGAACACTGGCCGCTCTGATCGAAGCACGGCAATCGGGTCAGGGGCAAGTGGTCGATGCGGCGATCTGTGACGGCGCGACCTCCCTTATGACCAATGCCATGGCCCACCGCCTCAGGGGCACAAATTCCGGCGTCCGGGGTAATAATCTGCTCGATGGCGGAGCGCCCTATTATGGCGTCTATGAGACGGCGGACGGCGGCTATGTGTCGATCGGGTCGATCGAACCGAAATTCTTCCGCGAACTGTGCGAACGCCTGAACCTGCCCCCCACCCTCTATGGCTCCCAGCATGATCGTACGCGGTGGCCGGAATTGCGCGCTGCCATAGCCGCGATGTTCCTGACGCGATCGCGTGACGAATGGACCGAGATGCTCGAAGGGACGGACATGTGCTTCGCGCCGGTTATCCCGCTGGCTGAGGCGACCGCCCATCCTCATCTTGCCGCGCGCGGCTGCTTTGTCGAAGTTAATGGGCTGGTTCAGCCCGCCCCGGCGCCCCGCTTCGCCCGGACGCCCTCGGCCGTTCAGGGGCCGGCTCCGAACGCGGCAACCAGGCCGGAGGATGTGCTCTCCAGATGGACGTGAAGAAGTGCTACGCCGACGAATTATGTGACGGCTCTGCCGTTATCGAGCCAGTCGGGCAATGCGGCTAGCCTGTCCGCGGCGCGGGCAGGACGACCAGCGGGTAGGGGATCGATCCTCAGACGGGAGAGGCGGGAGTAGGCGATGCGCCAATGTCCTTTCTCACGGCGATATTCTTCCTCATAGTAGCCGTACCCGATATACCCGGTGGAATCCGGGGCTTCCCGCGGCGCTTCGTCGGGCGGGAATTCCAGATAGTCCATCAATGGAAAAATGCCGCGAGCTCTGTCCGGTTCGATGATCACGATCTCCGGCAGATGCAGATGATGGACGGAAATCGCGTTCCGCAGTCTTTGCGAGACGCCTGCCACGAACATATCGCGGTTTGCCCCAGGCGGTGCCGATCCGAAGCCGTCGAACGTCGCATCCTCGGTAAAGAGAGTTGCGAGCAGATGCCATTGCTTGGTGTCAATGATATGGCAGTAACGTGCTTTGAGCTGCTTGATGGCCTCTATCGACTGCAAATCTTCTGCTGGTATCATGGTCCTATGTCCTCTCGCTCAGCCGTGAAGGATCAGTCGGGTCGCTGTAGGACGCAAAGCCATAGACGGTCCCGGATCGAGACCCGCGTCCTAGCAGGTTGCGATCACCGCTTTCGACGCCAGCATGAACGCGGCTCCCGGCGCTCGACGACCGATTTCGTTAAGGTTCGAGCACCATCTTCAGCGTGCCCGCCTCGCGGCGGTCGAAAAGGCGATAGGCTTCGGTCCCTTCAGACAGTTTCATGCGGTGACTGATCTGCCGCTCGGGATGCAGGCGACCGGAGCGGACGAGCGCGATGAGTTCCGGCATGTAACGCTGGACCGAGCAGACGCTCGGGCGGAAGGTGATCGCCTTTCGGAATGCGGCGAGTAGAGGAAAGTCGTAGCGTTCGAGACCCGCCCCGATCACGGAAACGGTACTGTGCTGTCCGGCGAGCTCGATAGCCAGATCCGTCGTCGCCCGAGCACCGACCACTTCGATTGTGCAATCGAGCATTCGCCCCTTCGTGGCCTCACGCACCGTTTCGACCGCGACCGCGGGATCCAGGGGGATTGCACCAAGCTCCGTTGCCCGGGCGCGGCGTTCGGGCACGAGATCGATGGCATAGACGGTGCTCGCGCCCTGAACGAATGCGATTTCGACCGCGTTCAGTCCGATCGGACCAAGTCCGATAATGCCCACGGTGCTACCGGGGCGGATATCCGCATTGACACAGCCGAGATAGGCCGTGGGCAGGCTGTCGGTCAGCATCAGCGCCTGATCATTGCTGACTCCATCGGGAATGATGAAAGCGTTGAAATCGGCCGCAGGCACGACCACGGCTTCGGTCTGGCAACCGCCAAGCCCTCGACCGATGCCGTAGACGCGCAGTCCGCCGTTCTCGCACTTGTTGATCAAGCCCGACATGCACGGCCGGCAGGCGCCACATCCCACAGATCCAGGAACCATGACCTGGTCGCCCGCCTTGAGACGCGAGACGCCGCGGCCGGTCTCTACCACCTCCCCAATGGCCTCATGGCCGATACTGAAGCAGTGTGTCGGTGAGCCGAGCCCGCCGTGGTAAAGATGCAAGTCGCTGCCGCAGATGCTGCAGCTCGTTATCTTGACCAGCGCATCACCCGATTCAGCCAGTTCCGGATCAGGCAGCGTATCATAACGTACGTCGCCCGGAGCATGAAATGCCAAACCCTTCATTGTAGTTCCTCTCTCATCCGCGCCGCTTGGCTTGCGGTCGTCATCAAGTAATCAGCGATGGGTCGATATCGGCTGGCTCAGGCCGTCTTGATCCACACTGCCTTGGTTTCGAGGAACTCCTCGATATGCTCGCGGCCCGACTCACGGCCATAACCGCTCATCTTGTAGCCACCGAAGGGAACCGCAGGATCCATGGCCTGATAGCAATTGACCCAGACGGACCCCGCGCGCAGCCCTTTCGCGACGCGATGCGCGTTGGAGAGATTCTCCGTCCAGACCCCACTGCCCAGGCCGAACATTGTCGCGTTGCCACGTTCGATCGCTTCTTCAGCCGTGTCGAAGGGAAGGGCAGAAATGACCGGTCCGAAGATTTCCTCCTGGGCAATTTTCATCTCGTCGGTGACATTGGCGAACACGGTGGGTTCGACGAAATAGCCATCCCCCAGATCATCCCCCATGATGCGGCGGCCGCCGCTCGCGGCGCGCGCGCCTTGTGCCTTGCCGCTCTCCAGATAGGCGGTTACCCGATCGAGCTGACCTTCGGAGACGAGCGGCCCCAGCTGCATATTGGGGTCGAGCGGGTTGCCGACGCGCAACTGCCTGGCAAAGGCGGCCACCTTCTCGACAAATTCGTCATAGATGCCGCGCTGGACGAACAAGCGGGTTCCGGCCGAGCATATCTGCCCCGAATTCGCGAATACCGCCATTGCCGCCCCGGGCACCGCCGCCTCAAGATTGGCATCGTCGAACACGATGTTGGGGGACTTCCCCCCGAGCTCGACCGAGACCCGCTTCACATTCCCGGCCGATGCGCGGATGATGGCCTGACCGGTCGCGGTCGAGCCGGTGAACGCGATCTTGTCGACGCCCGGATGTGCCGCGAGGGCTGCGCCAACGGTGCTGCCAGGCCCATGGACGATATTGACAACGCCGGCTGGAAATCCTGCCTCGAGGCAGAGTTCGCCGAGCCGCAGTGGCGAGAGCGGCGCCTGTTCGGCGGGCTTGAGCACGATGGTGCAGCCGGCGGCGAGCGCGGGGGCGATCTTCCAGACCGCCATGCCGAACGGGCCGTTCCACGCGTTGATCGCGCCAACCACGCCGATCGGTTCCTTGAGGGTATAGGAGAAAATCTCGCCCGCGGCCGAATTCGAGATCGTGTCGCCGTGAATCGCGGTTGCCTGACCGGCATAATAGCGCAGCAGGGCAACGGCGCGCTGCTTGCGTGATCGCGTGCCGGTGATCGGCGCCCCCATGTCGAGTGTATCGAGCATGGCGATCTCGTCGAAATGCGCTTCGACGAGATCGGCAAGGCGCAACAGGGCGGCCTGGCGGTCGAACGGCTTGAACCGACTCCACGGCCCTTCCTCGAACGCACGACGCGCCGCCGCCACGGCAAGGTCGACATCCTCCGCACCGCCTTCGGCCACCTGGGCAAGCACCTTTCCGGTTGCGGGATTGATGCTGTCGAACGTCCGCCCCGAAAGCGCAGGCACCAGCTTGCCGTCGATCAGCAGGAGCTTCGGCTTGCCGTCCAGAAAGCCGGCTGCGACTTCGGGGGAGAGGTTCGCGTTCAACATGACGAATTCCTTATTTGAATAGGATGACGGGGAGAGATCAGGCCATCGTCCCGCCGTCAACCGGGAGCACCGCGCCGTTGACGAAGGACGCCTCGTCGGAAACCAGCCAGAGCGCCGCGGCCGCGACCTCTTCAGGTCGCCCCACGCGGCCCATGGGAACGCTGGCCCGCGTGCGGGCCTCCGACTGCTTTGCGAGCTCGGCGTCAAAATCGGGATCCATGAACTGGGAGAGCATCGGCGTCTCGATCGGTCCCGGGCATATCGTATTCACCCGGATATTCTCGGCCGCGTAGCGCTGGGCCAGCGAGCGCGCGAGGCCGATCACCGCGAACTTCGCCGCCGAATAGACGGGACTGACCGACGCCCCGCGCAAGCCCGCGATCGAAGCCGTGAACAGCACCGAGCCGCCGCCGGCGGTGCGGAAATGCGCGATGGCCGCGCCGGTCGTCAGCAGTCCGGACCGGACATTGAGATCCATCGCGCGGGCATAGGCATCGAGATCGAGATTCTCGACTTCCCGCTTTCCGGGCAGGCCGGCATGATTCCACAGGATATCGAGACCGCCGAGCCGCTCCGCCGATTCGCTCACGACCTGTCGGCAGGCTTGGGGGTCGAGCAGGTCGGCGACGAGCGCTGTGACCCGGCCACCTGCATCGCTTATGGAACCGACCAGTTCCTCCAGCTTTGCCTGATCGATGTCCACCGCAACGACATCGGCGCCTTCACGCGCGAATGCCTCTACGCCTGCCCGGCCCATGCCGGACGCAGCCGCTGTGATGATGGCGCGCTTGCCTTGTAACCGCATTCATCGCTCTCCCGAGGTTCTGACGACCGCTTTTGAAGTGGCAGCAGGATCTGCCCGGCCGTCTCAATTTACGTGCATCATCTCCAAATATGAGATTGTTGTCAATTGTGTTTAGGTGATTGCTGACGCTGGACCCTCACGCTGAGGGACGATAAGTGCTTTCTTTGCTGTGGAGACAATGAGGACAATATCTTGGTGACCAAATCGGCGCAGATACCGGATGAGCAAGCAGAACCGGGCCAAATGCCTGGCGATGGTGAGCATGCGGCCGAGCCCGTGCGCGGCCGGCCGGACAGCAGCACCACGCGGGTTCTGGGTGTGCTCGATCTTTTCACCGTTGATGCGCCCTCGTGGACCGCGGATATGCTGGTCGAGCGGCTCGGTCTCGCTCGCGCTACGGTCTATCGCTACGTCAAGGCGCTCTATGATGCCGGTTTTCTCGTGCCTGCGGCAGGCGGCGGCTATGTGCTTGGACCACGTTTCATTGAATTCGACCGCCAGATCAGGATAGCCGATCCACTTTTGCAAGTGGCGCCCGCAGTCATTGCCGAACTGCGCGATAAGGTCGCCGGCGCACAGGTGCTCTGCAGCTTCTATGGCGATCGCGTCCTCTCGGTCCTTAACGACCGAACCGATCCCAAACTGACGCTCCAGATGGAAAGGGGGCGACCATTTCCACTGTTCTTTGGTGCGCCGTCGCGCATCATCGTCGCCTATCTTCCCACCTACCAGCTGAAGAACCTGCTCCTCAATCATGGCAAGGAGATTTCGGACGCCGGCCTGGGCGACAGCTGGCCCGCATTCCGGGCCAAACTGAAGGCCATTCGCCGTGCCGGCCACTATGTCGGCAGCCAGCTCGACAAGAATGTCGTGGGCGTGGCGGCACCGATCTTCCGGGCGCCCAATGCCGTGACCGCCAGCATCTGCCTTGTGCGCCGCAAGAGCGTGGTGAAGCCTGAACATATACCGGAGATGGCGCAATGGGCCATGGACGCTGCGGCCCGGATCAGCGACCGCCTGCAGGCATTCCAGGGCGGAGCGAGCAATATCTCCGCCCCGAACTTCCCTACGCCGCGCCTGGGCAGATAGGTGTCCTGTCGATTCACCGCTTGATAATATGGCAATGTCGCATATAAGGAGAATTACTAAAAAAATGATTTAGGGGAGATCGGCACATGATTTTGCGGACAGGCATCATCAGCCGACGTCAAGACCTTGATCCCCGAAGCTTTGCCGAACACTGGAAAAGCGTCCATGGAAAATTGGCGTGCAAGATGCCACGCCTGCGGAGCTATCGCCAAAATCACGTCGTCGCGCGCCTCTATGAGATGCGCCCGTCGCCGATCCAGGCGGTCGATGGATTCTCGCAGCTCCGGTTTGACAGCATCGAAGATATGGAGTTTTCCGAGCGCTCTCCTGAATATGCGGCGGTTCGCGATGATATCGCGAATTTCCAGGGCGGTATTACGATCCTGGTCGTAGAACCCCAGGAGTTGCACACAGCAGCGCGGGGCCCCGCAGCCAAGCTTCTGTGCGTGTCGCGCGCCCGCTCGGACACGGCTGAGTGCAGATCCGGCTGGAGCACCAGCGCGCGCGCAATGATCGAAGGCGCGCCCGAGGTTCGCAAGATCGTCCAGAACTGGGTGATCGACAAGGATCACCCTGTATCGGCGGGCGTACCCCAGGGCGCGCCGGACGTGGACGCGCTCACCGAATTGTGGTTCGATGATAGCGAGACGCTAGCTCGGGCGGTCAACTCCAGTTTGGGTAAACGGCTCTTTCACAGCAATCCATGGCTCGAACCGGTGGCGATCTATGAAGTCGCAGAACTGGTCATGGTGTGACCTGCCATGATCGTTGAACAGCGCACCTACACTCTGAAACCGGATCATACACCGGCGCAGTTCATAGCCGGCTACGAGCAGCTTGGCCTGACGCTTCAGGTCGCCCATCTGGGCAACCTGATCGGGTACTTCATGTCCGATATTGGCGTGCTCAACCAGATCGTGTTCCTGTGGGGCTACTCTGATCTGAACGATCGCGCTGGCCGCCGCGCATCTCTGGCAGCGGAGCCGGAGTGGGAGGCTTATCTCAACAAGGTGCGGCCCATGTTGGCGGCGATGGAAAGCCGGGTGCTGGTCCCTGCATCGTCGTCACCCTTGCGCTAGCCGATGTCTTTCTCAGGAGATCCAGGATGACCGATCACGCAGGTCATGTAGGCCAGGCGCTCGCGCGCACCATCATCGACCGCGACGACGGGGCACGCATTGTCGTGCTCGATTCGGCGACTTTCGTGGAGGGTTTCTATGCGCCTGCGGCGAGCAACGGCCGTGATGTGGTGGTCAACGCCTCTTACGCCGGCGTGTTCTGCGCCAAGCTCATCATACCCTTCGGACCGCTCGCGACGATCGGGCTCGATTGTGGCATCGGCAAGGACGGGGCGGGCATCGCCGGCCTGTTTTATTATGAAGCGCTTGGAATCGCCGCCGCCGCGGCGGACAGCATGACGGCCGAGATGGGCAACGGCCTCGACCTTTATGAAGAGGGCGTGATCAGCCGGATCAACGCTCTCGCCGAAGATGCCGGCGTCGTGCCGGGCATGACCGTATGCGAAGCCGCGCAAAAGCTGGGTCGGCCGGTCGCGCGCGTTGAGGGCGTGCGTACCAACCGGCTTGTCGTAAAGACAAGTCCGCAGGGCCGGAGCATCGTCTGCACCGATTCCATCGCTTATGCGCTTGAGGAAGATATCGGCCGCAACGTGCTGTGCGTCGCGGGACATACCGGCGCTAGCGTCATCGGCTATCTCCGCCATTTCCGGCCGCATGGCTATATCTCCTCGGACGGCGGGATCGGGAAGAACCGGTCCGGGCTGGTCGCGCTCGATGCCACGGACGAGGATGGCATCCCGGGAGCGTCCGTCAGCGCTCTCAGCGCGCGCATGGGTGATGGCCGAAGCACCTATTTCGATGGGGTCGTAAGTGCCGCCAACGCTGCAGCCCGCGCAAAGGGCGTTGATGTCGGGCAAAGCGCAGCGGAGGCGGCAGATTTGCTGCTCGCCGAATGAGGCAGCCCACATGAAGCTGGAAGATATCCGCCGGCCTGGCGGGCCGGTCTTGACCCCTAACCTCCGCGGCGCGCTGTGGATGCTCGGCTCGGCCGTCAGCTTCACCTTCATGACCACGCTCGTGAAGTTCCTGGGATCGGACTATCCCGCCTCGCTCCAGGCCTTCTATCGCTCCGCCATCAGTTGGCTCATCCTCGCGCCCGCGATCCTGCATAACTGGCGGGCGGCCTATGTCACGCGCCAGCCCGCGATGCTGATATTCCGGTCGGCCACCGGAACATTGGCCCTTATATTCGCTTTCTATGCCTATCAGGAGCTGCCGCTGGCCGAGGCCAATGCGCTGTCCTTTACCCGTTCGCTCTGGATCGTGCCGCTGGCGGCGGTGCTTCTCCACGAACATATCGGACGCGCGCGTATCCTGGCGACGCTCATCGGTTTTGCCGGTGTGCTCGTCATGCTGAGGCCATCGGCGGGCGGCGTCCCGTTCGGACTTGGAGAAGCCGCGGCACTCGCCTCGTCTTTCCTGTTCGCGTTCACCATCATCAGCATCAAGTTCATGTCGCGCGATAACAGCGCCTTCACCCTGATCGTCTGGGGCACGACCCTGGGAACGGTCTTTGCGCTGCCGGCCGCATTCTTTGTCTGGCGCTGGCCTGGCCTGTGGGATCTGCTGTTGCTGGGGACGATGGGCGTGATGGGGGTCATCACGCAGGTCTGCTACGTCAAGGGCATGCACGTGGGAGAAGCGGCGGCGATGGCGCCGATCGATTATGTGCGCCTCGTCTTCGCGGTTCTTATCGGCCTCGCGCTGTTCCACGAAATTCCAGACGGCCTGACGCTTGTCGGCGCCGCCGTGATTGTCGGAGCAACCCTTTACATCACGTGGCGTGAACATCGAATAACCCGACAGTTGTCGGTCGAACGCACGATGGAGTGATCTGCAGTCAGCTACTGCTTTGGGAGACTATCACTATGATCAAACGTCTGAGAGCGTGTTTGAGAAGGATTCCCAAGGCGGCTTTGGCATGATTCATAGGGCGTC
>ERZ1292623.2579-Hain-H51-01um-R1-2579-length-16057-cov-15_pt1 | contig 16057 bp, 17 predicted proteins | sample MGYA00564398_ERZ1292623 | MGnify/ENA primary metagenome ERZ1292623 (study PRJEB36523, sample SAMEA6512633) | groundwater metagenome | collected 2019-01-07 | study: AquaDiva: Metagenomics assemblies of 32 groundwater samples | reverse complement strand
CCTTATCCGATCGTCGAGAAAGGCCGATAAGATCATCGCTAAAAGAAAAATTTGAGGTATTTAGAAAAATAACCGGCGACAGAGAAGCGGCGCGCCGAATTGATTACCGTTAAATAGTTTATAATAAAATTATGGAAACCAAAGAGGCGTTACCAACACAAAAATTCATAGAGATAGAAGAAATTAAGCAAGATACGATTATCATGCGCAATGGCGGATTAAGGAAAATTTTGATTGTCAGCGGACTTAATTTTGATTTGAAATCGGAAGAGGAAAGAGAAATGATTATTTATTCTTTCCAGAGTTTTTTGAATTCGCTAAATTTTCCGGTACAGATTTTTATTCATTCACGCAAAATTAACATTGAGGAATATTTGTCTAAATTAGCTACCCGACAACAGGAAGAATCAATGGAATTATTAAAAAACATTATTGGCGAATATCAGGAATTTATTCGCTCGTTTGTCGGCCAGAACGCCATTATGGAAAAAACATTTTTCGTTGTCGTGCCTTACGATATTATCGAAGTGCCAAAGGCGGGAAAAAATTTAGTGAGAAATATTTTAGGCGTTTTTGGGAAAAAACCACCAACTGTCGAAGCAGATTTAGCCACTAACGAAAAAGGTTTTGACCAACATTTACAACAACTAAATCAACGTGTTGATCAGGTTACTAACAATCTAAACCAGATTGGACTTAGAGCAGTTGCCTTAAATGAATCAGAAATAACTGAATTGTTTTATAATCTATATAACCCGGAATCAACAGAGAAAAAACTTTAATGGACGATAAAAACATAAAAAACGTGATCGCTGCGCCGGCCATGGAAATAAATGCCAATTATTTAAAGTTAGGCAGTAAGTTCACGAAGACGATTTTTCTTTTCACTTACCCGAGATATCTCTCCAGCGGCTGGTTTTCGCCAATTATAAATTTGCCAGAGTTGATGGATGTTTCCATTCATATTCATCCGGTAGAAACAGCTCTTGCTTTGAAAAATCTCCGTAAAAAAGTCACCCAAGTAGAATCACAGGTGATAGAAAACCAAGAAAAAGGGCTGGTGAGAAATCCGATTTTAGAAACCGCCTACCAAGACATTGAAAATTTAAGAGACTCTCTCCAACAGGGGACAGAAAATCTTTTTAGTGTTGGCGTCTATATTACTCTTTACGCCTCCACGCTGGAAAATTTAAATAAATTAGAAGCCCAAGTAAATAATCTTTTAGAAAGTAAACTAATTTATGCCAAACCGGCGGTTTTCCAACAACTAGAGGGTTACAACTCCAGCCTACCAATGGCTACGGACAAATTAGAAATTAACACGCCCTTAAATTCCGGCCCCGCTTCATCACTTTTCCCATTTATATCCGCCGATCTCACCTCCGATGACGGCATCCTTTACGGCATCAATCGCCACAACAACACTATGGTTATTTTTGACCGCTTCTCTTTGGAAAATGCCAACATGGTTATCTTTGCCAAATCCGGCGCCGGAAAATCTTACGCCACAAAACTTGAAGCATTGAGATTGTTAATGATGGGCACCGATGTATTAATTATTGACCCAGAAAATGAATATGAAAATTTATCCAACGCGGTTGGTGGTAGTTTCTTTAAAATTTCTTTAGCCTCCGACACTCATATTAATCCATTTGAAATTCCTATTATTCCCGAAGATGAAGACCCGGCCGATGTTTTGAAATCCCACATCGTCAATTTAACCGGTTTAATTAAATTAATGCTCGGTAAAGTGACGCCGGAGGAAGAGGGAATTTTAGATCGGGCGCTGGCCGAAACATACGCCTCCCGAGACATTATTCCCGGAAAAGATTTTCAAAACGCCCAGCCACCATTAATGCAAGATTTAGAAATTGTTCTACAAAATTTAGAGGGCGGAAAAGGGCTAGCCGAACGACTCTATCGTTTTACTAAAGGATCCTATGCCGGTTTTACCAATCAACCGACTAATATCAATGTTAAAAACCGCTTGGTCGTTTTTTCTATTCGAGATTTAGAAGACGAACTGCGCCCAATCGCCATGTATATCATTCTTAATTACATTTGGAATTTAATAAAATCTGACCGTAAAAAAAGAGTGATGATTATTGATGAGGCCTGGTGGATGATGAAGTATCCCGACAGCGCGATGTTTTTATTCGGTCTGGTTAAACGCTGTCGCAAATATTCTTTAGGAATCACGACTATCACTCAAGATGTGGAGGACTTCCTGCTCTCCCCATACGGCCGGCCGATTATAACAAATTCATCGCTTCAGCTTTTACTAAAACAGTCCCCGGCAATGATTGATATTGTCGCTAAAACATTTAATTTAACAGACAGTGAGAAGAGTTTTCTTTTAGAAACGCCTGTTGGGCAAGGCCTGTTTTTCGCCGGCTTAAAACATGTGATAATTCAGATAGTGGCTTCGTTTCTAGAAGATAAACTTATTACAACAAAACCATGATCTTAACAACTTTAATACTAATACCGTTTATTTCCTGGCAAGCAAACAGTTATGTTCCTTATTTTTATCAAGGAAAGGTTTTACCAACTAATAATTCCGAAGTAACAACATCTTTTGAATTATTGTCTGATGGAAAAGTCAGTGATATTTCCAGAAAAAATATTCGTTGGTACTTGGATAATCAATTATATAAATCGGGCGTAGGATTAAAAAATATTTCCTTTATAGTAGACCAGTTTAAAAGAGACGACTATCAATTAAAAGTTTCCGTTGATGGAGTGGATTATCCAGCAGTTATTCCAGTCGCTTCGCCAGAAGTGGTGATAGATAATCCTTATTATAATAACTCCGTGAAACCAGGCATAAACTTATTCCGTGCTTTATATTACTTCTTTAATATTAAAAATGTCCGCGAACTTTCCCACGTGTGGTCTGCTAATAGCATTACCACAGAATCTCGAGCTAACAATCCAGATATTTTAGAGTTGGAAGTTCCGGTAGCGGCCGTTGGCTCGGAAATCAATCTAAATTTGTCAGTCAAAAACAAAAAAAATAATTTTGAATTTGCGGATGACAAGATTAATTTAAATGTTAAGTAAAATAAAGAATTATGAATAAAGTATTATGGGGAAAATTAAATAATTTAAAAATAGTTTTTTTACTTGTCATTATTCATTATTCGTTATTCATTATTCCAGCAATAGCCCAAGTCTACAGCCCAGGCGAAACAGCTATATCTGCCCAGGGAAATTATACTGGACCGCGGGCACAAGATGAATCGGCCTTCTTTGACGAACAAGACGAGTCGGCTTTTTTTGAACCTGGTCCTAATAATACTATTCAAGATCTTCAAAATGCCCAATCTTCTCAAGGCCAAGCCCAAAATTACACAACCGGCTGTGGCCCGCAAGGCAACGGCTATAAACTTTGTATTCCAATTTTAGGCATTGATTATATAGAAAATAGTTTAGCCGAATACATTAAAATAATATATCGTTTCGCGCTCGGGCTTTCCGGTTTGTTGGTTTTTATAATGATCGTTTGGGGCGGAATTCAATATACAATTTCCGCCGGAGATACAGGTTTAATTAGCGACGCCAGAGACAGGATTTTCCAGGCAATATTGGGTATGTTGTTGTTGTTTTTGTCTTATATAATTCTCAACACAATCAATCCCGATTTAATTTCTTTACGCGAGCCAAATGTGGACAGCGTGCTTTTACGGAATACTCCCGATGTTTTACCGGTTAATTATGATACAGAAGAAGAAGAAAAACTTAGAGAAGAAAGAGTAAATACTTTAACAGACATTAATAATACATCGGATAAAATCCAGGAAATAAAAGATGAGTTGTCAAACGAAACAGATACTAATCGCCAACAACAGTTGCAAGAAGCTATCAACGATCTTGAAAATCAAAAACTAGAACAGCAAAAAGAAATCTTTAATAATAGTATTAAAGATTTAAATATTACGATTCAACAAATAGAAAACAAGAAAGCTAATAGTCACTGGTGGACAATCGGTGGATCTAAATTTGATTCAGTAGACGAAAAACAACTACAAAGTTATTACAAGCAACATCAATATTTTATTAATCAACAAAAAATCATAGACAGTAAATTAAATAATTAATGAGAAAATTATTAGTTATAATTATAATCGCAGTTATTATCATAACAATAAGTTGGCTCGGTTATTTGGCATGGCAAAAATTAAATAATACCGGAGTGATTATAAAACAAGAGACACGGGCTGACACAGAACAAAAAACAATTAACGACGAACAACAAAAATTAATTCGTCTTACAGAAAATAGCATTGCTAATTTTTGGATTAGCGCGACCAGTAGCCAAGTTTTTCTAATTAATTATGATGGTAAAATCGAAAAGTTAGAAAGTTTAAAAACAAAAACTATAGTATCGGAGAATGGCCTAAAAAATATTTCTCAAGTAATTTCGTCACCGGACGGCAGTAAAGCACTAATTAATTTAACAATTTTTGATAGCGCCACTAATCTTTGGACATCACTGCCTGTAGGCACGACTTCTGCGGCTTGGAATCCTTCGCTTAGCTCAGGGCCTTCGGTCCCTAAAATTGCTTATCTTACTAATGACGGTATATATAATTTAAATCTCAAAGACGGTAAAACTTCTTTAGTTTTAAAATTAAACAATCGTGACTGGCAGATCAGCTGGCCGTTTGCTGATGAGATTTATTTAAATAGAGAAAGTTCTTGGAAAGTTAATTTGAAAGACAAAACATTAATTCAAGTTCCCAATATTATTTGGTCAAAGGCAGGTTGGGGGATTGATTTGGATAATTTATCTATTGTAGATAAGGCCAGAAAAAAACTGGTTGATTTAGAATATTTAATACCGGGCAAAGAATTTAATATTCTACCGCCAAAATGTTTAGTGGCAGAGAATGGTTTTTACTGTGCTGTTCCGAATCAAGACGAAGTGACTTTAGATGATTATTTAAAAAGAAAAGTTTATACTAATGATAATTTTTACTTCGTTTCAATAAACACAGAAACCAAAAAAACCCAAGTAAAACTATTATTGCGCGCAGATGATAATAATCCTGTAGATGCGACAAATCTTGCTTTGTATAAAGATAAGTTATTGTTTATAAACAGATTTGATCAGAGGTTGTATAGTTTAGAATTGAAATAACTTTTTAAGAACCCCCACCTCCTTCCCCGTAAACAGTTCCAGGCTCAAATAAATTATCTTCGCTCGTCGTCAGAAGTTAACGAAAAAAACCCAACTTAACCTCCGCTAACGCTTCGGGATTCATACAAGGATTTTTTTCTACTTCTTCCTCCTCGCTCAGTAATTTATAGTTGAGCCCTCCCACATGTTTGCTACGGGAAGGAGGGTGGGGTTCTTTTTATTAATATAGGCAAAATACCTTAAAACCTACACTTTTATCCCTTATTTACAGAAGTTAATAACAGGTGTATAATATGGGTTAGAAGTTCAGAACAAACCAAAATCAAAGGAGGTTAGTATGGCAGTTCGACTAAGACGAAAAGAGGGAAATGGTGTTGGAGCCCATCTACCATTCGAAGACCGGAATGGTAACTACATTGGCAATCTGACCTTTCACGAAGGACTGGATTGGCAGATCACTGATTCCAGCCAATGTAATAAATATGGTTGGGAAGTTTTTGACCAAGCATTGAAAATGGCGCGAAAACAATATCCCAACGGATAGGACCTACATCCTATAAGTCTCACAGAAAAGTCTTGCGACTTTCTGTGGGGCTTTTCTTTTTTCCGGGTAGTAGAAACTCGGCTTGCTTCGCTTGATATTTAGCCGAGTTACACTACCTGATTTTTTTATTTTAGTATTAGATATTAGATTTTAGGAAAACTACCCAGTCCGCTGTTTCGTAGAGCAGATCGCGCAGTCCCGTAGGATCGGGATTTAGCCGATTTAGATTGGTCCCAGTACCACTTTTAAAAAAGTGGTGCTGGGTAAATCGGCCGAGCGCCAAGAAAATTTTGCCGTCTGGAGCAAAATTATTCTGGTGCTCATAGAAATAGCGGACTGGGTGGTTTTAAATTATTTAAGGATTCTTATAGTGGCTTCACAATCACACCGCGCTCTAGTCCACTCCCAATACTCTCCGTCTTCACATCCGGCCTCGTGGAAAGCTCCACATGAATTAAGCGGCGCTCATAAGCGTTCATCGCTGGAAGTTTTATTTCTTCTTTAGTCATTAGCGCCTTGCGCGCCGCCGCTTTCGCCAGTTCCACAATTAACCGTTCGCGTTCTTTGCGGTAATTATTAATATCAACAAAAACACTCTCTTGTGAGGTTTTTTTATAAATTAAATTAACCAAATAATTAAATTCAGAAACTAATTTTGGCAGCCATTCTTTTAACCATTCGCCGTCATTTATTAAAATAGATATTTTCCTATTTTCTGAATCAATTTCAATACTAAAATCTTTAAACCCGATTTTTTCCAATATTTGCTGGATTGTCTGTTTTAGTTGTTCCATAGACTTAGATTTTAGATATTAGATATTGGATATTAGGATTTTTAGCAACCAATATCTAGTCCTAAAATCTAACATCTATAGTCTAATATCTAGTTTAGCTATTTTTCTATTAATATATAACTGCTGCGCTAACGAGAATAACGAAGATATTAACCAATATAATCCGATCGCCGCTGGCAATGTCCATAAAATAACCAATGTAATTGCGGGGCCGATATAAACCATTTGTTGGGCAATTTTTGTTGCCTGAGGAACTTCTTCGTTGGGTTTAATTTTCGGCAGTGTTAGTTTGCCCTGAATATATTGGGCTACTGCCGCCAAACCTACAATCAGAATACTCGTTTTTGATAGATCAATCAAGCCTAAAAAGGTAGGGGAAAGACCTTCTGGAGTATTAAGAAAAACATGATATAAAGCAATTAAAATTGGCAATTGAATTAATAAAAGCAAAAAACTGGAAAATGGGTTTACTTTATGTTCTTTATAAAGCGCCATCAAGGCTTGGGCTTGTTTTTCCCGGTCGTGTTTATGTTCATGTTGAATTTTTGTGATCACTGGCTGAAGTTTTTGCATTAAAGTTTGATTCAAAAAACTCTTGTAGAAAAGAGGGTAGAGGACAAATCTAATAATTAAGGTGAGTAAAATTATTGCCACTCCTAAATCCTGAAAAGCAACATTGTTATAAAGAAAAATTAACAGGTTGAGTAATGGCGTATATAAAATTAACTTAAAAAAAGCGATCATAGTTGTGAAAATAAATTTCTAATTTCGTGTTCTATTTGTTCATCGGATATTTTTTTAATGGAAGGGGAAATAATAATTAAATAATCATTCACTGGCAATTTTTCGCTGATTTTTTGTATTAAATTAAAAATTAATCTTTTTAGTTTGTTTCGCTTAACAGCGCTCGCATCCACTTTTTTACTGATCACTAAACCAAACCGGCTAAAATTATTTTTTGTAGAAAAAATTTTTAAAGTGAAATGGGGATTGCGTATAGTTTTCCCCGACTGTCCGACAAAATCCTGGATTGGAAGTTTAAATTTCTTCGCAATCATATTAGACAGTCAATTTACGACGGCCTTTTTGTCTTCTTTTTTTAATCACTCTCTGGCCGCCTGTTTTTCTCATTCTTTTTAAAAAACCGTGCGTGCGAGCCCTTTTTCTTTTCTTTGGTTGATAAGTTCTACTCATAGCCACTAGTATACCATCTTTTATTCCTATAAGCAATAATAAAACGCCGAAACGCTTGGCGAGAGGTGAGAAGTGGATGTTTATTATCATCCACATGTTATAAACATCTTTTCCTCTTTTGTCATATTTGACGACTCGTTTCCTGTTACTAGAATTAAGACTATGGAATTGGAAAATTTGTGGGAAAAAACTTTAGCCGAAGTGGAATTGCAAATTTCTCGCCCAAATTTTGCCACCTGGTTAAAAAATAGTAAGTTGATCGGAAAAGAAGACGGCACTGCCGTGGTTAGCTTGCCAAATAATTTCGCTAAAGAGTGGGTGCAAAATAAATATCATAAAATTGTACTTGGTAGTCTTCGAAATTTAGACGAAAGTATTAAAAAAGTAGATTATGTTATTAATCTCTCCCAAGTGCCAGTAGGGATTTCCAGAAGAGGAGGACAGGAAAGCGCCCAAATGTCTTTTGTGGAATTTAAAACCGACCCAGAAACAAATTTAAACCCAAATTATACCTTTAAATCGTTCGTCGTCGGCTCTTCTAATGAAATGGCTTACGCGGCGGCAATGGCGGTCATTAAAGAATTAGGCAAAAAATATAATCCATTATTTATTTATGGCGGTGTAGGAGTGGGGAAGACACACTTAATACAAGCAGTTGGTAATGAGATTAAATCGTCCTCTAATAATAAATTAAAGGTTCGTTATATCCACTCGGAAAAATTTCTTAATGAAGTAGTGGCTGCAATCAGAGAAAAAAGGGCCGAGACGATAAAAAACAAATATCGATCGGTTGATGTTTTAATTATTGATGACGTCCAATTTATTGGCGGGAAACATGCTACTGAAGAGGAGTTTTTTCATACTTTTAACAGTCTTTATGAAGACAATAAACAAATAATCATTTCTTCTGATCGTTCACCTCGTTTTATACCCACTTTAGAAGAAAGATTAAGATCCCGTTTTGAAGCTGGAATGATGATTGATGTTGGTTATCCTGATTATGAATTGCGAGTTGCGGTTTTAAAAACAAAACTACAACAGAGAAAAACTACATTAAATGAAGATGTAATTGATTTAATTGCTAATAAAGTCCAGCGTGGCTTAAGAGAATTAGAAGGTATTTTAAATAAAATACTTTTCTACCAAGATGTGAAAAATATAAATATCACACCTAAATTAGTAGAAGATATTATTAATGAAATTATCCAACAACCTTCCAAAAATATAAATCCTAATCAAGTTATTAGAGCGGTAGCTGATTTTTATGAAATTTCTGTCACCGATTTAATTGGTCGATCTCGAAAACAAGAAGTGGTAGAGCCCCGCCAGATTGCCTGTTATTTATTAAGAAATATGTTGAGTTTATCTTATCCATATATTGGGGAAAAGTTGGGGAAGCGAGATCACACTACTGCAATCCATGCCTTCGAAAAGATAAGTAATGAAATGAATAATAACCAATCTTTAAACCAGAAGGTGTTGTTGATAAAAGAGGGGATAAATACTGCATAAAACCTTAATTTAAAATTTAAAATTTAAAATTTAAAATTAATTGTTAATAAGTAAAATAAATATAAACAAATTAAAAAGTAAAAAAGGTCTGATTAATAAAATAAATTTAACACTTATCCACTAATCCACAGTTACTACTTAAAACTACTATGAAATTAATTATATTAAAGAATAATTTAAAAGACGGGCTGATAGTGGCTGAAAGAGGAATTAATGAAAGTACAAATTTACCGATTTTAAAAAATGTTTTATTAAAAACTTTTAATAATAAAGTTCAAATTTCCGCTACTAATTTAGAATTAGGCATTAGTAAATTAGTTTCCGGGAAAATTATTGAAGAAGGGGGTTTAACAGTACCTTTTCAAACTTTTTACAGTATCGTTAATAATATTAATAGCGATAAAATAAATTTAGAGACTAAAAATAATAATATTATTTTTAAAACTGATAATTATGAAGCTAAACTACAAGGTTTAAGTGAAGATGATTATCCAATTATCCCAAAAATAGATAGTGGTGATAAATTAATTGAATTTGATACCGAATTTTTTAAAACAGCCTTAGGACAAGTTATTACTTCAGCCCAGATTTCGGAAATTCGGCCGGAAATAAGCGGTGTTTTATTTGATTATCAAATAACGACTATAAAATTAGTAGCGACAGATAGTTTTCGTTTAGCGGAAAAAACAATTTATAATACCCAATATACAAGTAATATTGATAAAGGTTTTAAAGTTATTATTCCTTTAAAAACAGCGCAAGAAATTTTACGTGTTTTTGATAATAATCAGACTCTAAAAATTTCTCGAGATGAAAACCAAATTTTATTTAAAAATAATGAAGTGGAATTAATTTCCCGCGTTATTGACGGCACTTATCCAGATTATGAACAAATTATCCCGAAAAGTTTTGAATCGGAATTAGTGGTAGAAAAAGATCATTTTGTTAATGCTTTAAGATTAGTCAGTAATTTTAGTGGAAAAGTTAATGATATTAGATTAAAAACCCAAGACACTCAAAAAGTATTGGAAGTTTATTCAAATAATCAATTTCTCGGCGAAAATAATTATTTAATTCCTTCTAAATTATCTGGAAACAGTTTTAATGATATATCTTTTAATTGGAGATATTTATTAGATGGATTAAAAACAGTTAATTCTAATAACTTGATTTTTGCTTTAAATGGAGGAAATAGGCCAGCAATTTTAAAATCTCCAGAAGATAAATCTTATTTCTATATTTTAATGCCTATTAAATTCTAAACCTGTTTAAATATAATAAATTCTTTTTCTTGAGTCTGATTATCAGAATTATAAATTTTAATTTTAAATTTATTTTGCGTTTCTAAAACAGGATTAATTTGTTGTTTATAGTTAAATTCCTTGCCAAAATTTCCGGCTACATTGTCTATTAATTTTTCATTAAAATAAATTTCAATTTTATTGACATCAGAATTACTTCGAATATTAGCATTTATTAAAATTGGATTAGTAGTAAAGGATCCGTTTTCTGGAGATATTAATTCAAGATTAATTGAATTTATAGTTAATGTAGATTGCTGTTGTTGAATTTGTCCAGGATTCCTTTGCGCCCATTCAATTACCGATCTTTCCCAATTTTCAAATTGAGAGTCAGAACTTGGATTAACAGGAGCTAATCCTAATGGACTATCTTTATTTATGTAATAAAGAATGTCGTGGACTTGGTTGTTAATCACATATTGGCCATTTAAAATTGACTTATCAGTAAAAGTATTATCTGGGCTAGAAAAAGTTTCTGAAGGTTGTTTTTTTAAGGCTTCAGACATAAATTGATTCCAAATTGGCACTGCGGCTAGAATACTACCACCTTTTCTTTGCATTGGCGTATTATCATTATTTCCAGCCCAAACACCAACAACTAATGATGGAGTATAGCCCATAGCCCAGGCGTCACGATAATCGTTAGTAGTACCAGTTTTTAAAGCCACTTCATGTCCTGGAAATACAGTTAAGCCAAAACTGCCGTGAAAAAGTGGGCGACGGGCTTCTTGGTCAGATAAAATATCATTTATTAAACGAGTATATTGATTACTAATAACTCTAACTGCTTTATCTTCATATTTTTCTAAAATCTCTCCTTTATTATCTTTAACTTCTAAAATTAATGATTGGTTATGTTTTACACCATCTTGGGCAAAAACAGAATAAGCTCCCACCAGCTCAATTAATTTAACTTCGCCACCACCGAGCGCCAAAGATAATCCATATCTACTTTTTTCAGTTAAGGTTGTAATGCCAAAATCCTCAGCTGTTTTTAAAGTTGAACCAACTCCAGCTAAATATAAAACTTTTACGGACGGCACATTAATAGATTGAGCCAAAGCGTTTCTAAGATTAATCGGTCCGCGGAAAGTTTCATCAAAGTTTTGGGGAACATAAGGTTTTTCTTTAGTGGTGTCAAAGTCCGTTTCCAGATCAAAAACGATTGTATTGGGCGTGTAACCTTTTTTAAAAGCGGTAATATAAGCAAATGGTTTAATTGCCGATCCCGGTTGACGAAGGCCTTGAGTGGCGACATTAAAATTGCCATCGTTATCTATATCAAAGTAGTCCTTAGACCCAACCAGAGCCAAGATTTGGCCGGTAGTGGCGTCTTGGGCAACTAGGGCGGCATTTTTACCTTCATATAATTCGGTATTTCTTTGGGCGCCTTCGCTAACTGCTTTTTCTGCTAGTTGCTGAAGATCCCAATCAAGGGTTGTAGTAATTTTTAGACCAGCCGTGCGGACAAAATCTTCACCGTATTTACTTTTTAAATAGTCTTGAACAGTAATAACAAAGTGCGGCGCTTTAATGCCTTGTAATGGGGGAGCGAACTTAATTTCTTCTTTTTGAGCCGCGATTTTAGTTTGTTCGCCAATGTATCCTAGAGAATACATTTTTTCCAGGACAATATCTTTTCTGTTTATTAAGTCATCTACGTTAGCGCCGTAAGGGGAATAATAACTTGGCGCTTTTGGCATACTGGCTAAAATTGCCCCTTCAGATAATGTCAGTTCTTTTGCTGGTTTATTAAAGAAGGTTTGGGCGGCTGCTTCAATACCATAAGCGTTGGAGCCATAAGGGATTTGGTTTAAATAAAGATCTAAAATTTTGTCTTTGGTATATTTTTTTTCTAATTGAAAGGATAAAATTAATTCCTTAAATTTTCTATTTAAAGTTCTTTCTGGTGTTAAAAAAACATTTTTAGCTAACTGTTGGGTAATTGTTGATCCACCTTGGACAACTCGGCCGTGTTTTAAATTAGCAACAAAAGCTCGAGCAATACCCCTTAAATTAATAGCTTGATGGTTATAAAAATCTTCGTCTTCGATAGAAAGAGTTGCCGTCTTCACGAAGTCTGGAATATCGGTAAAAAGAATAACAGTTCTTTTCTCTTCGCCGAAGACCTCGTATAATAAAAACTCTCCAGTGCGATCGTAAATTTTTGTTGACTGATTGATTTGGCGAGCGTCAAATGTTTCCGGATCAGGAAGAGTTTTGGCTAGAATTACTAAATAAACTAATAAAAAAGCCGCTCCTAATAAACTAAAGTAAATAGTCAACAAAAATGACCGCTTTATCTTTGTTCTCATAATAAGTGAATATTATATAACAATAACACAAAGCGGTCAAATTTTTTATCACAGGAATACCTATTCAAGTTCTTCGACCTCTTCTTCGTCTTCTAGCTCTAATTCGTCTAATTCTTCTTCTCCATCAAGATCTTCGTCGCTGTCTAATAAATTTTCATCATCAAAATTTTCTTTGGTTTTTTTTGGTGACATTTTATTAATAAAAAAACGTTTTTTAACGACTGTTGCGAACAAGTATATCTAATCGAATTTACGTGTCAACCCCCACACCTAATAGCGATCAGAAATTAATGAAAATCGCTATTAGGTGTGGGGGTCAAGTGCGCTGCTGTGATCGCAATTGCTAGTGCATCGCTGATATCATCAAAGCCTTTAATTTCTTCTATTTTTAACATCGCTGCCACCATCTTAATAACAGCTTTTTTATCAGCCAAACCATAGTTGGTAATTGTTTGTTTTATCTGCATCGGGCCATATTCAGCTAAAGCGATTTTATTTTTTAGAGTTAAATAAACAAATACGCCGCGCGCCTGGGCGACTTCAATTGCTGTTTTCACGTTGCGGGCGAAGAAAATTTTTTCAATTGCTACTAAATCAGGTTTGGTTTTATTTAATAATTCTTCAAACTGATTAGCTAATTGCAGGAATTTTTTATTGGGATTTTTTTCTTTTAAATCAATTACTCCCGAATTCAACATTTTTAAAGGATGGTCGGTAATTAAACCAAAACCAACTCTTGAACTGCCGGGATCAATACCTAAAATTTTCATAAATTATCGAATAACGAATAGTATGCGAATATACGAATTCGTAAATTCGAAATGAATTCGCTATTCGTTAATTTTTAAATTTGTAATTATTCTCTGTACATCGTCCCTTTCCTCAAGTTTTTGGATTAACTTATTTATCTTCTCTCTGTCCTCGTCCGTCGCTTCTTGTGGAAATTTTGCTTTATTTCCATCAAAAGCCCATTTAACACTGCCAACTTCGGCCATTTTCGCCCCATTCTCGCTAAGTAGATGTTTTATTTCAGAAATAGTTCGGTTGTGGTTGTCGGTAATGCATTCAATAATCATTGCGATACTGGCTGGGCCATAGGCTTCAATCACGATTTCTTCTAAATTTTTACTTTCAGACACTTTTTTAATTGCTCGTTCAATATTTTCTTGGGGGACATTATTTTCCTGCGCTTTTTCAATTAAAGAGCGGAGTCGGGGACTTGCCCCCTCACCTAATTTTATATTAGGCGCGGGGGTATATGATTCGGCGCGCACAGCTACTGCGATAGCTTTTAAAACCTTAGAAAACAAAACGCCTCGTTTCTTGTCGGTTCCAGATTTCTGGTGTTTAATTTGACTCCATTTATTATGCCCGGACATAGTTTAGACAATCAAGAAAATATCGTTATTATTAAATCATGTCTGCTATTGAAGATCAATTATTAAAAATTAAACATGAAGCAGAAGAGAGGGAGGCGAAGAGAAAAGCTGAGGCGGCTGGTTTGGAATATTTGGATTTGAATTTAACGCCAGTAGAAACTGACGCGCTTAAAATTATCCCCGAAGAAAAAGCTCGGGCTTTGCAAATTAGCCCGATTCGGCTTAAAGGTCACGATTTGGAAATTGGTATTTTCGATCCGGAAGATCCCGAAGTCCAGAAATTAATCGAAAACCTAAAATCTAAAATCCAAAATCTAAAATCCTACGTCGTCTCCCTAAACGGCCTTGAGCACGCTTGGTCTTTTTATAAATACACCAGTTCGCAGACTGCTTCTATTCACAATCGTTTTGATATTGAAAAAGATCATATTGAAAGTTTATTTAATAAATTAGTTACATTTGATGCAGTAGCGGATGAAATTCATGATTTTGATTTTCAAAAATCTCCAACAGGCCAAATTTTAGAGATTATATTGGCCGGGGGATTGGCTAATCGGGCTTCTGATATTCACTTTGAGCCGGAAGCAATTTATGTGAAAATTCGCTATCGAGTGGACGGAATTTTGCACGATATTGTGTCGGATTTGCCAACGAATATTTATTCTCAACTTTTAAACAGAATGAAATTATTAGCAAATTTAAAATTAAATCTTCAACATGAGCCGCAAGACGGACGATTTAGCCTCGGTCTTATAAATAAAGAAATAGAAATTCGTCTTTCAGTGGTGCCTTCGGAATTTGGCGAAACAGTGGTGATGCGCTTGCTCGATCCCGATATTTTAAAAATCGGTTTAAAGGATTTAGGTTTTCGTGCTGATGATTTAGTAATTATTGAGCAAGAACTAAAAGAGCCAAACGGCATGATTTTAAATAGCGGCCCGACCGGTTCTGGTAAAACAACTACTCTTTACGCATTTTTACGCGCCAAAGAAAATCCCGAAATAAAAATTATTACTATTGAAGACCCGATTGAATATCATTTAGAAGGAGTGGAGCAGACGCAGGTCGAATCAGAAGCTGATTCGACCCCGAACACAGCTGGAGGGGTCGGCTATAATTTTGCTAACGGCCTCCGAGCTATCATGCGGCAAGACCCCGATGTGATTTTAATTGGCGAGATTCGAGACAAAGAAACGGCCGAGATAGCAATCCAAGCTGCCTTGACTGGCCACTTAGTTTTTTCCACGGTGCACGCAAATGACGCGGTAGGAGTTGTACCCCGGCTTTTGGACTTAGGAATAAAAGATACTAGTATTGAACCAGCTTTAAATTTAATTATTGCCCAAAGATTAGTAAGGAAGCTTTGTGAGAATTGTAAAAAACCGGCCGAACTTTCACCAGAATTAAAATCTAAAATCCAAAATCTAATATCTAGTCTGCCGTCTCGGGTAGATAAATTTCAATATCAAGAATGGAAAATTTTTACAGCGGGCAAATGCGAAAAATGCGCCAACACCGGCTACAAAGGCCGTATTGGTATTTACGAATTATTAAGGGAGGGCGTGGACAAACTTCCCGAAGTGACAGTCCAGCAGGACGGTTTATTAAAAGTTATTTCTGGGATTACTACGGTAGAGGAGATAGAGGCCGTTACTGGGCCAATTAAATAAAAACAGGACCCAACCTAAATGGTCGGATCCCATAACCAGTTCTCCTGCTGTGCGGTCAGGCCGCCGTCCCCAATCAACCACTGGTAAAATTAATTAGACTTTCAGCATCTCTTATATTGTATATTATAATATACCATTAGTCAATAGCTGTTGGTATAATCCACGCACATATTGTGGAATAAGCTAGGATTTAAGCGGATAATTG
>ERZ1292623.2577-Hain-H51-01um-R1-2577-length-16068-cov-8_pt1 | contig 16068 bp, 17 predicted proteins | sample MGYA00564398_ERZ1292623 | MGnify/ENA primary metagenome ERZ1292623 (study PRJEB36523, sample SAMEA6512633) | groundwater metagenome | collected 2019-01-07 | study: AquaDiva: Metagenomics assemblies of 32 groundwater samples | reverse complement strand
CCTATTGCAATTAGAACTACTAGAATAGCCCAGCCATAAGTCATTAAGAACTCCATAGCTGCTTGTCCTCTTTTCATCAAATCACCTCGCGTTTAATAATTATTTTATGTATTTAATTTATTTCTACTACTATATAAATGTTACTTTGCTCATTTTTAACTACTATACAAAGAAAAACAAACTATAATAAAAACATAAAAACTTTAGTTTATTAAATGAAAGGGCAAGTTAGTATAGAATACTTAATAATTGTTGGAATTGTAATCTTTGTTAGTGTTCCTCTTTTTTATTATGCCACCAGGAGCTCTGGAGAAAACATAAGGCTTAATCAGGCAGATGATACTGTTAAGTCTATTACTAATGCCGCTGATCTTGTTTATAGTTCTGGTTTGGGAAGCAAAGATACTGTTTGGGTTAATATACCAAGCGGTGTTACTGGAGTATCTGTTGCAAATAAAACTATAACTATGAATCTAACAATTTTTGGTAGAATATCAGAATATTTATCTTTTTCAAAGGCGAATTTAAAAGCGGCTCCTGGTTTTATAGGAAATTTAACTAATAAAGGCAATTTTAGAGTTGCTGTTGAAACCTTCAGGGATTCTGATGGGGTTGTTAAGGTTTTGTTAGGTGGATATTGTGGTGATGGTATTTGCAGCAGCAATGAAAATGCTGTTAGTTGTTCAGTAGACTGTGTTAGTTATTGCGGGGATTTAATATGTGATAGTAATGAAGATTGTGATTGCAGTGATTGTTATGGTGAGCAAGATGGATGCGCTTCTGGAAATGTTTGTGATAGCCAAGGAAGTGGTGATTGTGTAAGTACTGTTCAAATTCAATGTGGAGATGGAATATGTACTGGATTACCAGGAGATAATTGCAATACCTGTAGCAGTGATTGTCCTATTCCTGGTGGTTATAGTTGCTGTCCTTATGATGTTCAGCTAAATTACTATATATTATGGAATGCTGCATCATGTCCTGAAGTTCCTCCAAGCGTAAGCAATTGCGGCGATTATTGTGTTTGGTTTGGGAATTATAATAATGGGGTATGCAGGCAGAATCAAGCACAATGCAATAATAATGGTGAAGTTTATCAATCTGGTGGAGATAGTTATTGTTTAGGTGGACCAACAGGAGATTTTTGTTGCTGCATTCCTTGAGCTTAGCCCTTTTGGTAAAAACGCTGGCGAAAAATTTAGGAAAAAAAGAAAAAATAAAAATGAAAAAAGGCCAAACTAGTGTTGAAGGAATTTTTGTTATTGGTGCTGTCTTTCTTATGTTTTTATTCATATTGGGATACGGTTTTAATAAAAGGATAGATAACCAAAATGCTGAAAAGTTTATTTCACAAAGGGATACTTGCATTAAGATTAGTAATCTAATAATGGGGGCTTTTATTAATGGTAACGGCACTGAAATTATATCTGATTCTGAGTATGAATTTGATCTTTTAAACAACTCTAGGTTAATAGGGATTTATTCTTTAAAAGAAAAAGGATTTTCTTCTGATTATGCGGGAGCTGATGTTGTTTTTTGTACTGTGCCAATAGGTGTTTTTTCTTCCAGATTAGTGCATGCTGGCGAGATTAAGGCAAAAAATGTGGGTGATTTTGTTGATATCACATATGTCATATAAAAAAGGGCAGGTACAATCTTTGGATTTGTTTGTTAGTGCTACTGTTTTTATTATACTGCTAGTTACTCTAATACTGGTTTGGGATAATTTCTCAAAGAGATTAGATGCTAAAATTAGTTATGAAGATTTATCTGAAAAAGCCATAAAAATAACTGATATTTTAGTTGAAACAAGAGGGGTTCCAGATAAGTGGGAGAATGATGCTGATAAGGTTAATGTAATTGGTTTAGTTAGCAATGATAGAGTATTATCTAACAATAAAATAGAACAATTTATAGATATGGAATATGATGATGTTAAAAAACTGTTTAACATAGAAGCTTATGATTTTTATTTTAGGATAATTGATTCTAATGGTGCATTAATTCAAATTGATGATAATGATGCTGAACTTGGGAACAAACCTAGTTTAAGTTCAAAATTCGTTATAACTATTCAAAGAATTGTATCAAATGGAGGTAGTGAAGTTGTTTTGGAATTTACCTTGTGGGAATAAAGGGCAAGTTTTTTCTTTAGATGCAGTAATTGCTATTTTCTTAGTTATGATAGTTTTAATAAGCTCTTTTTTTATGGTTAACAAGGAAAATGAGGAAAATTATGAATTATTACAGCAGTTCAATCTTGGTAACGATATATTCACTGTTTTAGATGTCAATGGAAAACTTAATTCTTTAAATAGAAACAGCATAAAAACCAGTATTGAAACAATATTGCCTAAAAATTTTGATTATAGTTTTAGACTAGAATGTGAGCATAAAATAGTTGAATCTAATAGAAGTGTAAGCAGCACTTTAGTAAAAGGAGAGAAGATTGTAGTTACTAATAATTTAGATTTATGCATAATGAGGTATGGTATATGGCCAAAATAAAAGGGATGTTATTAACATTGGGTTTTTTTATAGCTGTAATAATTTTTTTAGGATTTGCTTTGATAATATCCAATAGTTTTAAATCTTCCAGGGAAAGAGTTAGCGATTATATTGTTTTTGAGAAAGCAAGAGTATTAGATGAATCTACACAAGAAGGATTTAGAAATATTTTTGATAAAGTTTCTGGAATAACTATTGTTAAAGGAAGCACTATTAGTTTTACAGAAGAATTGCCTAATGGCAATGATATTAAATTTAGAAATAATTTAAGCAGATTTAATAATTTTACTAATTCTAGTTATAATATAAATATTAATACTAGCTTAAGTGATGATTTAGCATTATGGATAAGACCGCATGACATAAAATATTATCATGTTGATTTTGGTGATGATATTATAAAGGTTCAGCCAAGAACATTTAATTTTAATAAATATAGAGTTGATATTGTAACTGACAAGGTGTTAGATGGAACTTCCTGTTCCGGTGGTGGCGGCTCAAGTAAATTAGACGTCACTGCCAGGGGTGCTAGTGGAACTAGTTGTAATTCCAACACTGTGCAAAATTTTAAACTATATGACAATACTGATGTTTTACTTGCTTATGTAAACATAGGTAATGATATATTAACTATTGATTCTGAAACAAAAATAAATGTAACAACCAACATAGTAAGCTTAAATGATTTAGGTAAAGAAGTTGATATTAAAACAGATGATAATGCTTTAACAATAAATCTTTCTGAGTATGGTTTTTTTAAAAAAAGTGCAATTAGGGTTGTGTAGTTATCAGTCAATCATAACAAGGATTAATATAGGGTGGAAGTATTATTAAAATTAATGAAAAAAGGGAAAAAGAAAGAGATAAGTAGTTATACTAATATAAGAAGTGGTGAAAAAGAGAAAAATGATATAGAGGAGGTTAAAAATATCTTATCTAAAAAAAATAATGTTAAAGAGAAAATTAGTTCTCAAAAAGAAAAAGGATTAAAAAAAATTTTAGATAGAATAAAGAAAATTAGTGGCGTTTCTTATCAGTTAATAAATTCGAAGGTTTTTGGTGCAATTAAACTACCTAAAATTAATCTTAAAAAAGGAGAAAGTACTGTAAAAACTAAGGTTAAAGAAGATAAAAACCTTGTTTTGCCCAAATTAAGTTCTATTTATCAGACTGATTTTGATAGATTATGTGATGTTATTGATAAAGAAAATACTGTGCCATTAAGTAAAATTGCTGGGGCTTTTAATGTAGACAAAAACATTGTCCAGAAATGGGGCGAGATACTTAATGAAAATGAATTAATAGAATATCGTGTTCCTGCTTTTGGTGAACCCGAATTTATAAAAAAAGGTTTTGTGATTGATGAAAAAAAGGTTGTTAATAAGAAAAAAAGAATTGTTATAGGTTTATCTTTAGCTGGTGTTTTTCTTGTTGCTTTAATTGGTTTTTTAGTTATAAGTGGTTTAATGCAAAATACGGGTGATAAAATAAATATTATAAGGCCAATGCCTGAATCAGAAAAAGGAGCTGAAGTTGTTAGCGAGAATGTTAAGGGTGCTTTTTCTGGAAATGGAACTTATGTTTGTAGAGGAGGAGAAATATGGTATTATATTAAAGATCAGCTATTAAGAGCTGAAAGTGTTGATAAAAAATCCACTGTGATAATTAAATCTGGATTTATGTATGCATATGATATTAGTAATGATAAATGGGTAAAAACAAATGTTAGCCAAGAAGTTATTTTGCCTGGTTCTGGGAAAGATCCTAGTGAAAACCTAGAATGCAAGAAAGAAGAAGTAAGTCTTAGTTTATTTGATGTTCCGGAGGGTAAAATAATATGACGATAGTTGATAACTATAATATCAATGCAGATGGCATAATTGTAAGAGTTGATATAGAAAAGATTGAGGATGTTGGCTTGTTATATAAAGTAAATATCCCACAAATAAGCAGATCAACTCTTGTTTTATTAAATGAAGTGAAGAATAGACTAATTACTGAAGTTAATGTCGGGGCACACGAAATATTAGATCCAAAAATAATTGAGAATCTAAAAGAAAGATTCAAAAAAAGTTCAGAGGCTGTTTTTAGGAGCATAATACCAAATATCCCCAAAGAGACTGTTGATTTTTTAACCGGTACTTTGTTACATGAGATGTTGGGTTTAGATGAAATGGAATTCTTGCTTAATGATGATTCTTTAGAGGAAATAGTTATAACATCTTCTTCAGAACCAGTCAGGGTTTATCATAAGAAATATGGGTGGTTGCAAACTAATATTACTATTAAGACTGAATTAAAAATACAGAATTATGCCAATACTATTGCCAGAAGAGTTGGAAGGCAAATAACCACCTTAAGTCCATTATTAGATGCTCATTTGGTTACAGGAGACAGAGCTAATGCTGTTTTATATCCTATATCTAACAAAGGAAATACTATAACTATAAGGAAATTTGCGCGTGATCCTTGGACTGTAACAGACTTAATTAAAAATAATACTTGTTCGTCTGAAATTTTTGCTTTAATCTGGTTGGCTATACAATATGAAATGAATATTCTGATTTCTGGTGGAACTGCTTCAGGAAAGACGTCAATGCTAAATGTTTGTATGCCATTTATGCCGCCAAATCATAGAATTATTAGCATAGAAGATACCCGTGAGCTTCAGCTCCCTAAGTTTTTATATTGGGTTCCTTTAACTGTCAGGCAGCCAAATCCTGAAGGAAAAGGAGAAGTTACTATGTTGGATTTGCTAGTTAATTCTTTAAGAATGAGGCCAGATAGAATTATTCTAGGTGAAATCAGGAAGCATGATCAGGCAGAAGTATTATTTGAAGCTATGCATACAGGACATAGTGTTTATGCTACTGTTCATGCAAATTCTATAAGTGAGACTATAAGAAGATTAGTTAATCCTCCAATAAATGTTCCTAAAAATCTGCTCGGGGCTGTAAATCTTAATGCTGTTATGTTCAGGGATAGAAGAAAAGCTTTGAGAAGATTATATCAGCTTGGTGAATTTATAGTTGAAGAAAATGAAGAAATAAGGCCAAATATTTTGTATAGATGGAAGCCAAGCAATGATACTTTTGTTCAACATGCTGAAAGCATTCATTTATTTGAGGATTTAAGTGTACATACAGGAATGACAATACAGGAACTAGCACAGGACTTAAAGGAAAAAAACAGTATTTTAAGATCCATGGCTAAGAAAAATATCAGAACTGTTGATCAGGTTGGGGAGATTATGAATAAATATTATGTGGGAGAAAAACAGCTTCAATGAGAAAAATCAAAATTCCCTTTTCAATATTACCTACTAATTTCATAGGGAGAATTTCTGGTCTTTTTTTAGGGGTAGGTAAAAAAATAGAGAAGAATTTCCCCGGATTAAAGATAAATATTGAACAATCTGAATATAATCTTAATCCTGCAGAATATGCCAGCATGTGCATTACAGCTTCCATAGTATTTTTTATTTTTATCAACATATTATTTAGTATTTTTTTATTTTTAATAAAGATAGAAAATGCAATTTTATTATCTATTTTAGTTTCAATTCCAATTACACTATTTATTCTTATCCAGCAAATGTTATATCCTAAATTAGTTGCAGGAAGGAAAATAAGGAATATTGAAAGAAATTTATTGTCCGCATTGCAAAATATTTTAGTTCAGCTTAATTCTGGTGTTCCATTATTCAGTGTTTTAGTTAGTATTTCTAATGAAGATTATGGTGAGGTTTCTAAGCAATTTGCTCTTGCTGTTAAAAAAATAAATGCTGGAATATCACAAATTGAAGTTTTAGACCAGATTGCAACTAAGAATCCCTCTTTGTATTTTAGGAGAGCAATTTGGCAGTTAGTTAATGGTATGAAATCTGGCGCTGATATAGGGATTGTAATCAGACAGATTATATCTTCCTTGTCTGAAGAGCAATTAATACAGATACAGAGATATGGCGGGCAATTAAATCCGCTTGCTATGTTTTATATGTTAATCACTGTGATATTACCTTCTTTGGGAATTACTTTTTTAATAGTAATCAGTTCTTTTATATCTTCTTCTGAATTCCTTACTAAATTAATTTTTTGGGGAATGTATGTTTTTGTGCTTTTTTTTCAGATAATGTTCATAGGGATTATTAAAACAAGGAGGCCAACTTTGCTTCAATAATGGTCTACTCATTATTAACCAGGATTTATCCTAAAAAAATAAGGGAACATTACACTAAGTTATTTCAATATTCAAAATTAAAAGTTGATAAAGAGAAGTTTTTAGGATTTTTTTTGTTATTTAGCTTGTTGTTATCGGTGGCTCTTGGTTTTTTTATTTCTTTTTTATTTCACTTTAAGTTTTTTATAGTTTTAGTATTATTATTTATAATAATACAACTAACATTATATTTTGGTTTGTCTTTAAAAGCAGATTATAATGCCAGATTTGTTGAAAATGTATTGCCTGATGCTTTACAGCTAATGACTTCTAATTTAAGGGCAGGGTTAACTACTGACAGGGCTTTTTTATTAAGTGCAAGGCCAGAATTTGGCACATTAAGTGATGAAATAAATGGGGTTGGTAAAAAAATAACTTTGGGAAAAGATTTGAGCGATTCTTTACTTGAAATGAGCAAGCATTTTAAATCTGATATTTTAAATAAAACCATGCTGTTGATAACTTCTGGTTTGAAATCTGGAGGAGAATTAACTGAATTATTAGAACAAACTGCTAAAAATTTGAGACAGGAAAAATTCTTGGAAGACAAAATAAGAACTAATGTACTTATGTATGTCATATTTATATTTTCTGCTATTGCCATAGGTGCTCCAATATTATTTGGTTTGTCTTCTTTTTTAGTTGAAGTTTTACAAACTAATTTAGCTCAGATTGAAGTTCCAAGAACAGCTACCTTACCAATTTCTTTTTCAAAAGTTAGTCTTTCTTCCTCTTTTATTTTGACTTTTTCAGTTGTGAGTTTATTAACAAGTTCAATATTGGGATCTTTGGTTTTAGGATTAATAAGTAAAGGGAGAGAAAAAGCTGGTTTAAAATTCCTTCCTATCTTAGTTGGTTTAACTTTGGTTATATTTTTTGCAGTTAGATTTATACTAAGATTGTTTATTGGCGGGTTGTTCGGGTTGTAAAATTACTAAAAGGCATATCAGTATAAAATTTATTTAAATTTATTTTAAAAAAGAAAGCAAATCAGTACAACAGCAACTAATTTCTTCAGAACCAGGTTTATATGTATTAATGTTTTTTATATCTATTCCCTGAATATTTACTCTTTGACCCAACTGCAGTATTTTTCTAGTTAAATTATTTGAAACATTGGCTTCTATGTTAATTTCTCCTGTATTGCCTATGTCTACTAGTTTTACTTTATCGTTGTTTATTTTTACTATGTCTCCTATATTAATGAAATGTTCTGTTGCTGATTGTACTGTGATTTTGTTTGTGTCAACTTCTGTAATTGCAAGTTCTGTGTTTAGGAATTTAATATCTAATGGTTTTGAGGCTGAAACTTTAGTTAGGTCAACTTCATTATCAAAAACATAATAATATCTTAATCTACCTTGTCCTAGCTCCATAAACACATCAGAACCATATGTGAAATCATTACTAGATAAACTTGTTTGTATTGTTGGTCCTGAATTATACAATTCAACAGTGTCATGAATTGGAATATCTTCTCCACCTAATTGTACTCTTCCTTTTCTTAATGTTGGTACATCACCCATAGTTATTAATTTATTGAAGTAATTATCATCGCCTATGTTATTGCCTAATGGAATATTATACGAAGAAGAAGCAGTTCCAGTTACTCCCTCTGTTTTATTTGCTGGTACAACAATATTTCTTGTTATTTTCATTAAAGCAGATGAAATATCAGAAGCTCCAATTGTGTCATCACTTTTTGCTTTATCTCCAAAGATAAATAAAGTATTTGTTAATTTTCCGTTTTGAACAAATGGATATGGGTAATCTGAGAAATCCACATCAAATGTTTCTCCAATCATCTTTGATATGTTGCCTTTTTTTAAAATAATTGTTTTTCCTTCTAATTTAACTTTTGGAAACTTTTCTTTAACAAATTGAGAGGCCATTCTTGTGTCTTCTGCTGTTGTTCCAGCTACTAACATTGCAGTATTTTTTCCGTTTTTTGCTAATTTGATCATTGCTTCGCCATCATTTAAGTTCCAACTTGAGCATTTAGGAAATTCTTTATATTCTTCCAACAATGGATTTGCACAAGGACCACCAACATAGATTATATTATAATCTTCTTTTCCTATTACTTCACTTACTAACATCGGTTCTGGTAGTATGTCACCCAATGCCTTAGTTTCATTTTTAATTGCTGAAGTCAAAGCCAGAGTTGATTTTCCTATTAAAGAAATATTTGCATAAACTTGATCATTTGGAATTTGCACTTGCACTTTGTCTGAATCTGCGTTCTGTTTGGGATTTTTTATTATAATGCCATATAATGTTCTTAAATCAACTTCTTTTTTTCCTATATTAGTAGAAACCCATACTAAATCTGCGTCTTCTGCTGATGCTGAAGATGTTCCAAAGCCTTGAAAGTCGTTATCTATTGCGTGCATTAAATTAATAGTTAAGTCATCATTGCCGTTTGTAGATGCGCTGCCTTTTTCACCTAAAATATCTAATACTAGATCTAGGTTATTTGCTGTTGAAAAACCTTTTCTTAAATCAATCTGGATGTTTGTATCTTTTGTGTTTTGATAATTAATATCTGCTATGTTTTGGTCTACTGAGTCAGAGTTCATATTTATGTATCCTGCTAATTTTTTAGCATTAGCTGAATCTTCATAAAAAATTCCTGCATATGTTGAACCATTATTTATTATCCATATTTTATCTGTTGTTGAGTCTGTAGAAAAAGTGAAATCCCAACCAGATTGTTGTAGTTTTAGTCCATTAGCATCTGTAATGGAATTAATATAAATTGCTGCTTTTGATGACCAGGAGGAATTAAATGTGCTTAAGTCTACTGTTGTTTTTGATATTTCATAGTCAGCATATGTATTTGGAGTTAATGAAACAAAAGCTATACATAGATATTCTTCTGGTAAACAAAATTTACTGCCTGCTTTTACTGCCGGGTTTGGTGATGAAGTCAAAGTATCTGCCAAGAAATTATTTTTTATTCCTATTATAGGACCAGTATGTTTTGTATCATCTGACGTGTCTCTTATATATGTGCTGGCTTTTGTTTTTAAATTTCTTAAAATCCAGATCCATTCTTGTTCTTCTACATCATCTGATTCATATGACTCTGCATTTTCATATTTATTAATAGATTCAGTGCCTATTACTAGAACTGCTTGACCAAATTTTGGACAATCTACTGCTCCCGGTATTGTTAAGTTTGATTCACATTTACTTGAGCATAAGCCGTAGCCATATCCTTTTTTTATGCAAGCTGAATTACAGGAATCAGAATATGTTATAGGTACTAAGAATAGGATTAATGGGATGATTAAAAATAATATTTTTTTCATTATCGCCTCTTTTTAAAGAATTTTAGGTGTTTATTGATTTATTAAGTTTTTCTTTGAAATTCGAAATGTTTATAAAACTAATTTTTTTGAATCTAATTATGGCTGATAAAACTACTGAAAAAGTAAAGGAATTAATGAGAGTTCCTGAAAGGATAAGGAACATAGGCGTCTGCGCCCATATTGATTTATTGTAAAGAATTTATCTTTCAATACAAGTGCATGGGAAGACGACGTTTAGTGACAATTTGCTTTCTGGAGCAGGTATGATCTCAGATGAGTTAGCTGGAAAACAATTAGCTTTAGACTTTAGAGAAGACGAGCAAGAGAGGGGAATTACAATAGATGCTGCTAATGTTAGTATGGTTCATCAATATGAAGGAAATGATTTTTTAATTAATCTAATTGATACACCAGGACATGTTGACTTTGGTGGGGATGTTACAAGAGCTATGAGAGCTGTTGATGGCGCTATAGTTTTAATTGATGCTGTTGAAGGAATAATGCCACAAACTGAAACTGTTTTAAAACAAGCCTTGAGAGAAAGAGTAAAACCTGTTTTGTTTATTAATAAGGTTGACAGACTAATTAAGGAAGTTAAACTAACACCACAACAGATGCAGGAGAGATTTATAAAAATCATAAATGATGTTAACAGATTAATAAGACATATTGCTACTGATGAATTTAAGGAGAAATGGCAAGTGAATGTTCAAGAGGGAAGTGTTTCTTTTGGAAGTGCTTTTCATAAATGGGCTGTAAATTATCAATATATGCAGAAACATCAAATAAGTTTTAAGGATATAATTGATGCTTATACTTCTGAAAAAGAAGAGGGCTATAAAATACTACATGAAAAAGCACCTGTTCATAAAGTTGTTTTGGAGATGGTAATCAGACACCATCCTAATCCTAAAGAAGCTCAAAAATACAGGATTCCTCATATATGGAGAGGAGATCAGGAAAGTATTGAAGGTAAATCTCTAATTAATTGTGATACTACTGGACCTATGGGTTTTATTTGTACTAAAATTGATATTGATAAACATGCGGGTGAAGTTGCTGCAGGAAGATTGTTTTCAGGAACTGTAAAGCAAGGTGATGAAGTTTATATGAATTTAGCTAAAAGAAAAGTAAGGGTGCAGCAAGTTATTATCTATAAAGGGGCACAAAGAATACAGGTTAGTGAAGCTGTTGCTGGAAATATTATTGGTATTATTGGATTAAAAGATGTTTTTGCAGGTGAAACTGTTAGTACTAATCCTATGGAGCCTTTTGAAGCTTTAACACATTTATTTGAACCAGTAATAACCAAGAGCATAGAGGCTGTTAAGGCCAGTGATTTGCCAAGATTGGTTGAAGTTTTAAAACAAGTAAATAAAGAAGATCCTAGCATAACTATTGAGATTAATGAAGAAACTGGAGAAAACTTAATGCATGGGATGGGAGAATTGCACCTAGAAGTTATTGAAAACAGGATTAAAAGAGAAAAAGGATTGAATGTTAAAACAAGTGCGCCAATTGTAGTTTATAGGGAAACTGTTTTGAAAAAAAGTTTGGAAGTTGAAGGAAAAAGCCCTAATAAACACAACAAGTTTTACATAATTGTTGAGCCCCTTGAGGATAATGTTTATCAAGCTATTAAATCTGGTGAAATTCCTGAAGGAAGAGTAAAGAAAAATGATAAACTTTTATTAGATGTTCTTAGAAATTTGGGCTGGGATGCTAAAATGGCCAGAAATGTAAGGGATGTTTTTAAAGGGAATTTATTTTTAGACCAGACCAGGGGAGAAGTTCATATTGGGGAAGTAATAGAGCTAGTATTAGATGGTTTTGAGCAAGTAATGAAAGAGGGACCATTAGCGAGAGAACCAGGAGTCAAAATGAAGGTTTGTTTGATGGATACTAAATTACATGAAGATGCGATTCACAGAGGTCCTGCTCAAGTATTGCCTGCTGTAAGGGCTGCTGTTAAGGGGGCTATGTTAAATGCGGGTGCTTTGATTTATGAGCCTGTTCAGATATTACAAATTGAGGCTCCAGGAACTTATATTGGTGAAATCAGCAAATTAGTACAGAACAAAAGAGGGCAGTTATTAGAGATGAATCAGGAAGGAGAACATATAACTGTAAAAGCTAAATTACCTGTTGGTGAAATGTTTGGATTAAGCAATGATTTGAGAAGCGCTACTGGTGGAAGAGGCGTTCAATATTTAGTAGATCAGATGTATGAGAAATTACCTAATGAATTGCAACAAAAGATAATAAGAAATATAAGAGAAAGAAAAGGACTTTCTGTAGATGAAGATTTGGCTATACAGAAAGAATAATTTTGAAAAGTTTATTAATTTTAATTAGATAAGAACTAAGTTCTTATAAACTTTTTAGTGATATTGAAATAATAATTCTTGAATAGAAAGATTTAAATATTGTTACGTATTATTACGTAATATGGAAATAATAGCCAAAATCAGCAAGGGAAGCAAGATGGATCAGATTTACATTCCTAAGAATAGAACTAGTTTTGCTATTGGAAATTATGTAATTGTTAAACCATTAGAAACTGAAAAAATAATAAAGAAACCATATTTTTATGGAGTCAAAAATGTAGAGCTAGTGAAACTTAGAATGATAGAGGAAGTATTTAGTATTATTGAGAAGAAAATTGTAAATTATGATAATATTATAATAACTGGTTCTTTTTTGGATAATGGTTTTAAGTTTAATGATATTGATATTTTAATAATAAGCAATGAAAAACCAGTAGATATAAGTAAGGATGTAGAAGAGAGAACAGGAATTAAAGTTCACTTGATCTTGTTGGATAATAAATCTTTAATGAGAGGAATATCGATAGATCCACTTTACAAAATTATGTTGAGTAAATGTGTTTCTAAAAAAAGAATAATACTTAATGTAAAAAAAGAAATAAATTATAAAATATTAGATTTGCATTTATTAAAAAGCAAGATTTTATTAGATAATTTTGATATTTTGAATGGAAATGAGAAATATTATTTAATAAGAAATATGGTTGCCATATACTTATTTATTAAAAATAAAATAATCAGCAAAGATAAAGTTGATGATGAAATAAAAAAAATGTTTAAATTAAGCGACATAAATGAAATAAAAGAAAACATATTAAATAAAAAAGAATTTCTTAAAAAGTATAAAAAGATGTATAATAAAACTTTTGATTTAATAATGGACGGAATTAAAAATGGTGCAAAATAGGAATAAAATAATAGATTTATTTATTGGAAATATATCTAATGCCATTATTCATGAAATATTAGAAAAAGCGATTGATGTTGATGAAATAATCAGTAGATATAATAAAGAAAGTAAGGTTAGTTTTGAGGTAGCTAAAAAATATAGAGAGAAAATTAATCCTGTTGATAAAATACTTCCTTCTGAAGATATTGCTAAAATCAGAAATAAAGTGATTAATAATGTTAAAAATGAATTAAATATTAGGATTCTAAAAGGCTATAAAAACCTTAATGTTACTTTGGTTGAAGAAACTGTTGATAAGTTCTTAAAAGAAATGAAAATTAAGTAGTTCTTTTTAAGATTGATCTGTATAATTATATTTTTCTTTTAAAGAATGCAGTCTCTTAAAATATTCATCATATGCCTTATCATGTTTTCCAATCACCAACATCCAAATTATATTATCTTTTAAATAATATATTAACCTAATGTTTTTAGTAATTGGTTCCCTATAACAGTTTTCTTTGCTACTTAAATGTTTTAATCTTAAAGGATTTTTTTTGATCTTTTCTTTTTTCTTGTAAAATATTTCAAGATCATTTGTGCTAAGTTTATCTAAATCCTTAAAGAAATCTGGGTGGTATCTTACTTCCCAATCAGGCAATTTTTACGCCTCTTTTTTTCAAATATTCATCTAATTCTTTTTCTGTTTTTCCTTGTATCTTATTTGTTTCTATGTCAGTTATTCTTTTATTCACTTCTTTTGATAGCGCTACTTCTACATCTTGAATAAGCCTTTCTACATCATTTAAAATTTTTACAAAATTCACTTTTTCTATAGTTACGGTTTCCATATGTCCTTAATAAATAAGTCAATATATAAACCTTATTTCGAAAGCTTTATAAATAGAATCTTTACTTTTTAAAGTACTTATTATCAAATTTTCACTATGGGGGAAATTAAAGATGGCTAAACAAAAACCACACTTAAATATAGTATTTGTAGGTCATGTAGACTCTGGTAAGAGTACTACTGTAGGTAGGCTTATGTATGATTCTGGTAAGATTAATGAGCAAGAAATGAGAAAATTAAAAGAAAAAGCTCAAGAAGTTGGAAAAGTAGGTTTTGAATTTGCTTTTGTAATGGATCAATTAAAAGAAGAAAGAGAAAGAGGAGTTACTATTGATTTATCCTATAAAAAGTTTGATACTAATAAATATGAAATCACAATTATAGATGCTCCAGGGCACAGGGATTTCATTAAAAATATGATTACTGGGAGTTCACAGGCTGATGCTGCTTTCTTAGTTGTAAGTGTCCCTGAAGGAGTAATGGCTCAAACTAAAGAGCATGTATGGTTATGCAAGACTTTGGGAGTGCAGCAAATTCATGTTATGATGAATAAGATGGATGTTGTTAAATTTGATGAAAACAAGTTTAATAGTGTTAAAAGCGAAGTTTCAAATTTATTAAAAACTGCAGGTTATAAAGTACCTGATGTATTATTTATACCTGAAAGCGCTTATCAAGGAGATAATATTGTTAAGAAATCTGTTAATATGGGTTGGTATAAAGGACCGACTTTATTAGAGGCGTTTGATTTGTTAAAACAACCTGAAAAGCCAACAAATTTACCATTAAGATTGCCTATACAGGATGTTTACAATATTACTGGTATTGGTGTAGTTCCGGTTGGCAGAGTTGAAACTGGTAAAATGAAAATTGGAGACAAGGTAATTATAGTTCCTGCAAGAGAAGGTAAAGGAGTTACTGGTGAAATTAAGACTATAGAGATGCACCATGAGCAAATAAATGAAGCTGAACCAGGAGATAATGTAGGATTTAACGTAAGAGGAATTGGAAAGAAAGACATTGCCAGAGGAGATGTATTAGGGCATACAGATAACGTACCAACTGTTGCCAGTGAGTTTACAGCACAAATTGTTGTATTAAACCACCCAACTGTTCTAAGTGTTGGATATACTCCTGTATTCCACATACATACTGCACAAGTAGCATGTAGAATTGATGCTATTGAGAAAAAAATAGATCCTGCTACTGGACAAGTTTTACAGGAAAAACCTGATTTCTTGAAAAATGGTGAAGCTGGAATTGTTAAAGTTAAACCAACCAAACCATTGGTAATTGAGAAGCAGAAAGACATACCACATATGGCAAGATTTGCTATAAGGGATGCTGGAAGCACTGTTGCTGCTGGTATGTGTATTGATTTGGTTAAGAAGCCTCTTTAAAATGGTAATCTATCTTTTTGAACAGGGACAAGCATTTGTTCCTAGTACTATTAAAGACGCTAAACAATATGGTTCTTTTAATTTTGATGGTAGGGGTTTTGTTTGGCAAAATTCTGGAAATGGTAATACAAAAGGATCATTAAGTGGAGTTGTTTCAGAGTTATTTAGTGCTTCTTATGATGAAGATGGTGTTTTATTTTGTGATAGAAAGTCAATAAGAGTGTTACTAAGACATTATCCGAGATATTTTGAATATATAATTACTGGTCCTGGTTCTCAACAAGGGGAATAAATTTATAAATAGTTTTTAATCTTTAAATATAAAAATGCCAAAAGCGAGAATTAATTTAGCTAGTATTGATATTGGTAAAATAAACCAAATAATTGATTCTGTTAAAGAGATTGCTAAAAAAACAAAAGTTGAGATGAAAGGGCCTATTCCTTTGCCTACTAAAATATTGAAGTTAACTACCAGGAAAGCTCCATGTGGCGATGGTAAGGCCAGTTTTGATAGATTTGAAATGAGAGTTCATAAAAGATTAATTGATTTAGGTATAAATGA
>ERZ1292623.1143-Hain-H51-01um-R1-1143-length-26229-cov-4_pt2 | contig 16071 bp, 22 predicted proteins | sample MGYA00564398_ERZ1292623 | MGnify/ENA primary metagenome ERZ1292623 (study PRJEB36523, sample SAMEA6512633) | groundwater metagenome | collected 2019-01-07 | study: AquaDiva: Metagenomics assemblies of 32 groundwater samples | reverse complement strand
CTCTTCCCTACCAAGAAACGCCTGCTGTCGAGGGAAGCGCTGCTTCTGCTTCCACCAATATTTCTCCGGGCCGCCACGCTGATGCAGGCTCAGCTTCTTCACCTTTCTATCGTTGGCCTGATGGCGTCGATATATCCCCTGAATTTCCTCGGGGGAGGCTGACGCAATGTCCCTCAATGCCCCCCCTCGCCGCATCAGCCACCGCCTCTGCTTTTCTACATTGCCCCTCGGATAGGCCACCTTCGCGAGCTCCGCCTCCTTCTTCCCTCTAAACGGACTGATCACCGGCTCCACGGCCATGAGCGCCGCAGGGAGAATCGAGGCTGCAAGAACCTGTTGGATGCTGGGGCCCATCGAGGATCTCCTCGTCCACCGAAGCGCTTTCCGGTACCTCGGAGAGTGGGAATACAGGCTGTGCTCTGCTTTCCCGCCGAGGTAAGCCCCACCACTGAATAGTGGAAGGGCCACGGCAAATCGGCCTGCAGCCCGAAGAGCCTTTCGTCCTTTACTCTCCTCACGCTTGGCCATCGTCACCCTCCGCTCTCGATGATACGCCGCGCACCCGTAAGGCTCGTCAGGTCCATACGAGGACGAAGTGCTGGCTCGGGGACGAAGATGTGGCCCTGAGGGAATGCAACGGGGATCTGAAGCTCCACGCGCCCGGCCTCGAGCTGCGAGATCTGGGCGATCTGTCTCGAGGCCGCACGGCGCTTCTCGGTAGTCTGAACGGTTCCCACATGCCAGCGGACATTTTCCCGTTCGACCAGGAGATCACCGGGCTTCAAAGGTGGAAATCTCCCCAACTCCGCAACAGAAACCGCAGGGTGGACCTCCCCAATCTCTGTCCGCCGAATCCCCTTAGGCTTCGGGTTCACCCTCAACCAGGCGAGCACGGGAGAGTAGTAGCCTCCTGCGAAATTCGTCCCCCAGCATTGCCTGCAGTCAGCCCTCAGATGCTTCTGCAGCTCCGCATCGTAGTTCTCGCAGTACTGGCCGAACGTCATTCGCGAGAGCACCATCACGGGCCGCCCCACCTTGGCCCGGAGCAAGAGCTCGAAGCGGCGATTCATGGCAAGCACGATTCGGTCGGGCTCAGCTTCAATCCCTACCGAGCCGATCTCTCCAGTCCGGGCCCGCTCCTCACGTGTACGGGATCCAAACTCGAGCGTGTCCCCCGTGGGCCCCGTCACACGAATCCGGTAGCGGTAAGCCCGAATCTTCGAGAACGCGTTGACCTGGTTGTCTCGGAAAAGGAACGCGGCTGGGAAAACAATGGGCCCAGAAATACGGGTGAATGGCCCACCCACCGACTCCGACCTGAGCACGGTGAAGGAATAATCCTCGAGAGGATCGAAGGTAGGCCGAACCTCCCACGACAGATCGATCGCGTAGGGGGTCGACGGAATCGCCTGGATGCGGGTGACTTCGATCACATGACTAGGAACGGCAGGGCCTGGAGCCCCATTCGGAGCGTGGAGAGAGGCTGACGGTGCACCGCGGACGAGGCCCCCGCTCTCCGGAGCCCCTCGATATCCCGGCGCTTCAGCTCCGCCTCGATTTCCGTTCGAGGAAGTGAGGCTTCGGCTCGGTAGGTCTCGGCCTCACGACGAGCCTGAATGAGTCCGAGGAGCGCACCGAAGCCAAATCCAGCAAGAGCTCCGGCCCCCGCACCTACAACGCGCCCCGCAAGTATTGCGGTATGGGCCCACCGTGTCTGTGCGAGCGCGAGCTCCTTACCCGTAAGCCCCTCGAGCTGTTTCGGTGTGAACTGCATGAGCTGACGAGCTACAGGACGAGCACCCGCCATGGCCCCAGCCATGGCCCCCGCTGCTGCTCCCATCCCACCACCAGTGCGAACTCGGAGCTTATGGAGGTGGGATGGATCGGCTGAGGTTTCTTGAGCCCCGAGCTGATAGAGCGCAGCTCGCTCCTCTATCGGGAGATGCGAGACGTACTGGCCTACGAGGATTCCGTCGAGAGTTGACTGGGTAGCGGAGTCCCCGTTCTTGGCCATCGTCCTCACACTCCTCGCCGCGCAAGCTCTGCTTCGATCGAGTCGGCCGGGACATGCCCGGCTGTGCGACGCAGAAGCTCAGCACTCACGACATCCTGCGTCAGCTCGCTTGGACGGACGAAGGTTCCGTTCGTTGCGGCATCCAGAGCTTCGGCCTCCTGCGCAAACTCGATGTCCCCGAGAACGTATCCGGCATCCATGTGCTTGCGGATGCTCTCGATCATGGGTTCCGGCATGGTGTTGCTCCTTTGCGAAGAAGCCGACCTCCACCCTCAGCTTTCAGGGAGGAGGTCGGCCCGTGCGACGCCTTGCGGCTACTTCCGGCCGGCGAGGGCCTCGACATCGACGGGAGCGAACTCCTCGTCGAAGATCTGGCCGCCGGAGGCGAGACAGGCCTGGATGTAGGTCTCGTCGTCGATGAAGCCGGCCATCTTCGTCCGCCAGAGCTTCCGATCGAAGGCCGCGTCCTCCATCACGACACCGAGGAAGTAGTGCTTGGCGATCTCCTCGGCCGGATATCCGGTCGCCTCGGCCATCTTGTCGAACCAGCCGACGTGCTCCTGGATCTGGGCCTGCTTGCGGAGGACCAGGAGCTCGTCCGTCGAGAGCTCGGAGAGGTCGATCTCGGGCTCGTCACCCTCCTCGCCCTCTTCCTCTTCGCCCCCCTCCTCACCCTCGTCGGTGGCCACGCCGCCCTCGTCGTCGTCCTCGAGCTCCCCCTGGAACATCTCGGCGAGCTTCTCGCGAATCGTCACGTCTTCGGTCTTCTTCGTTGCCATGGCGTAAGCGTCCTCGCACCCCACGGGGTGCTCTAGGAATTCCGTTCTCACTCGCGCTTGCCGCCCGCTCGAGATTCCGAGCCGAGCCCCAACGGAGTTCGAGGAGTTTCCCCGAGGCCGATGGAGAGGCAGCTCTTCCGTCTAGCTGTAGCCTCCGTAGGCTCCACTGATCCAGAAGTACTCGGAGTGAACTCCGACCGGGACACCGGACCCGATAGCTTCGGCGAGATTGGCCGCGATCTTGAAGCGCGTCACGCGGGCCTCCCACCATTCCTTTCCTCGAGTCGCGATCTCCGCATACTTCCGGTACCGCTCCTCCACATCCGAGACGGATAGCCCACCATCGGAGTAGGCCAGGGAGTTCCGTGCAAGGAGCAAATTCGCGGAATCGAGAAGATTGTAGACCGTTCCCTTGAGCAGGAGAAACCGGCTTGGGAACGTTCCAAATTCGGCTGGGGTGATGAGCGGGGGAATCGAGTTGTAGTCGGAAAGGGTCTGGGCGAGCTCGAGGAGGATCATGCGGTCCCCCGACTCCTCGCCGTCGATGAGCTCGTTCAGATCCGCGAAGTCCCGCATATGCCTGCGGACTTCCTGGACGAACCGCTCGAGGTCCTCCGGGATGTCACGGGTTGGCTGCGGCACGGCCTAGTCCTCCTCAGTCCCGAGAATGGCCTGGATCGCATCGACCTTGGAGTGGCCCGGCTGAATGTGGAATTCCCTCGCAATGCGGCGGAGCTCCGGCGTCGAGAGGGCCTCCAGGGCCTCACGCGTCCAGGCGTGCACCCGAACCTCCCTCGCGTGTCCGTTGGTGAGCGCCTCTTGAGGCTCGGGGCGCTCGACCGTGGGGTAGTGAGCGATCCAGTGGCCTGTACGCTTTTGACGGACCAACCGAAGTCTGCCTGATCTCACGAATGGTGTAAGGAAACCAAGCTCCTCATCCCTCACTACCATGGAGCACCCAGGTGTGAGGATCCGGTCTCCCACCGGGATCCCGGTCATGGGTATCAGCCTCGGCTCTTCCCACGGGCCTGCCGAATTTTCTCGCGCAGAGCCACCTGCCGAGGTGAGAGCTTCAGAGCATCCGGCTCAGGAGTGGGCCCTTCCCGGATCGCAACGACCTTGGGTTTCCGGCCTCTGCGCTTGGGCTCTGGAGCCTCATCCACGGGCCCTGGGGCCTCCACCGCTGCCTCCTCGTATGGCTTTTCGAGGATGGGCTTGAGCCCATCAAGGATCCTCTCAGCGATATCCCCCGCAACGGCCTCAATCCGATCTGATTCAGCTCGCACGATCTCGATGCCGTCCTTGACCGTGAGCGGTCTGCTGGTCGGAAGGATTTCCACCTTCCGCCTTCCCACTCGAGGAGTAATCGAAACGACGTCCGCCATGTGCGGGGGCGGGGGCGCCTGAAGAAGGCTCGCCGTGATCTCGATCTGGTCGACGGTGGGCTCGCTCTGGAGAACGGGCGTGGGCTTCCTCTTCCGACGAAGCTGTCGGCTGAGCGGAGCGAGTGCCTGACGCCTGAACGGCAGCGCCTCGATGATGACGACGCCCTGCTCCTCGAGCTCACGGAGATGGAAACGCTCGAGCGCAGCCTCGTCCATGAATATGGAGTGGCGTGTGTTCCTGCGATTCCTGACGCCGTAGCCGGGCCTGAGCCAACGCCCCCCAAGCTCCAGATGTCGTCGAGGAATCCCATGGTGCCCAGAGATGTTCGTGACTCGGTACTTGGCAGCCATCTTCTGGCTCCTAGATGGGAACGGGGGGCCCGGCTCGTGAGGGCCCCCCGTCCGCCAACGGCCGGGAAGGAGCACCCGGCTCGACTAGAACTGGTTGACGAGCGGCCTGACGCCCGCAGGCGCCTGGTTGTTCACCATCGTGAGGACGGACCACTCGGTCGGGTAGGTCGTCTCGGGGCCGACGTAGGCGGCACCCCAGAGGTGTGTCTTCGCGCATCCGCGGATCTGGGCGAGAATCATTCCGACCGTCTCCCAGACCCACCACTCGATTCGGTTCCCACGCTTGTCCACGTAGAACTTCGTCGAGTTCAGCACGAAGAAGTGTCCGAGGGCCTCAGGCTGCGCGAAGAAGTAGATGTTCCCGCGCTGGATGATGTCCGACTTGATCGAGCGAATGACCTTCTTCGAGAAGAGGGTCGTGTACTTGTACCCCTCGACCACGACCTCTGAGGCGACCTTGTCCCCGAGCTCCTCGAGCGTCCACAAGAACAGGCCATCCCAGTCGAACTCGCTCATGACGATCTTGTCGACGCGGAGCTTGCGGACGCCGTCGATCTGACGGAAGCCGCCGACCAGGTCCTCACGCTGGACCTCTCCGATGATCGTCGGGTCGTTGATCCCATCGGCACCGGCCACATCCTGGCCCGTGAGCCCAATGGCGCCCTCGGTGTACCAGAAGAACCAGTAGTCCTCGATCGACTCGATGTCCTTCAGCGAGTTGTCCTCGATCACCTGCGTGATCGGGTAGGAGTAGGACAGGAGCTCCTCCTCGTAGGCGAAGAAGTGCTCCGAGGCGATGTTGAAGAAGGGACAGAGCGCCCGGCGTCCTGTGACGAGACGGGCGGTTGGCTGTCCCCGGAAGGTGAGCGCCATCGCGCGCGACTGGGGCTCGAGGTTCACGACCTTCACGAGCGTGTCGTGGTTCACCGAGACCTGGCACTCGCTCGGGGTCACGGTCTGGGGCGGGATGACCTGCCGTGCGACCGAGCGCTCCCTGAGAATGTCGATGAGATAGCGGCCTGTGACCGCTGCCAGCTTCTTCCGATCCCCCGCGTCCTCGAGCTCATTCACGAAGGTCGCGTTGCGGATCTGGACGGTTTCGGAATCCATCTCCACGTTCCTTTCCCTGTGAGACTTTCGTCAGCTAAGCCCCACTAGGAGTTAGGGGGCGACCCCGTTGCGGCCGAGGAGGGCACCGAGAGTGTCCGTAGCGGCCGTGGGCACCTTGGTGCAGATGGCGAAGACCGGCTCACCCGCTACAGCCGGGACGAGCACAGACTGCTCGACCCCACCGACGCCGTCGATGTCGATGGACTCGACCGTAAGCCGTCCGTTTAGGGTGTAACCCCCAGGGGCGGCCTGATTGAACATATCGGTCTCGATGCGCAGGCCCTCGAAGTCCTCGAGGTAGGAGACCTTCCCAATCGCCTGCACATCCGTCCGGCCTCGCTCGGTCCAGACCGGATAGGCCGAGGCCGGGTTGTCCGCAGCACGGGCACAGGTGTTCGCAGTGTCGAGCACGACCCACTCCCCGTCATCGAGCGGGAGAGGGTTCACCGAGTTCGGGTCGAGCATGGCCTCAGACGCCGCAGTCGCATCGACGTCTCGGACCGACTTCCCGAAGTTGTCATTCAGGATCTGAAGCATGGTGGTTACTCCGAAAGATGTCCGAGGAGGAGATTCAGCTACACGCTGGGATCGCCCCCCTGAGACTTCTGGTCCAGGTAGGAATCGAGGACATTCGCGGCCGAGCCGTGCTGGGAGCCCGTCTTCGAGAGAATTCCCGGCACGGGCGGAGCGACCGCCCAGCGCACACCCTCCGCGGCGATGTCCAGATCGCGCTCGTCTCTGTCCTCGAGGTCTTTGAGGAAGTCCGAGCGGCTGTCCGTGTCGATCAGACCCCGCTCCTCCGCTGTAGCCGCGATGGAGGCGATCTTTTCCCGCCGCTTGAAGTCCACGTTCTCCTTACGGAGCTCGCGGACATCCGCCACCAGGCTTCGGATCGTCTCCGCCCCGGCAGCGGTGAGGAACGCGCTCTTCATACGCCCTCTCGTTCTGTTCGGCTGCATGGTTCCATCCCCCAGGTAGGGGTCTATTACGCCATGGGGATCACGGCGCCGACCGCCGGGGCGGTCTATCTCTCTGCGTGCGCGCTCTTCTCCTGACCCCCATGGGCCAAGAGCTCACGCGCGGTCGGGTCGGAATAGGGCTTCGCGTGCATGAAGTACTGAGCGAGCTGAGCCCGCCGGGAGCCGCGAGCGGCATCCCTCGTCGTGAAGCGGATGGCCGCTTCCGTCGAGCGCACGAGATCCCATTCCCTGCCCGAAGGAGCCGCCACGCTGAATGGCTCCTCCTCCGGGTTCCGCTTGAACGTGGGGGTCGAGACGTGGGTGTTGGTGTCAGACCAGGCAGAAGCCTTCTTCCTCCGATGGAGCGCATAGGCCCCACCGCCACCGAGAGCTAGTGCTCCGGCCCCCGCAGCCGCGGTACTCTTCGGGTGAGCCTTGACGTAAGTGAGGCCCTGTGAGCCCCTGGCCCCCGCCGCACCCGCTGCGCCCCGCAGCTTCTTCTTCGCAGCCTCAGCCCCGTACATGGCCCTGAGCGCACCTGTCTCACCAGCACTCCGCGCCGCTCCGAGGCCACGACGAAGTGCATCCGACACACGACCTGCCTTCTTCGACTTCATCCGCCCGTAGAGCTTCCTACCTCCGTACCCGGCCCCACCTGCTGCGAGCATGCCGCCAGCGGCGATGCCTCCCCGCGTGGCAAGGAGCTTCCGGTAGCGCTTCTTCGAGGCTGCGACCTCCCCCTCACCCGTGAAGAGACCAGGCGCGCGTCTGGCTGCAGATCGTGCGGCGTAGCCCTTCTCACCGAGGAGGAGCTTGAGGACCTTTTCGCTTCGGGCCCCCGCCTCCTTTTCGACTTCGTTTGCGAACTCGGCCTTCTTCCTCCGATGGAGCGCATAGGCCCCACCGCCACCGAGAAGGAGCCCACCGCCACCAACTGCGGCAGAGCTGCGAGGGTGTTCACGGACGTATTGCACACCAGCCCGGCCTTTGGCCCCCGCCGCACTGACCGCACCCCTCACCCTCGGAGCCGTGGCCCTGTAAGCCCACGTTCCCTTGGCTTTCCCTGCACCGGCCGCGAGTCGCCCCTTGACGCTGGGACCGCGCAAGAACTCCATGGCCCTGCGAAATGCCTGCTCACCGTGGGCGGCCTCCTTCTCCTCACCCACCTCGGCCTTCTTCCTCCGATGGAGCGCATAGGCCCCACCGCCACCGAGGGCAAGAGCCCCGGCCCCCGCGGCTGCGGTGCTCTTTGGGTGGGCCTTGGCGTAGGTGAGGCCCTGTGAGCCCCTAGCCCTCGTCGCACTGGCCACGCCTCGCAGCTTCTTCTTTGCAGCCCCGGCCCCGTACATGGCCTTGAGCGCACCCGTCTCACCGGCACTCCGCATGCGCTTGGTTGCAGCCGAGGCCGCACCCCTGAGCCCTCCCATGAAAGCCGCGTTCTTCTGGAGCTCGGGGCTCACGAGGGCCGTCACGTCGACCCCACGCGTGGCCAGGGCGACGAGCACATCCTCATCCGATGCCGACGCCATCTTGTCGGGGTTCCACCGACGGCCCTTCGGATGCTCAGCCTCGTCATCGACGGGGCGGGGGGCACCCTTTTCTTTCTTCGAGGGAGGAACCCCAGTCCCGGCTTCGGGTTTGTGGCCCCTGCGCATCTTGGGCCGCCCCTCACGATGCTTACCCTTCTCCTGCGCCGGATGGTTCGGGGGCCCACATCCCTCCTCTGCACTCTTTTCGAGGAGGTCGGCGAGCTTCTCCGCGTTCTTGAGGAAGGTGTCGTTCGGGGAAGGGGGAGACTCGGACTCCGCGTCCGAAGCCTCCTTCGTCTCTTCGACATCCTCGAGCCCGGCCTCCTCGAGGGTCATCTCCCCAATCTCGTCCAGCGTTCGGTGCATCGTTGCCAGTCTCCTCGATTACGCCCGGATGCGTGACTCGAGGCTCGCGAGAGCGGGCCCCACGATCCGACCCCTACGTTCGCTCTCGCGGATATAGGGGGAGAGCCGATTGGTTTTCATGAGCCGACGGGGAATGAGCATTCGCCTGAGCTGAGCTCTGGTCTCCCGCACCCGAGTAGGGCTTGCGGTCCGAAGCCTTTTCTTTAGCGCACGGGCCACGTATTTCGGGCTGAATGCGATTTTCTCGGGACCTTCGTTTTCCAGGTGGGTAAGAACCTCGACCATACGATGGAAGCGCTCACCGGAAAGCCGGACACCCATGAAGGAGGCTGCGCGGATTTCGGCGAGGAACTCGTCCATCAGTCCACGCCCCCAACTCCCTCAACGCCGCGGTTCACGATATTTCCGCGGCGCCCAGACTCACGAACAAACCGCGCATGGGCGCGCTGCACGCTCGGGTGGGCCAACTGTTTGGCACTCAGCGCGCCGGGACCGACATTGCTATCCGGGAAGGGTCCACTCCTGAGCGGCCTGCGGATCCTAGAGAGCTGAGCTCTTGTAAGACCCTCAAGCTCCCTTGCCTCGGTTGCGTAGCCCATCTGATGGAGAACTTGAGCTGCGCTCCGCCGCGCGGCAATCCCCTTTCCCACAAGCGCCCCGCTGATTGCGAGCTTCGCCAGTCCAGGCCCCAAAATCACGCTCGCCGTCTTCACCTTCTTCTTCCGACTCGCATTGAACGCCGCAGCCTGGATGGCCCCCATAACCTCGGCCTCACGGTCGTCGTAGGCCGGGTCGTCGTCGTCATCCCCGGCGTCGTCGTCGTCCGCAGGACCAGGGCCCTCTCCGATCGTGATCTCAGCGTCGTCAGGGAGGAGGCCCTTCTTCTTCGCAAGAGAGAGAAGAGCGTCATCCGTGAGATCGTCCAGGGTCTCCTCGGTCTCACCCTCGGTCTCCTCATCGGCCACGGCCACTCCGGCTTCCTTGAGCACGTCATCGAGAAGCCGGGAGGAGTGGGCTCCGAGCTTCGTTGCGGCTCGGTCGTCCAGATATTCGAAAAGGTCCATGGAGTCATCCTTGAGCAGCCGCGCGGCCTGCCCCTTTGAGTGCCGCCCCGGTGAGGAGGGCCGAAGTAAATCCTGGATGGTGGGCCACGAGCGCTTCCAGCATACCGAGTTTCTCTCCCTCACGCTCTGAGTCACGCCAATGAGCGGAGGCTAAGAAAACGAGTGGAATGGCAGCGAGGAGCGTCATGGCCGTTCCGGAACCTACGGCCGCCGTCTTTCCAGCCCATGCCTGGGCCGGAACGAGCTCGAACGCGTCCATGTAGAGCTCGCGGTAGGCGTACGTCGTGTGGTCGAGGAGGCCACCGAGATTGTGGATGAGGCCCTCGCGGTAGGCCGAATAGGCCTTGGTCCCGCAAGGTTCCGGCTCCTTTACATCGAGAATGCCAGCAAGCTTCACCGCCCGGTGCATGACGTATGGGTGGAAAATCGAGCGGTCGGGGAGCTGATGCTCGAGATCTCCAAAGAGAGCCGGGTCCACATGGTCGGGGTGGATGAGCCAGCGGGCGTCATCGGCGCGGACCCCAAGCTCCCTAAACTCCTGTGGGGTCAGGACCACGCCGAATGCGGCTGCGGTGGATGCGATCACCTGTGCGATCTTGGCCCCACTCTGTGCACCGAGGAGGGTCCCGTATCTCCACCGGAGAATCGCCAGCGGGTTCTTCGTGTCTTGGAGCGCCATGCGCCCGAGGATGGGCCGTGCGTAGGGGGCAAGTCGCTTGGACATCGCCGCACCCTTGGAGGCCACCTTCTCGAGAACCACGGCCGCTGCGAACGCTGCCCGCTTCACGTAGGAGTGGTCGAAGAAGCGGGGGTAATCGTTGACCATCAGGCAAATGCGGCCGTCTGGAAGAACACGACCCTTGCCGTAGCGTGAGTCGAGGCCGTTCAAATGCTCGCAGTAGGTGGAAGCGGTCTTTGAGAGACCACCACAGTAGGAGCAGCGGTCGAAAGGAACACGGCAACCCATACTCAGCGACGGCCATACGCCATCGTCTATTGGCTCGATGACTACATCTGTCGCATGGACCGACGCCGCCTTCTTTCGGTCATGTTCCACAATAACCAGACAACGGTCCATCTCTCTGTCGAAGGCTGCTACTTTGATGCACCCAAATGAAGCCTCCGGGTCATTATTACAGTGATGGAGGTAAGCCCCTGCATCCAACCACGTCAGGTAGCCGTACGGAAGCCCGGCAAACTTCTCCTTACGGTTTTCGAGGGACCGGCGGTAGAACGTATCCCCATTTGCATTTCCACCGAAAGTCTCGTGAGACCCCACTGGGGTCGAGAGCACGTACTGGAAGTTCTTGTCGGGGCGAAGCACATCGAGGAAGGCTTGGATGGCTGGGTGGTGTGTTGCTGCGAGCTTGATGCGGCTGCGCATCACTCGTCCCTGCCAGGAGGGGACGACCTCCATGACGGGTGAGCCGTCCCGTGCGAAAGGCTCGACGAGAATGCGCTTGTCCATCACGCCTCTTCCTTCAGACCTGGGTAGTAATTCTCGACCCCCGGCATGCGGACGAACTTCCTGCGGCTCTTTGCAATCGACTCTTCGAGCCTGGCCAGGGCATCCGCCATCTCAGGAGTGAATGCCTTCGACTGAAGCTGCCGCTCCACGACGATGGCCGCGAGGTCTGGGGTCTTCGCAACCGAGGGAGCGAGACGAATGAGGTTCATGTACGCGCGCGAGACCTTCCCATCGTCGTATTCCGCAAGATTCGGGTTCGAGGCGAGCATCTTCCGATAGTGGTAATCGGAACGGAGCGTCCTGGCCGAGTGGAGAGCCGACTCGATCCCGTGCTCTGCGATCCCCCCTACTGCCCCTGCCACGGACAAGGCCGCAGTGAGCTCTCCAATTCGACGAACCTGCATCGAGCGAGTGCGGCCCTTCTTCGGCTTCCGGAAACGCTCACTGATGCGCCTCTTCTCGTCGTAGGGACCAAGAGGAGCTGAGCTTGCCAGTGGTGTGCCTCCTCGAGCGAGGCCCTCAGGGCCTGTCCCCTGCACCCGTCGCCCATGCATTTCCGGGAGGCTTTCCCCAGCAGCGATCCTCCCTGCACGACGTCTCATAAGGCGCTGCTTGATGGCCTCCTGTCTCCCTACATTCGTTCGGAGCTGTTCGAGACCTCTTCGATATGCCGCACGGTGCTTGAGCCTCGAACGCGCCGCCCTCGGGATTGCTGTGAGGCCTTTCCATGTGAATGGGGCCGCCGACTTCACGAGTGCCGCCTCGATGAGGCTCCCGAGGAACGCATCGTCGGACCCGAGCTTTATGGGGCGATTCACCGCTTGGCTCACAGCACGGGCCTTTCTCACTGGATCGAGGAGAAACCCGGGCCCACTCGTCATGAGCCCGAGCCCCCCCAGGAATGCAGCGTTCCACTTGAGACTCCCGGCCAGCCGCTTCCCAAAGGGCTTCACGACTTTCTTCGCCACCGGGATCGCCGGGCTCATGCTGCAGCCAGACGGTCGATGCGAGCGACGAGAAGCTCACGCGAGCGCTCGAGCTGTCGGGCAAGCCTCGCTGTCTTCTCGAAACGGCTGTAGGCCTCGAGGACCGGGTGCTTGCGGTCGAAGTTCTCGCGCCTGTAGCTCGCCACCTTCTTCTTTTCGACTCGGCCGCCTACTCGCGAGACGAAGTCCGTAGACCAATCGAGGAGGATGTGGCCCGACTCGCTCACGCGTGCGGCAGCAGAGATCACGGCTTCGAGATCCGAGCTTCCGGATCTCACCTCTTCGATGGCCAGCTCCGTCGCCCGCGTCCCGAGCTCCGCAACCTTGGGGCGGAGGATGTCGAGCTGGGTAGTCATCTGGGCATGGGCAGCCTTCAGCTGCTCGACGAGCTGCCTGACTGGCTTTCTTGACGGCCGAGGCTTCTCCTCCGCCGCCACCTTGGCTAGGAGTTCGGGGCCGAAGATCACTTCGAGTGGGTTCTCGATCTTCGTTCGGACGAAGCCAGCAGCCTTCTCGACAGCCGCCCTGGAAACCTCGGCCGAGGCACGAGCGCTTGGGTCAGGGAGAGTTCCTAGCTCGACGAGGACCTCCTCGAGACTCGCGAGTGGGATCGCCCCCTTTCGCTCAGCGGCGGTCTTGGCACTCGAGAGGTGCTGGGCCAGAAGCTCTCGATTCGTGAGCTCCACCACACGCTGGGCGTGCTCACGCGAGAAGCTCCCCCCAGAAAGCACCTGGACGACAGCCGCAGACGGAGTCACCCCCTTGGCAGCGACCTTCGAGGTGGCCGTTCGTGCCAGGAACTCGAGCTCCGTCGGATCGACTTCCGGCATGCGCTTGCTCATCGTTCGTTCAACCCTTCTCCGAGAGGCATCCCAAATCTCTCTCGAAGGTAGAGAATAATGGGAAAGGGAGTCAATCCATTGGGACGCTCAAATTCATTAGAAGTGATCGACACGAGGCTCACCGGCCTCGAATCCCGCATTCGCACGCTCGAGGGACTTCTAGGTCTACGTCGAAAAGAGCTCAGCGTCCGCGAGTGGGAGAAAGCAGTGGCCCGCATCGAAGAGCTTGGCGAGAAACTAACGCAGGGCCTGAGGCCTGATCGGATCCCCATCGCCGATGCTCTCTGGTGGGTCGAAACTGTAGCCCCCCATCTAGACGCCGCAGGTCTCGAACGGCTTGGTCTTCGTGAACGCCCCGAAAGACACCGCACCATCGAGCAGATATTCAAAGTCCTCGATGCTCGTGTCCTCCACACGATCAAGAATGCTGCCCACCCGCGGTTCGATCTTCTCCTCATTGGGCTGAGAGACGGTTTGGCGCTCTACCGCAGCTCCAAAGAGAGCTTGAGGCTAAGAACTGAGGGGGCCGCCCCCCCGAAGCAGCCGGACATCACGTCCGAGCCGCTTCGGAGAGCCATTTTCGCCCGTCGACCCCGCCCTAGCCTTCCGGCTCTCCCCTATACCTCTCGGACATGATGTCTGGCATCATCGCCCACTGTAATGCCTCGTACGTTTTGTCGGCGCGCTCGACATTCCCAGCGGAGCGGAGCCAGGCTACGTAGTCATGCGCGATCTCACCACCGGGATCGAACTCTTGGTAGAGAATGAAGAACGCGTAGACCCTCGTCTGCGCCGCCAGCCAGTTCTCATCGTCTACGGCCTCACCGATCCCCAAGAGGTCGTAGAGAATTGTCCCCTTTGCCCCAATCATGAGCTGCTCGTCATCACTAACGGGATTCGCACCCCGGTCCGCAGCGATCGTGGCGCAGAGAATGCGGAGGACGGACGCGGTCGCCACTCCGTCATGTCTGCGCCCCGGAGCCGCGATACCGAGACGATCGAGAATGAATGGGATCGCCCGAACATCCTCGAACCGTGCAAGCGCCGCTTCTTTGTCCGGGAACACATCGAAGAACACATCCGGTACGGAGCTTGGAGGTATCTCCGGCCTCACCGCCTCGATCAACTTAGCAATCCCCTCCCCGAACTGCTGCCTACACAAGCCCACGGTGCTCCTCCTTCCAGGCAATTCCTACGCTTTCTTGGTCGCGATCCAGCGCTCGATCTCCTCGCGCGTCACCGCCCGCTTCTCCTGGAGCTGTTTGATCACACCCTCCAGTCCCTCTCCTCGGATGACCGTAATGGGTGAGGGCCAGGTCCCGTGTCTTACCATTCGAGCGATCACGGCATAGTTCGCCGCATCTCCCCAAGTGTCATCGACGCTCTCATCTTTCACTTGTGACGCGTTGGACTCCCAAACAAGCCGCTTGAGCCGTTGGGCCTTATCGAAGAACCGACAAAGGACTCCGCGCTCGCCGAGGGCGGAGATATTCATCGGGCCATAATCCGCTTGTTTCGCATTGAACAACCTGGAGAGCCCAAGCCACTCCTCGATGAAATCGACCGACCCACGCTGGAGCAGCTCGAGAGCGTTTGCGATGTCCGTCGCAATTTCCCTGTCGGTCTTCTTGGTCTCTCTTCGACGTGGACCGATATCGTCCGAATCCATTTCGCACTCCTTTCGCATGGAGCCCGGAATCTCAGTATTCCGGGCTCCACGACGAAGACTAGGCCGAAAGTGCGAGGGCCAGGTCGAGGGCCCGCTCGCTCGTCTTGGCGCCCGCCCCGAACCAGATAGAGTCAAGTCGGTTCTCGGGTGTGCGCCCACGGGCATGGGTGAGGTATTCGGTGACAGCGTTGTAGGCTCCCCACCATGTCCCTTGCGCCCCCTGAAGCTGACAGCCGTTCGAGTAATCGAAGATGTCGAGCACGGTCTCCTCGAGTCTCGACTCCCGAGTCCGCTCCTCGCTGGGCTTCAGGTTGAACACTACTGTGATGTACCCTCTCAAATCCTCGCGGTTGATGGGCCTCTTCGTGAGAGCCACGTAGCGCTCAGCCTCTGCGATGAAACAGCGGTCCACGGCATCTACCGTAGCCTTGAGGTCCTCGAGGGTCTTCTCGGGTTCACCGCGGTGGAAGACCCGGATGAGGTTCGAGCGCTTGTCCTGGATCGCAGCGGTGAGCGTGTTCTGGCAGACGATCCTGTTCAGGTGGTACCCCACACGGGTCGTCAGAGACCCATCGTGGGAGGATGCTATCGAGAGATACTTGACGAGCACGTCCTTCTTCGTAATCCGGATGGGGTCTCGGAGAAGCTCGCACGTGACCCACACCCGCTTGCCTCCTCGCAGCGAGCCCGCCGCGTCGAAGCGGACGAACTTCTGCTCGAGGAATGGGTCGAACCACCGGAACATCGCAGCGTTCTGGAGGACCGAATATCGGCTTCCTACAACCCCGAGCACCTTCTGGTCCGTCGAGCGGACCGTGAGCTTCCACGGCGTGAGAAGCTGGAACTCCTCATCGACTTGCCGGTAGACGGGTTCAGTCACCACCGGCCAGTCACAGCCTGCAAGACGGAGCCCAGCCCCCATGTTCGTGATCTCCTCTTCACGAACAGCACGCCCGATCCGATGCCAAGGCGGGTCCTTCTCTGCCGAGTAAGCCATCGTTTCGATTTCCGCAGCCACAGTCCACTCCCCTTTCAGCGCTCCCACTTTTCGAGCCCAGCAATCATCCCCTCGACCGCCTGGGCTTGCTTTTCAGTCACGTGCTTGGCCTTTTTGACCCACTCCTTGATCGAGCGGAGCTTCCCCGAAATCCCGTCCGCGAAATCGATGAACGGACCCCTGGACCCAAGGGCCCCCTCACTCAGCTCATCCGCAAGAGCAAGCCCGTCCTCAATCCGTGTCCGAACTTTCTGCCACTCACACGTCTTGCACATTTCTCCTCCAACGAACACGGGCGCGGGGCATTTTCTCTGGAACCGTGAACGCCGAGTACTTCCTCCATCTCCCAGAGAGTAGAAGAGCCGGCCCAGGGAAAACACCCCGTTGTGAAACGCCCGTGCTCTTGCTTAGATTGCGTAGGGATGAGCGTAGAGGAGCCAACGCCCCTCGAGGCCCTGGATCTCGGTCGTCTCCATATCGTCCGAGAAGAGCGTATAGAGCGCGGACACTTGCTCGGCGAGATCTGGGTTCGTCGGAACGAGGCCCCCCTCC
>ERZ1292623.2089-Hain-H51-01um-R1-2089-length-18368-cov-5_pt1 | contig 16072 bp, 23 predicted proteins | sample MGYA00564398_ERZ1292623 | MGnify/ENA primary metagenome ERZ1292623 (study PRJEB36523, sample SAMEA6512633) | groundwater metagenome | collected 2019-01-07 | study: AquaDiva: Metagenomics assemblies of 32 groundwater samples | reverse complement strand
ACCTCATCACCCTCACACTTAGTAGTAATAAACCTACTCAAATCCGTATACACCCGCTTCATCGAATCATCAAACGAATATATCTCCTTCAAAATATACCCCTCCTTCATACAATAAATCGCTATCGCCCCCTTCCTTCCAACATCTACAGCTATTATTTTCATCTTTTTTGTTTATATTATTAAATTATATGTTATCTGATTTGACCAATTTTAGATTTAAATCAATTCTAAGGGCTATTATTTTTCTTGGTCTAATCATACCAGTATTTTAATTAAAAATTCATCCTAGGGCTATTTATGTGCTAAATTTAAGGGATTAAATTATTCACTAAACACTTAATATTAAAATTCTTTTTCATCCTCTATTTCATTTAGTAAATCAACATTAGATTGATGGAAAGGGAAAATAACAGGCTCCATCCAAGAAAGATGTTCTGCCTCATTCTTAATCGATTCATCAGGTAACAAGCCAAAATCCTTTGCTATCTCTAGTGCAACCCCCTTTGCATCCCAAAATATCTTACTCCCTGAGTATCGCCTAACAGACCATCCTTGCGCATTCACGGCCCGATCTCTAGCTGCATCTCGTAATTTATCTTGATGATAATCTTTACCATCACATTCGATAGTAAGCTTGACTGAAGGGATAGCTATATCCACCCTAATTCCTTTCAACTGATATTGCAGATAACAATCAATTTTAAGCCGAACAAGTTCGCTATATAATATCCATTCAATCGGACTTTCAGCATTTTCAATCTTGTGTTTCAGTTTGCCAGTAATGTGAGAAATATGTTCCATGTTACGAATTTATGATTTTTTGAATAATATTATTGATTTCATCTGGTGACGGTTCACGGTTGAGATTGTGCTTGAATTCCTGAATCCTCGTTTTGACTCGCTCCCGAACATGTGTGCTTAAACCTCCAAATAACTTTTCTTTCTCTGACACAATAACTTCATCACACCAGCGCTCTTGATTCAGCCATGTAGCAGGGTGCGGAATAAACTGTGGCTCTTGCCATTGCTCCATTTTTTTTTGCTGTTCCAAGGAAGCAAGGATAATCTCTAGCAAGGCACGGTCAATGCGCTGAAATGTTCGTAAAGCTGCTCCTCTGCCTACCTTGCGCGGATATTGTTTCCAAAAAGTCTCAAAGTCCGCCTTTTGCATTTTTTGGCATTTTTCATTTTTTTGATCTATATATATTTCTTCTTCTCTTTCTTTTATCTTCTCTTTCTCTTTGGTCAATGAGCCCTCAGTGAGCCCTCCATGAGCCCTCAGTGAGTCCTCAGTGAATATGTCTTTTGGGGCTTCAGGATTACGTTTCTCGTGACTTGGTCGATTTATTTTTTGATGCGAATCCCAGTCTCGGATGACATAATAGAAAGAACCATCTTTTTCGAATCCGGCAATTACTCCTATCCCGAGAAGTTCTTCAATCCAGGAATCAAACACAGATTGCACAATAGAATCATAAGGAAAGCAATGACTATTGAGCCAAACATTATGGCCAATAACCACCCCAAAATCATCAGCCAATATCCACATCTCAATAAATGTAAGACGGGCATCTCGACCGACTTGTGAGAGTTTTTGATTATCAGGGAAGTCGGAGGAAATCATCCTATTTCTGGCCATATATTATTTGTTATAGAATTTTTTTCTGTATTTTAAGTTGGTCTTTCAGTCTCTCCATCTCTTTGTGGAGCTCTTCACCACGATTATTGAAGTGAAGTAGTTGGTCTTTATACGAGAACCATGCCTGGAGCTCATCAATGGTAATTTTCCCCTCCTTCTTGAGTCCTATCGCCTGACACATGATCTTCAGCTCGTCATTCATACGTAGAAAACTGTCAGGTCCGCGCGCAAGCTGTTTAATTCTTTCAGTGAGCTTGTCTAAAGGTTGATTCATTATTTATGGGCTTACAATTCCAAGTTTTTGTTCATAATCGATGGTATGGAAATCTAAGATATCTTCGGGCAAATCTCTTAGATGTTCGACCCCCATATCACTTTTGAAGGTCGCATATTCGATATCACCTCCAAAATCAATCAGTAACTTGCGTAGCCAAAGAGCTTTACTGATCGGCTTTCCTCCTCCCACATCAGTTTCTGGCTCCCGCTCGATGACAGTGAAGGCACCGGCCAAAAGTGTGCCGTCCTTGTAGAATTCTCGGAGAGCTAAGCGAATATCGGACGCATCCTCTTCTTTTAATTCCAATGTAATGTTAAGCCCGATCTTAGTCTCACTAAAACGACCTACTCGGGTTTCTGGGATGTTGATTGTTTTCATTTCTTTTGGCAATTAAAACATAAAGCTTTATTATGACGATCCATGCTATACTTCAAAACCTTCGGTGGGACTGGTGCTCCACAATCAACACACTTAGCCATATCAGAAGTAACTACTTTTTCAGCTTTCTGAGCGAAGACTTTATTTACCACTGATACCACATCAGCCTGCTGAGAAATAGCGTTTTGAACTTCGTCCGCACTCGCTATCCCTTTGGTAAGACCGATTGCCATCATGCCAAGGGCACGACCGACCGCCGATGTCTCGCAATTTTCCACGTACGATGTCTTATTCACCATCCCAGCCCCTTCTTTCTCGGCAGCATGACCTGTGAATTTGTGTTCAGGCTTATCAATATCAGGCCACACCGTAGTTTTCATTACTATCACTCCGGCATCGTGACTTATTATCTCTGTCCTTATCGAACCATTTGGATATGTTTCGTTGAAATACTTAACACGTTGCTCGACCTCAACGTATGGTTTGCCTTGGATTGATACCGTTGGCAGTTGCTGCTCTTTGGCCATAAATTTGTTTGTTATTTGTTAGAAAGTTTTTCACCGAGAATTTTAATGCCTTCAATCAGTTCCGTTATCATGTCCTCATAAGTACGACGGAAATATAAATCCTTATCAGGGACAGTATCGAGGAATGCTTTAAATAATTTGTCATAGAGGTAGAACGTCTCTTCCAAATACTTCATCTGTCGAGCAGTATCCCAACTCCAGACCGTCCTCAAGTTATCGATCCGATCAGCCATTTTCAGGAAGATAATGTTGTTGTCCTCTTCAGCGTAAGCAAGTAATTGAAGATAATAGTTCGTTTTCCCCTTCGTCATCCCCTTAACCAACAGCAACACATCTTCGCCATATTTTTCACCAATTACTTCTTCAGATAAGTGTGTGTCCTCTAAACAGTCATGAAGTAGTCCGGCGATTTGTACATATTCTGGAAGTCCATGCTTCGCCAGTATGTTTCGTACTCTTCGCGGATGTGTAATATAAGGTTCACCGCTGTCACGTTTCTGTCCTTTATGGGCAGCTTCCGCACTTTTGTTTGCTTTTCGGATAAGGGGTGTCATATAGATATTGTTAGTTTGGTAAAGTGAGCAGTGTTCCCATATATTCGTTATATTGGGGGTTATGATTTTCGATGATTTGAAACAAAAAATAACTTAGTATTGTAATAATGATCAGGAAAGCCGTTGAAATTAATTTGTCTTGCATTGGGCTTTTTGTTATTTAATAGAAACTTTTTTCTGACCAGATCCGAACCCTATCCATGCGTCGTCGCCAATCCCAACCCAGAGATCTAAATGCCGATCATTGATCATCCCACCTCTATCTACACAAGTGACCTCTCCTACATCCTCTATATCGAACTTGGTTCCGAAAGGATATTGGCTTGGACAAGCTACCACCTTAAACTTATCTGCTGCAGTTAGCCTGTGACCAGAAGCTGTAACTAGACAATCACCTGAGCAATTAACTACAAAATCTGATTCGTAAGACCCATTTAAATATTTCTTCTGACCCCTCTCCGGTGTGTAGTAGGTCGTAATACGCCAAGTATCCCTAGCTGGGGCTACTGAGTGTTTTTTTTTACTCCTTCATCTCGTTTACGTGCTATCTCCGCCTGGGTTTCTATGTTCTTCAAATTACGATTGTGGATATCAAGCTCAAGGTTTAATAGTTCAAGCTCCTTTAGCTTGCTATCACGAACCTTAACCTCTTTTTCCCACATCGCCGCATAGTCCTCATCCGGAATGGCCTTGATTTGGGTCTGGCCAAACACGATAGCTAATACTATTACAATCACCAATGATGTAAGGATCGTTATGATCCTGAATTTTAGAGCTCTGCGCGGCTCCACCGATGGATTTTCGGTCGCGTTAGTCATCTTTTTTTTGGTAAAGATATAAAAGTGAGAGTAATTCTCTCAAAACTATTGGCTAAGGAATTCCAACAGTTTTCAAAGAACAAATATCAGGGATAAAATGTAGTGAGCACCTAAACAGATTCCAATTGCTACCCAAGGATCTGAAGTCCAGTCATTCATATATTTTTATATTTTTTATATTGGCTATAATGCTACGAGGGGGAAAATCTATAAGGGTATGGGTAGTTTCCCCCCCCTCGTAGCATTATTGGTCAAATTAGACCAGTTTTTATTTAAAATTTTTTAAACCTTAAAATCCTTTTCCAACTGCTTCATTATGAAGTCCCATTGGATGTCAACGCCCTTCTTTTTTAGAACCTTCTTAATTTTAATGAGCAATTCGACCGGTGGCTTTCTCAAGCCGTATTTATAGCGCATTAGAGTTGTGTATGCTATTCCGAGCTCCTTTGAAAATTTTGTCGCCGGACCACCTGTAGATGTAATGAATTGATGGAAAAGCTTCGATCTCATTTTTAGTATTTGTTATAAAAACAATCTTCATTGTACCAATTAGACCAATTAAAGTCAAATACTTTATTGAGATTGGAATAGATAACTGGTCAATAATGTCCTATTTATCCTTAAAAATGGCTTGAATAAGCCAGAAAAAATATATAGACTGGGATTAGGTCTTATTATACCAATATAAACAAAATTTTTTATTTTTAAATTAAGGTCTTTGACTGTTGACAATTCTTTGAACACGTGTTAGGTTGTCGCCTTAATTTAATTAATTTGCACCATATGATAGGAGAAAGATTCAGAGAGTTTCGTAGGGATAATGGTATCAGTACAACATACCTAAATCAGGTGGTCGGAGTTGACCATAGTTACATTGCAGCCTTTGAGCGAAACACCAAAGATATGCCTGACGAGACTTTGGTTAAAATACTGACCAAGGGGTTTGGTATATCAACAACTAAGGCTTACATCCAAATCAATCTATGGCGTTTCTTAGATCGATTCGAACAGTTAGCAGCAGAAGAGCAAAAGGAATTATGGCTTCAACTCGAAATGGCTGTCAATCCATCTGTGGAAGACGACGTGGAAGCAGTTAAAGTGCTAAAGAGCCTCAATAAAAAGATTAAAAAATAAGTATGGTCGGTCGTTACTTCAAACACTACCGTAAAGAGAGCAATGTTAAGTGTACGGCCATAGAGTCTACAACTTCTATATCACGAAGCTATATCGCCAACTTTGAGAATGAGAAGAAAAATATGCCTGATGATACAATCGAACTCATTCTTACTAAAGGCTTTGGGATATCAACAACCAAGGCTCGTGTCCTGATCAATACTTGGAGGATTTTGGATAGGCTAGACTCAGTTCCTCAAGAAGAAAAGAAATTATTACTTGATAATCTTAAAACTTTATATGTAATGTAAATGACAGAGACCCGGACAGGGAGTTGATTTAGTCATCTCTTCCTGTCCGGGTCTCTGTTATTAAAACAGTCTATTGGTCCTTAAAAAGTAGGCTATCCCACCGATTTTTGGTCTAATTAGACCAATAAAAGGTGCTCAATCCCTTATCCATGGGACAAACCACTGGAAAAATTAGTCCAGCAGTCTTTTAAGCTATTGGTCCTGGGTTCGAACCCCAGCGCACCCACCAGGACTGGATAAACGGCACAAAAAATGGGTCGAGCACCGATAGCTTGTGATCTATCGGGTATCGCTTGACCCCCCCGCAGCCTGTTTGGTATAATCAGACCAGTGGTAAATCTATAAGGGTATGGGATAGCTATAGTTTTTAGGACTAATAGCCCCTATTTTTATTTTTTTACCATATTTTTTATGGGAAAAACCTCTTCTATACTCACGGTGTACTATGAGTTTATGAGCTATCAAGAGCTCGTAGATCACACCAAAAGAACTATGCAATGGCATAGACGTGTCCTCACATCATTCATCCGTGACATGAGCATTAAAGTGCCGGAAGACATAACTGTAGCTAACATCAATAACTACAGCATTAAAAAAAGAGATACGGTCAAACCGATCACTCTCATCAGTTATTTGCGATCTATCCAAGCCTTTCATAATTACTGTGTACTGCAGAAACATATTGGGGTCGCTATCAATTGGACCAAAAAAGGACCCATTTTTAAACCCAAGAAGGTCCAGATACCATTTAAGTTCATTCATAGAGACCATCGAAAAATCATAATCGAAAGCTTGAAACGCGTTAAGATCTTAGATACATATTGGAAAAACGAGATCTTCAAGGCCTTAGTATTTGTGCTCTGCTACACGGGCATGCGCAATATCGAAGCCAGAACCATTCTCGCCTCTAATGTCAATTTCGAAACAAATGAGATCAGAATAGATAATACCAAAGCTAGAAAATCCCGATTCATCCCAATTCATGAAGATCTTTCTGTGATCCTACATCAGTATATGCACCTACGTAGTATTGATCACAAATATAACAATAGCCCTTACCTATTTCCTCAAGTCATTCGAACTGATAGACCATTTTCTGATGAGACGTTAAGTAAATGGCTGGTTCTATTCAGTAACACCCTAAAACAATATAACATTCCCCACTTCACACCGCATAGGTTCCGTCATAGTTTTGCTACCCATTTGCTCGGTGATGGAGTAGAGCCACATGTTGTCCAACAACTTCTCGGACATGCTGATCTGACTACCACTCAAAATTACATCGGTCATACCACAAGAGATTTACATCACGGTATCGACAACTTCAAGCTTTAGGTATCTGCTTCTGGAGATCCTGATTAATAATTAGGATCTCCTTTATGGTGTTCCTTAACGTACCGCTGCTCTTTTTGGGGAATTTCTTTTTATATTCGCGCTCGACAATGATCGAACGTACTTCGTTCAATATCCGCTGAGGCATGGTAGTTTGTTATATATTAAGATAGTCATCTTAGCAAGCTGATGTTGTAACTGTCAATAGAATTGTTCATTATTTCTGAACACTACTATTTTGGCTTCTAAATAAGGCTAACACACTTTCTTGAAAAACTGTTTACTCTTTCTGAACACAATAAATTGACAAATTATAATTAATTTGACATAATAATACTATCCCTATAACATTAAGATCATTATCAAATGAAGTTACCTATGGATATTTCAAAGGAAATCCAACACTACCTTGAGGTAGTAGGTCTCTCAGAGAGAGAAATAAAAGTATATATGGCACTGCTGGAAGGGGGGTCATCGACCGTTCTTAAGGTTTCTAAGGTTACCGGAATAGGGAGGACTGGTGCTCATCTTATTACTCAATCTCTCTTAAAGAAAGATATTATCTATCAATCGAAAAAAGCATCTAAAAGACTGCTTATTGCCCATGCTCCTAGTAAACTCAAGGAGCTACTCAAGAAAAAGGAGGAAATCCTATCTGACCTCAAACAAAAATTCCCCGAAATTCTTAAAAAATTAGAACGTCAAGTGCCGAGTGTTTTGAGTAATCTCGAAGTCAATTTGCGTTATTATGAAGGAGACGAGTGCAATGAAATATTCATTGATGAGTTGATGAAAGGACAAGATGTCCAACTCTTTATTAAGATTACTAATAAGTATCAATGTATTATACCTGATATGCATGAGACTGTGTACAAAAAAGTGTTTAGTTCTTTGAAGGCCGAAGTGATGATTGAAGACTCTCAGTTTGATGGAGATTTTCTTGATCATCCTATTTTTAAAAAATACAAAAATGGGACAGTTGTGAAGAGAATTATTTTACCAAAAAAAGATACTTGTCGGCACGCAAAATCACTTTACCAATTAGGAGATGCTAGAATAGTAATTGGAATTTTTGATGATAAGGTTTTATTCCTTTCTGAGAACAGCGAAAAAAGCTTAATTATCCTTACAGACCGAGTATTGTCAATTCACGCACGATACCTTTTTCACCTGATTTGGGCAAATATCTAGCTATTTTTTATTGCATTTTCAAAAAAAAGCCTTACTCTCTTCACTTGTAACTGTTTTTAGTATGTCGAACAATCGGCATGGCTAACAGCTCACCTTTAGATCCTTTAAAATAAAGGGAAGAGAATGATTGTCATTGAAGAGGGCAAGGCCAAGATTTGCGGAAGATGCAAAAGAGTGGCCGTGATAGGTCATAAAGTAGGGGAAGAGTTTTTTGCCTTAGTCGAAAGACTAAGCAAGAAAGATCTTCTCCATCTGTGTGCTAAGCACGCTGAGCAAGAAATTAAACTCGTCTTGTGCTTAAAATGCACAGAAAGGAGTACGCTATGATCAAGGTGTTAGATGGTTTTATACAGGTATGTACAGCCTGTACAAGAACAGGATTGGACAATGGAGCTTGGGTTCGTAAAAAAGACCTAGACTACCATGACCAACGCCAATATACGAGTGCCAAGTATAACCACGGTATCAAGGAAGTAATATGTCCCAAATGCCAACAAGGAAAGACGACCCGACTCTCCAAGACCCAACTCACTCTCCGAACCAAATCATAAGGATTATAAAACAGGATCGCATCTTATTGCCTTCCTGTTTTAATTAAATTTGATTTTAAGTTTACTTCTACAGTAAAATATATCCCATAATCCTCCAACCTCTAATAATTGAGAGCCATGGACAAACCATTTTATTGTATCACTAGCGATATAGATTGGGTTAATGATTATTGCATTACTGATTTTGTGGATTTATGTAATCAATACGGAGTATCTCCAACCATCTTCGCCACCCACAAAAGCGAAGCACTCAAAAAAATGGTAGATAACAAACAGGTAGACTTGGGAATCCATCCTAACTTTTTCCCTAATTCTACCCAAGGATCCATTCCAACCGAAATCATCGAAAATCTTTTAGAAATTTATCCTAGTTCAAGATCTTTCCGATCACATAGCTTCTTTGAGAATACACCTATTATTCGGAATCTAGTTAGTCATGGACTTAAATACGATAGTAATTTATGTCTATATTTTCAGCCCAATATTGTTCCTCTCAATACAGGAGCAGGAACAATCCGATTCCCAGTATTTTGGGAGGATGATATACATTGGAGTCAGCCGGATTTTGAATGGAGTTTCACCAGATACCTTGAGCACTTTAAAACACCTGGTCTTAAAATTCTCAACTTTCACCCTATCCACGTAATCCTAAATACCCCCCATAATGAATTCTATCAAGACAGAAAAGGCCAGATTGATGATATATCTGAGAACAACATTAACCAACTCAGATTTGCAGGAAAAGGGACAAGAACATTTTTTATAGAATTTTTAGAATATCTATCGAGTATAGGTGAAAAATGCCATACTCTAGCGAATCTATATCAAATGTTCCCAATCAAGGACTTTATTACCCCAGATACTAGGGATAAAGGTAGAATAACGAAACATTCAGATGATGAGCATGATAATTATTGGGCAACAAAAGATGAAGCCAAACAAGAAATATTGAAAGCAAGTTATGATAAACGTGATGCCACTGATATATATGCTACATCTAGGGATTTTCATCTCCGAGAATTGGAAATCCAAGCCATTAAAGAAAATATCGAAGAAAAAGGAAGCATATTGGATCTTGGCTGTGGGAATGGCTATACCCTGATATCTTTGGCGGAGGATTTAGAGAACTGGGAGATGGTCGGTGTAGATTTCGCCGAGAACTTAATCGAAGGAGCTAGAGAAATAGCTAAACAGCGAAAAGACAAACTGAGAAGTAATCCCCATTTTTTGGTAGGTGATGCCATCGATTTCCTCAAGAAAGCTTCATCTGATTCTTATGATTATATTATTTCGGAAAGGTTTATATTAAATCTCCCTTCAAAAGCTGTACAAGAAGAGGTGATCAGAGAAATTTATAGAGTTTTAAAACCTGGCGGTAGGTATCTAATGTGCGAAGCATCCGAAGACGGCTTTAATACCTTAAATGATCTTAGAAAAAAGGTCGGGCTTGATCTGATTCCGGCGACAAGTAAGGATAACCTCAGCGCCCTGCGCTTGAAAGACCAGGAATTCAAAGAATTTGCGAGCAAAGAACTAGGTTTTATAATTAATGAAAAAATAGGTTTTTCAGAATACATGGTCATTTCAAGGGTATTACATCCATTGATTAGCCATCCTCAAGCACCTAAATTTGATGCACCAATCAATGATTTAGCTAGAAAAATTCAAGGGGCATTACCCCTCAGGAGTGGAATAGGATCAAATATTCTGTGGGTGTTGGATAAGCCTAATTAAACCTAATTAAAATAAGATATGCCTAATTAGGTAAATATTTTTTTCTCTCTTCCTCCGTCATTTTCCTTGTGAGGCAACCCCGTGCATAAGCTTCCTCTCTAACTTCCAGTAACTCTTCTTCTGTAACAAGCTTAACCTTGTTGTGTTTTCCGTGCTCCATTACTAGCTGACAATCTGGGCATGAGGCCTCTATCGAATACCAATGTCTAGGGAACCAGACCTTGCGCAAACAATACACACAAACCCGAATATGACAGTCTTTTTTCTGGAAAACAGCTTTAGGCATAGACCTAAAAATTAGATTTAATAGTATCCACTATGGCTTGAGCTCCAAACTCACGGACACGACGCATGTCCTCAGGATTCGATATGAACCCCATCTCCAACAGAAAAGCTAAAGGTTTTGTATCACGTACTATGGCAAGCCTTCCATGCCTGTTAGTCGTATCACCTTTCGCACCTCTGTTCTGTAAGCCAGTACTCATAGCCAGTGTCACTGCCATCTTCTCGGCCCAATGTTTCGCCAGATCAGATTCAGTTAGATAATACACTGTCCCGCCTGTTGAGGTTTCAGCGAAAGAGTCCATATGTACCTCTATCAATAGATCAGATGATTTCCCCACCTTATTAGCCCACTTGATTTTTGTCGGCAAGTCGTAGGTGAAGGGGCAAGCCCACACAGTATATCCTTCTTGTTTTAAGATACCATAAGCCTGTGTCACCATCTTCTCGCACTCATGATGCTCATTAAATACTGGTGGATTAAATGTAACATTCTTAGAGTAATGAGGAATAGCACCTGTATCTTTCTTATGAATTTTCGGCCAAATACCCATCCGATGGTGTCCAGCTATTAGCCAGATTGTGGTATCTTTTTTATTCATGGTTTGGGGGTAAGAATTTTTGACATCAGTAAAATTTAATTTCTCGCAAAAACTTGTCCAGAGCCAATAAGCCACCAGACATAGCTGAAATAATTACTGCCAAAATAGCTCCATAAGTCCAGTCTCCTACTTGTGTGAATGTAGCTAGCATTGGAACCAAGGAAGATAGAAAGCCTCGCAGAAAGCGATTAATGGTAATTTTGAATAGGATATTCTTTGGAGGTAATGAACCTTCCAGCTGAGGTGTTGGTAGTGTGATTTCTGGCATAAATAAGAATTAAGGATAAAATATTTAACGTAAAACAAGCGCTACAAGCGCAATAATAATAGCTGTCAGTAGAAGCGAAACTGTACCGTACACCGCCTTCTGGATCGGAGTGAACTCAGATCTAGTAATATAATTCTTCTTGATATCTTGGATTTCGGAAATCATAAAATTAGTTCTTTCGTCAATCCTAGCCAGGAGCTCCTTGATACTTAGACTCTCATGATACTGTTTTTGGCATTCATCAGTGTTCATAGGTGTTAATAGTTATTGTTAACAGATTTGATCGTAGAAATTTTTCAAAGAAGATATTTATTGATACAATTAGCTATAAATAAAACTTGGATATGACAGAATTAAAAAACATATTTAGCACCATAGAAACTCTTCAAAAAGAGATCGACACTCTGAAAAAAAATGCTAGAATGTCGCCAACTATGCTACAAGTAATTTCTTTTATCCTCATCGGGAACGCTGCCCTTGTCTCACTAGGATTAATCCTATTTGCCACCTTTTCGGTATGGTTGGTGATTGACTGCATATTAATATTGACAAATTTTATAATAGGTGTTATGTTATATTCAATACTTCGTAAGTGATTCGTATGAAAAAATTTTTATCTAGTTGGTTTGATTGGGAACTCTGTAAGATGTTTGGATTGGGAATTTTAGTGTTCTTGGTTTTGCCATACATCTTGAGTATCATTTTCTATACAGACATACATACGACACCAATGGAAGAGTTTGCCGAGAATCACACTGAGGAAATATACGAGTACTGTAAGGAGAACTATAATTGCCAATTATAAAATCATAATTTCTTCTCTTTCTCTTTGTAACGGAAGAACTGCTGTTTTAGTGTAGTCTTTTTCTGATCGATCTTTTTTCGCAGCTCAAGAGCTCTTTGGTCGTTGGTCAACTCTTCGTATTCTTTCATTGAGATCATTGTTTTGAACGCTTTTTCGATTGCCTGCCCTTGAAGCTTTCGTAAATCGTTGACCTGCTTGGCTGTGAGCGTGATGTTAACTGAAGAAGCGAGCGGGTTCTTTTTTAGTCCAGCCTCAATCTCTTTGATCTGGTCTGCATTAAGTAAACTTCGATCTACTTGTTTAACATTAACTGATTGCTTGATCTCAGCCGCAGATGGCATCACGTCATAACCAAGGTCAACCAAACGCTTGAGCTCTACTAAATGTGGATCGTTTTTCTCGATTTTTACGGAAGTCGGTAAAACAAGGGTCTGGAGCGTGTCTTCATCGAACTTCATTTCTTGGCCAAACATATTGTGTTTCGTCTGGATGTCTCTACTTAGAACTGGGATCCGACTCAAGAAAGCATCAACCGGACTCGTGATCTCTTTTTTGTTGGGGTCGAGAGCTCTAGTGATACGACCGATGATTGCCGGTACTAATGAACCGCTCAAACTATTTAACATATAATCTCCATTTACCTCTGGCTCATTTAAAACTGAAATCATGTCATTTAGACCTTTGATAAAACTCTGTTCTTTAAAGACCTTCCAACCATCAAGAGTAGTACTTTTCAGCCTGTCGATCATTGGTTCATCCTCACGTTTCGCGAAATCCGCGCCTAAGGATAATAGGTTCCCTACTGGAGAGATCCGGTCAAGCCCATACCAAGTATCACCTATCTTGAGTGAGTTTGGCTTAATCCCTTTCGCATCCCAGATCTTTTGCTGCTGAGAGTCATGTGAAGGGTAAGCGCCAGTCATTATCCCTTTCTGGTACAGATAAGCGCCAAGATACATTATTCCCGTGCCAGTCAAGGAACGAGCGACATTCTGGGTGAACTCTTTCTGGACTGAACCGAGCGCCTCTTTGAACGGTTTACCAGTCGCAGTCTGATAGAGCGCGTCACCGATATTCTTGAGCGCCTTGAGCCCACCGACCGGTGAGAAATCAATTACCCTCAGCGCCACGTTAGAAGGTGTTCTACGGAAAGGAGTGGCGACATCGATTACAGCGCCAGCGATCTTCCCACCAGGAAGAGATTCAGCCGCCCGCTTCCCACCACTTATTGTTTGCTCAAAGACATTCTTGCCCTGGAAAGTGTCGTACTCAGCTTTCATGATGGATTCCGCAATCATCCCATCAGTCGGGTTCTTGTATAAGTATTTAGCTAACTCATCACCTTTCAGGACTTTATCGAGCTTAGGGATTTTGAGACCATCTTTCCCAGCGTTCATAGCGAGCACACTTGCCTGTTCAGATAAAGAGTTCTGTAAAGAGACTGCAAAAAAAATCTTGTCTTCAGCTCCGAGTACTCTAAATACCGTTCTGGTAGAGGCAGTAAGGATTCGGCCTGGTAGGTTTGGTCCGTAATCGATTTCAATCCGAATCTCCCACTTCTTGAAATCATCAGCGGTTACACCATTTTTAATCATATCTTTCATGTCTTTCCAGCCCCGAAGAGCACCGCTCTGATACGATTCTAAGCTAGGAAAAGCCTGCGTTCTTTGGTCAGTTATTATCGCCATCGCTTTATCAATCGGAACAGAGATCGTCTTCGTGAATCGCTCAAGTGAGCCCATCCCGATGTTACCGATCATGTTCGTGGCGTGTGTACCGACACCGGTAAGTAGCCCAGCTTTCCAGAGCGTGATCAGCTTTTGTAAGACACCCGGCTGCTCTAACCCAGCCATGAAACGGGCCAACATCAACTGCTTCTCTTCAGTTATAAGATCCTTATTCAGAAGAATATCGTCTATCTGCTTGCTAATATTTCCATTAAAATTTTCGTCTCCCAGAATCCGGTAAGCTTTATTTTTCCACACAAAAGGATCCATTGACTGGCTGGCTTGGTATCGATACGCAGCTACGGCACGTCCAGCCTCAGTACCACCTTTTACTAACTTCTTTAAAGCTAATTTTTGGTTATGATAAATACTGGCAATCTGCCGCTCCAATTCTTGTTTTTCGATTGGATCAATAGGCTTAACTAGACGCTCTTCTAAGGTATTAATGTCCCTAGATTGCTGGTTAATTAAATTGCGAAGTGCCTTGACCTCACTGTCTACAATCCGCCCATTCTCAATATCATCAACCAGCTTCTTAGGATTGGCACCTAACTCTTGGGCTAGAAGCTCTACATCCTGTTTTGACCTGATCCGTCTATTACCCAACCCGATCTCTTTCCTAAACTCGTCCAGCTCGTTGGCGAGTTTCTCAGGCAAGGCAAATTTATCTTTCCTGAATACCTGTTCAGTGGGGGTTTTACCAGAAGAATCTACTCCAGTACCAAGCTTGGCCTCACGTAAGCGTACTTCATAATCTTCAAACTCCTTGATCTCTTTAGGAGTGAGAGGCCGGGTATCGCGTGGAACTTGATCGAGAAACTCAGTTTCGTTGAGTTTAGAGTTAGGGCTAATATCACTAGCTTTATTTGACTGATTCCATAGGTCGGTGAGTTGGGAGCGATTATCAAAAATTAAATCATTTTTAGTGTGGAGTCCAAGTTTTATTCCTTCTTCATCGGAAATTCTTAATTGATTTTTAGGTATTTCAAATTCTTGGACTTTTCCATATTGTGAAGCTCTACTTTTATCAGTTGTAATGTAATCACCTAGACGCAATTCACCTTGTCCACCACCACGATAGACTTTAACTGTATCGTTTGTATCCCCTAGTAGTTTTTTACCATAACTTTCATCCAAAGAGATTAATCCCAACTTATTCCTAGGCTGCCCCTCCACAAACTCCTCCGCAGACTTATACTTCCGAGCCTCTTTTAAAAGTGGGTCTAGTTGTGAGGATTTAGTAGATTGATTCCATAGGTCGATGAGTTGGGACTTAATATTGGCATTGTCTACTTTGTATTTAAAATCATTTATGTCTTTAAATCCTAAGTGCTGCCAATAAGATTGATTGCTTACTCCTGATATTACAACATCTTTGCCTGTTTTGTCGGCATATTCTATCAATGATTTAACGAATTTCGTTGCTTCTCCACTTCCTATGCTACCACCATTCCCTACTCCTCTAATTACAATAGCTTTATCAGTATTTTGGAACTCAATACCTCCACCACTTTTAAAATCATACCCTAAACTTTCACCTGGATAGTCTCCATCGTAGTTTATTCCAGTCTTCTTGGCTTCTGCAATTAATGGATCTGTCTGTAAGGATTTTGAGGTGGCTTGGTTGTAGATGTCGGTGAGTTGTTTGTCATTTAGCTGTGCCCCTGCTTTAGTCGAATATATGTATTCTGAGCCCACATAAAATGGATCACGTACAAACTCATCAGCATCTTCTGAAAATAAATCTTTTGCTTTAACGTTCATACTGACAACATTCTTCGGATTCCCAGTATATGCTAGGGCTGAGTCATAGTTTGTTGTTACGAAATCTCCGTCATTTATCTTTTTCGTCAGTTTTCCAGTTACATCATCGATTCCTCTGTAAATTGTAATTTTTTTATTGGGATCAATTCCTAAGTCTGTTAATCGCTTAGCGTTTGGTGATGCGCCAGCTAACCTTA
>ERZ1292623.178-Hain-H51-01um-R1-178-length-71461-cov-11_pt2 | contig 16077 bp, 15 predicted proteins | sample MGYA00564398_ERZ1292623 | MGnify/ENA primary metagenome ERZ1292623 (study PRJEB36523, sample SAMEA6512633) | groundwater metagenome | collected 2019-01-07 | study: AquaDiva: Metagenomics assemblies of 32 groundwater samples | reverse complement strand
CTGTGTTTTCAATCCAAACTACTTATTTCCGGAGTGGAAGGCTTCGTGGATCCTCACTTCGTTCAAACTCTGCGTAAACTCGCTCAGAACAAGCTCTTATTTATTGCCTTGTAAATGTTACTTCGTAGAGCCTGTTTCTTGACGAGATCATGTAGTCGCTACCAAAAACTTCCATTCTAAAATCACTTGGATCAAATTCTGGTAATTTAATTGGTAGCGGTGAAAGTTCATCTCCATCTATATGATAGACTGTGCCTTCGCAATTCATTCCTATGTCTCTTGATTGAGGCTTGCATTTTGAACCTAAAATTATCCAAGTTGAAAACTTACTGTCCCAACCACCCAAGAGATAATGCTCTGTTGAGCTAACATTGCTGTCGGAATAGGAGACTTCAGACTTCAGAATCTCCTCCACCTTCTTACGGTCATGATAATATTTCAAGATTATATGAGTAACTTTTTTTTCTTCTCCTAATTGAAAAAGATCAATCAACACTTCCTTACCATTCGTTTTTATGTCGGAAATAATTGCATTCTTTATTTTTCCGTTAGTTAATTCGCTAAGAGATATCTTTTCTACGCCATTATCTTTAGGCTTAAAAATAATAAATCTGTCAGTACTGCTCTCAGATGCAAGATAACATACACTATCGCTACAGTCTCCGATCTTATAGCTTTCTCTTTTTTTATCATTGGGAAAGTAATTCGATATATCTTGGAACTTGCCATCTTCATATTTTGCATAACAGGGCCCGGTATAGTTATAAATAATAGAGTCTCCAACAGTAAAAACAGCCTGTATATTAGGACTTTCATATGTGAGTTCGTAGTCCCTACTGCAGGAAAGTTGTCTAAATTGTTCAGAAAGGTCAGTAAAATTGTTTCCATCAAATTCAATCAGTCTCTGTTTATTTTGAAAGCTATTTATATTTGATAAAATCCAAGATTTTCCATTCCAAGAGATATAATTAACATCAGATTCTGGTACTTCTGAGGACAAGTTTTTAAAACCTTCTTCAGAAGAATATCTGTAAAAATGATTCCATTTCATATTTGCATTTCGGCCCATAAGCCAATAATTTCCGTTTGATTTCATATCATAGAATGTTCCAAATGGTATTGTTCCATCCCGACTCGTTGTAAATGGAATCTTATCGCTATGGTCAACAAGGATCCATTTTGCATTGAAATATTTAAAATATGCGACTAACATAAGAGAACATCCTATTATTAAGATGGCTACTGATAATAATATATCGATCTTTTTCATTTTGAAAAAAAAATTCAAAATTTTTTGCGCAAAGACAGATAATTGGTTAGGCAAAACCAACCTAAAGGCTTGATCTATATCCTTTGATTGCCAACCGCTGGATAAAAGACTCTCTTCAATTTTTTCTTTACTAATGCCTTGCTTCAATTCTTCTCTAATATAATCAGTTAATTGAATGCTTAGCATAAAATCTTAATTTTATTTATTTCCTGAATGAAATGCCTCATGCACATCCTTAAGCTGTTTGTTCGTGACATGAGTATAGATTTGGGTTGTTGAAATATTTTTGTGTCCGAGCATTTCCTGAACCGAGCGAATATCAGCGCCATTAGTTAAAAGATCCGTAGCAAATGAATGGCGCAGGGTATGCACTGTCGCATCAACTGGTAAGCGGGCGAGTCTCACATATTTTTTTACAATTCTCTCAATACTTCTTGCCGTAAGTCTCATTTTTTCTCCGCGGTTATCAAGCATTTCGCGTCCCGAATATCTTATAAATAGGGGATTGTGTATGTCTTCCCGGGTTTTTAAATATTCTGAAAGACTTGAGACGGCGCGCTCCGAGACGAATACGACTCTTGCTTTCCCGCCTTTTCCAATTACTCCAAACTCTCTTCGGTCCAAATTTATTTTATCGCGGTTAAGTGAGACTAATTCCGAGACACGAAGTCCGGTGGAGAAGAGTAGCTCAAGAATTGCCCTGTCCCTTTTTCCTTCGACTTTTGAAGTATCCGCCGCCATAACCATCCTATCCACCTGATCTTTTTCAAGAAATTTAAGACTTCGGCTTTCTGCTTTGGGAAGATCAATTTTGGACGGTTCAAGAGTTTTAACATCATTTTTAAGAAGAAACCGAAGCATGGAGCGAAGAGCAATTACATAATAATTCTGCGTGATTCTTTTAAGAGTCATATTCTTGTCATCTGTTCTGTTGGAAAGGTAAACTCTGTATTTACGCACAGTCGCCAAATCAAGATCGGAAATATCCTTGCCGGAATTATTTTCCAAAAACCAATTATTAAAACTTTTAAGATAATGTCTATAATCGCGGATGGTAAGCTTGCTGCAGTTTTTCTCAATCTCTAAGTACTCGAGGAAATCATCAATATGGGCAGATAAATCTTTCATTTAATTAATTATAAACACAAAATGGGGAAGATGTCCATTATGCGACGCTTGCGTCCGCACAATGGGCTCAGATTCTTCGACGAAAACGTAGAAGAATCTTTATTATGCGACAGGGAGTCAATATATCCAACATTGACAACTAGCTTCAGAAGAATGATACTAAATATATCATGCAGATCCCAAGACTACTTCATATCGGTGAGAACAACACACAGACAAAACTAAAACCAAAAACCAGCTCAGACTATAGAGAGAAATACGAAGACTGCCTTGCCTACATTGACAACTACTGGAAGAAAATTATCAGAAAACCGCAAAAGCAAAAAATTAACCACAATTTCCTCAAAATCCCTCATCATTTTATTACACCAAATGACAAGAAATTTTCTTATATTTTCTACTGGGACAGCTTTTTTATCTTCCGCGGACTCATGGGGACTAAGAAAGAATGGGCGATGAAAGAGATGATAGAAAATTTTGTTTATCTTTTCGATAAATATGGGATTATCCCCAACTTCAATTCTCATGCTTCGGTGGGGAGGTCTCAACCGCCATTTCTGACGTCTATGATCCTTGATGTTTATAAGACTTTCAACAACGGCAATCATAGCCGTTCGAAAATGCGGGCAGTCGGAGATCTTATTTTAAAGCCAGCATCGACTTTCGGACATCTTAAGTGGCTTCGCGACCGGATGGAAATTGCAAGAAAAGAATATGACAGGGTCTGGAACAATTCTGACTTATATAACCATTTTGTAGATAAATACGGGCTCAATAGATACGGCGATAGAGACATTGGCTATGCACACTCCTCAGAGCTTGAGTCGGGATGGGACTTCACCTCACGCTTTTATAATAGGTGTAATGAATTTCTGCCTATTGATCTTAACTCATATCTTTACAAATATGAAAAAGACTTTGAACTTACCGCAAATATCTTAGACGACAACAAGGCGGAAATTTTCTGGGAGGAAAAAGCAGAAAAAAGAAAGAAAACCATAAATAAAACCATGTGGAATGAAGATGAAGGATTTTTCTTTGATTTTAATTATAAATATAAAAGACAGAGTGATTTTCTATCCCTTGCAGGATTTGTACCCATGTATGAAGGGATTGCGACATTTGAGCAGGCAAAAGAAATGGTCAGGAAATTAAAGTCATTTGAGACAGACTTCGGGCTTACTGTCACATCAGAGTCTTCGCTTTCTCCAAAGATCAATCTTACAAAAATTCCCATTAGATACAGGCCCGCAATTATTGAAGTTGTGAAACCCAAGCAATGGGATTATCCCAATATCTGGCCTCCGCTTGAATATCTTACTGTCATAGGGCTTCTGCGGTATGGATTCACAGAAGATGCGAAAAGAATCATGAAGAAATCACTTGATGCCCATGCGAAAGTCTTTAGAGAAAACGGAACTTTTTTTGAACGCATTGACGGCATCTTAGGAGATAAGCCAAGTAATGATTTTCATTATTCCATGCAATCGGGGTTTGGCTGGACGAATGCGATTTTCTATAGATACGTGAGGCTTCTTGAGAAGCTAGAAAGCGGTGAGGATATTTATGTCTTCGGCGAAACTCTGCATAATCCGCCATATGAACTCGCCATCCTAAATTGACCCCGATTAGTCGTTGCTATCGGGGGTAACGCCGATTTGATCGGCGTTGACAAACAATTTCAAGCTTGTTAGTATAAAACTATGTCAGAAAGCTCAGTACCCGCAGACCCAAAATACAGAACAAGCTTAAGCGGTAAAGATGTTCAAAAACGTATCGATGGATTAAATAATCCTCCGGGAGTTTGGGCCAGACTTAGAAAACTTGTTTCGGGCAAGACTACAAACTTAGGCACTGCAGTTGCAGTAGGAACAGCCACTGTGGTCGGCGGAGCTGCCGTCGAAGCGACCACTCATCCTATTGAAAACACTGTTAGTGCGACTGTAGACGCAATAAATCAAACCTCTGACGAAGCAAGACAAGTTGCAAATCAAGTGGACAAAAACATTGATGCGCAAATACAGGGCGTTAAAAATTTCTATAGTGAGTCAGAAGCAGTTGATTCCTATAGCAAAGATGTCGAAATGAGAATGACAGGACAAAGCCCGCTTAAAAAAGATGAAGGCGAAAGTTTTTTTGGAAAAGTACAATTCCATGCAAACAGCTCCATAAGAGATTATCCCGGTTTCATTACTCCGGATGGACACCAAACCAAAGAGGTAGGATTGGTTGCGTCGGACGCAGAAATTTCCTCTATCACTGTTTTGGGAGGAAGAACTCCTGCCGAAATTGCACAAGGACATAATAATCAATTATGGTATGTCGTGAAATATGCTCAGCCACAAGAAGGCACAGAAGAACAAATAGGATATATTAGTGGAATAGATGGAAAGCCTTTAGCACCAGCTCAGGGTTCAATTCCGGAAGGCGCACATTATATTCCTGTTACAATACAAAGACTGACAGCTCCTGCTCAATAAATTCTATCCTTCCGGCCGCAAGCGCACCAAATTCCTCCCCTTATTTTTCATAAAAGCAATTCCTCTCGCATATCTATCAAATTCTATTGGAGGTAATAATTTCTCAATCAAGCTCTTTCTAGACCATCCGACATTTCTTAAAACTTCATTAAATCCGACATTAAAAGAGAGTTGGGTTCCTGCAATGATCCCTATACTTTCATTTGAAATGTTCCCGTTATATGCACCAATCCCCAAAGTAATAAAAATGCCAAGTTCTATAGCAGTGAAACTTGTCCTAAGATTATAAAAGACACCGCTATCTGACGTTAGTTTTTCTCTAAACATTACTTCTCGTAGCGAATCTCTTAGGATTTGATTAAACTTTTCAGAAAATCTTTCATCCAGAGGTTTTTTTGAATCTTTTCTTGACAACTCATCGAGAATATCTTCTCCCGGAATTTCAATCCGCCATCCTTCGGGAATTGGTTTTACCAGCGTCTGAGACTGATCATCATCTTCAAGCTTTTCTCCCCAGAATAATCCTCTTCGTTTCGTAGCAGAACCATCTGGATTTAATCCTTCAATATTTCTACTCCTATCTCTTGGCATATCAGCAATAACCACTTTACCTTCAATTGCACCTACATCAAGAAGTCTTTCTGCATTTTCGCGGTGAAGTTCCATTTGCGCAAAATATGGTCCGCCGTAAAGGTTTATAAATCTTTGACTATCATGAGGTTCTGAATTAAACGGCTCCCACGAACTAGACTCAGTCTTTTCTTTTTTTCTTCGTGTGTCAACCCCGCGGGTTGAGCTTGAAAAATTCTGCTCTCCCTCTGACGCCCTTTGTTCATCTTTTTCAATTTCATCGATCAGCCTTTTACGGCCTCTCTCAACTATCTCCTCAAGGTCAAATTCCTCACGCGGATCTTTTTCTGGTTTAGAACCGGACGAGAATGCATGAAAAGCCTCTCTTCCGGCAAAATTGCCCTCGGGGGAGGCGTTAAAAATGGGCATGTTTTCAGGATTACGCATAAGACTTAGGGATTTTAACAGGAATTGAATAAATATTCAAGGAAATTTATAGTCTGGAAAATTGATTTTAGTCCCATAGTGGGGGAGAGCACGCAAAATATAAAATATCAAATAGCAAATATAAAATAGAGAATAGACAATCATTAAGATTAAAAACATATTTAATTTTTAATATTTTATATTTGATTCAAGAAGGCTTCTCCCAAGGACCATGCCTGAGTGACGTCGTAAAAGTATTATTGTGCGACGTAATCAGTTCTCGCTTCCCGCTGCTTTATTTATCCTTTTCTTTAAGATTGCCATCTTGTACTAGAGAATAGAAGTAATTTAATTTATAAACATATGAACGCTATTCTCCGGAACACGCAGGGTATTTTTTAAAGACCATCGTATCCTTGCCTTTAGACAGTCCTACTCCCTTCGTTTCTGAAGTAGCAATAATTTAGCCTATTAAATCAATCCAAACTATCGTTTTTAGCCTCGGAGATTGTATGCTTGGAAAGTAATTTATGTACTCATTCCCCAAGAAGAGTGAAAGTGAAAGCAATCGTTCGAGTTTTTTGCAGTTTAGCCATGATTATGCGTTAACACTTATGGAGCAAGAGCGAGATGGAGAGAGCTTGGGATCTTGTGAAAATTCCCGCTTGTGAAAATAGTAATCCACAATTTACCAATCTAGAAAACTTCACAAAAAATAATACTGTATCAAACTATATCACTAAACTATAGGACTTAATTGTGGTTTTGTAGAAAAGTGCGGCTCTTTGCCCTCCCCTCTCCTCTACCCGCCGGATGATAAATTTTTATCCAGTCCACGAAGTAAAAACTAAAAGTGTAATAAGTACAACTCCTGATACCCAAATATATTCCCACATAACGTTCTTAAAGAGCCTCCTGTCGAACCACACCTGAGAAAGCCCTATGATAGTATAAAAAAAACCGGTTAGAAATATTGCTAGTACTGTAGGTGTTGATGGCCAAAACCATAGAATACCTGCAACCTCCAGGATCATAAGGGATAAGATTGAAGACCACTGGATATTTATTGATAATTTTTTCTCAAATGAATGGCTCCAGATAGAATGAAGAACCAAAGGAAAAGTATATGCAGTTAAGAAAAAAATGTAAAGAAAAAAGTTAAGATGCAAAGAAAAAAGCACATTTGATAAAAAGAAAAAAGACAAGAGAGACATTATAAACGATACAGTACGGGCAGATGAAAGAAGTGCAATTGTCCGGATAGAAGAAACTGTAAATATATTCTCACTTAGGAATAATGAGTACAAACCTATTCCATAAAGTGTTGTGGTAAATATTCTTGTAAGATATCTGGCTGGAACCAGAAAGAAAAAAAGACCAAATGCGAGACTGAAAAAAAACGGAAGTATGAAAATCTGCCAAAAGAAATTATCCTTTAGATCCTGATAAAGAGCGGCAAATAGAAGTATATCAGTCAAAACTGCGAGAGTAAAAACAGTATAAATTCCCGATTTTCCAAGCAAGTGCTCGGAAGCAAACATCCCCAAAGAAAGAAGAACAACTGAAAAAATAAACCTCTCTCTCTTACTTAGCCCCAGTAATGTTTTTACCGCTCCCCTTCCTTTAAGCTTTGCTTTTCTTCTGAAATTCATTCCTATTCTAAATTAGAGTAAACATTTTGAACATCATCTAAGTTATTTACTGTATCTATGAAATTTATTATCTTACCCAATTGCTCCTCATCCCCCACCGTAGCCTTAACATTAGGCTTCCTCCACAATCTTGCATCCGTAATGTTAAACCCCTTATCAGATAGATCATTTTTTACTTTCGCAAGATTCGAAACGCTTGTGTATATGGCTACTTCCCCATCCGCATCCTCAACATCATCCGCTCCGCTCTCAACCGCCGCTTCAAAAATCTCATCATATGACTTTCCGTCTTTATCAATTGTGATTTTTCCAAGCTGAGAGAATTGGTACGATACGGAACCGGGCTGGCCAAAACTGCCTCCGGATTTATTAAATATGTTCTTTATTTCAGAAGTTGTTCTCTGAACATTATCAGTTGCCGCCTCAACTATCACAGATACACCACCGGGCGCAAAACCTTCATAGATAACTTCTTCCATATTACCCGCTTCTTTGCCAGTCGCTTTTTGAATAGCCCTTTCAATATTTTCCTTGGGCATATTGGAAGATCTTGCGGAATCCACTGCAAGACGAAGTCTGAAGTTTTGAGTAGGATCAGTTATTCCCCCGCCCTGTTTTATAGCAATAACTATTGCATTTGATAGCTTGGTAAAAGTAAGACCTTTCTTGACATCGGTTTTTGCCTTCTGTCTTTTTATTTGTGACCACTTGGAATGTCCACTCATAAGCACGCTTACAGACTACAGACTACTGACTACAGCTGTAGACGGTAGACCGTAGACGATAAGCATCATTATAATCTTTCCACCTTGACATTTGCAATAAACAGTAGTAAAATTTTCGACATCGTATCTTCATGATTTCACTAAAAACAAAAGCCATTCAAACTGCACTTTCAGGCAACTGGGAACAAGCAATAACAATAAATAAGACTTTAATAAAAGAAGACCCAAGCGATATTGACGCACTTAACCGCCTGGCATTTGCATTTTCAATTATCGGAAAAGCAAAAGACGCAAAATCTACTTACCAAAAAGTTTTAAAGCTTGACGTTCTGAACACTCTTGCACTTCGAAATCTTAAAAAACTGGACGGAAAGAACGGTCAAATGACAAACGGTTCAAATTTTCAGGTTAACAATACTTTTATTGAAGAGCAGGGAAAAACCAAAATAGTAGTACTTATCAATATTGCTCAACCCTCAGTTATCAATTCCCTAAGAACCGGACAAACGCTCGAGCTTTCCATAAAAAGGCTTAAGATTTTCATGCTGACGGAGGATAATAAATACATCGGGGTTCTTCCTGATAACATAGGCAAAAGACTTATCAAATTTATAAAAGCAGGCAACCAGTATGAAGCCTATGTCAAATCAGCTCTTGACCATCACATGATTGTTTTTATAAAAGAGGTCAAGAGAATATCAAGGTTTAAAGACCAACCATCTTTCCTATCAACTTTGGAAAAAACTCTGGACTTTGATAAGAAATTAAAACCTAAAGACTCTGATCAGGATGAAGACGAAGAATGATGGTCACTTGAGAAAAGCACTTTCCCCTGGGCTAATTCCTCACTTGCCTTCTTAACTTCTTTCTTGTGACTGTTCAAATTTTTCAAAGACCAAAGCGCTGACAGAAAAGATACTAAAACAATAAATATTACAACTCCTATAAAAAACATATTAGTATTTTGTTAAATTTTTGTAATCCTGACCTATAACCACAATTATATCACCGATTCCGCCCATCTTACCTTCTCTAAGCGGAAAATTCAATACTTCGGAAAGCCTTCCTGCAGTGTAGGACGAGTTTTGTGTATAAATTCCCGATTTCATATTTTTTTCTGAACTTGATACCAAGACCACGCTACCTCCTATGTTCGAAGCGATTCTTGAGAACCTATTGCCTATTCCCTGCTCTCCCGTATCATTGACTATTTGAATTGTTAACCTTTCCTGGGCAATTTTGGGATCTGAAAAAAGGGAGGAAAATATTTCATCCCTTTGGCTCTCGGCAAGCTCTTTGGGGATTTCTTTTCTTCTGATATCTTTTGGATTTATTGTTTTTGACATAAGAAGTATACGGATTCCATCATAAGTATTTAAGTTGTTTTTGCTTCGGGGAATCCCAAAGAAAATATCTGAAGTAAGTTCTCCTGCCGGTTTCTCAAAATCAAGATCTTCAGAGTAATAAACTGACGATACCGGAATTTCCGAAAATTTATAAACATCCCCCACTTTTTCTTCAAGCTTTATGACTGATATAGAATTTTTATCCTTGTGATATGTAATAATTTCGTTTTCTTTGCTATTTGAAACAAAAATAGAAAAAGTAGGACCTTCTGCGAACTTACTGCTTTTTACTACCAAAAGGACTTTCACAAGAATTGAAGCAAAAATCGCACAGATAATTAAAGCAAAAAAAATTAATGCAAGCGAAGTATTCCTGCCGGATTTTTTTTTCTTCCTCATCTACTCTTCTTTCTTTTTCTTGGAGATTATTTCGGGCATGACATATGTAGGAGCCGAGGAAAAATTGGTTATTTTCTCACCGTCTTTTTTCTTTTTCTTCTTTTCACCTTTGTAGAATCCGCCAAACTTAGCCATACAAACTCACCATCCTTTTGCGAAAATTTTCAAACATAAAAAAATCGTATCAATATTAGCCCAATAAATCAAGCTTAGTCAAGAAATTAGATAGCTCTGTAGGAAGAGGGCTTTCGAAAGTTAGTTTTTCTAAACTTGTGGGATGCTGGAAAGTAATCTTTGAAGCGTGGAGAAAAAGTCGGTTTAAAAATTTCCTGTCATTTCTTCCGACTTTTCTTCCCGCGTAAAGTGGGTCTGCAAAAATCGGATGATTAATATATTTCAGATGCACTCTTATTTGGTGCGTTCTTCCGGTCTTGGGTCGCAATCTTAAATAAGTGAGCTTCTCATCGTTAAATTTATAATAATTTATCACTTCGTAATTCGTAAGAGCATCGCGTCCGCCCGCAATTACTCCAAACTTTGTCCTGTTATACGGAAGCCGGCCTACAGTTGCGCTAATTTCTCCAACCCCCAGTTTTACTTCCCCATGCGAAAGAGCAAAGTATTCTTTCTCCACTTCGCGGCTTTTAAACTGGTTTTTTAATTTCAGGAAGCTTTGCGGATTCTTGGCGATAAGTAAAATCCCAGAAGTTTCCTTATCTAATCTATGAACGACTCCTCCCCTACTTCTAAACTCTTCCTCTATATCCTGGTCATTCGTAATCCTTGATTCGTAATTCGTAATTCCGAGTTTTTTTTCAGCCCATTCCTGTATCGTCTCCCCTTTTGCAGACTCGGCGTTGTTTACTACAACTCCCCAGGGTTTTTCAATTACGAAAAGTTCTTCATCCTCGTAAATAATTTTAATTTCCATTTATCTTTTCCTTGATTTTATAAGTTTCTCCGCTCTTACAAAAAATACCAGGGAAAGAATAATAATCAGAAGATAAAGATAGCTCTCCACTTGCCTCAGAAACAGCAAGTTTGAAAATTTAGAAATTACTTCACTAGCAAGAGAAATTATTCCGAAGATAAAAAAGAAAATAAGCGAAAGGCTTCCATCCCGCAAGCTTCCCTTAAGGAGAAGCTGATAAAAATATTTTATGAAAATTATTCCTAAAACTAGGAATAAAACGGAAAGACCCAAAGATATGAAATCTTTTCCTTTGGTCAAAACAAAATATCCCAGATATCCAAATGGAAGGCTTACCAGAAAACTTAGTGAAAAGAAATCAAAAATTCTTCCGGTGGGAAGCCTGCTCTCGCGGGAGTAAAATATGAGAAAAAGTATCCCAAAGATGACACCACCAGAAAGTGTAAGCCCCGGAAAATAAGGAAATAGAAAAAATGCCAGAGGGTTTAAAAACATTTTCGGAGAATGAATAATTACAAATACTGTCCTTGAAAACAAAAGTCCTATGAGAAAAACCAAGAAGAAAAGATTAAATATCCTATCCAATGAAACATCTTTACGAAGAAGTGTGAGATCATCGCGCGACAGAAGAAAAAGCGTAAAAAGACTTACAAAAAGGCAAATTGCAAGAACTATTATAAAAAAATTCATATTAGTCAAAAACCCAGAAAAATATTCCAAGTAAAAGCAGTGATACTCCTGCTCCTACAAGAACTGCGACTGTACCCAGGATATCAGCCAGTCCTCCAGCAAGAATTACAGGAAGAAAAGAAACCGCTCCAATTAATGCATTGAGAAACCCGTAAATTCTCCCCCGCATCGACTCATCTGTTTCAAGCTGAAGAGTGGTGTTCGATGGCGCAAATACAAGAGAGATTGCAAATCCGATTACAACTGCCATAACTATTACAAAATGAAGAGGCGTAATGTGAAATAAGTCAGGCATGTTTTTATTAAGAGCTATGAAGAACCCCTTCTCCATCGCTAGATTTACCAGTGAAAAAAATATAAATGTCACTCCTGTAATCATAAACCCAAGACTTGAAAGCCATTTTCTGTTGAATTTTTTCCCAAAGCCTCCGAGTGTTAGGGCACCAAGTCCCATCCCAAGCGCAGCAGGAGTTATGAGTATCCATGAAAGGCTTTCAAGCCGTATCTTAAGAACTGTGGCAGCATATCCCGGTACTAGAACCGCAAACATAAATATCACAGCCTGCGCAATTGTAAGCATAACAAGCGCATGCATTACTTTTCTGGTCTTTCTGATAAAATCGAAGATTTCCCTCGCTTCGTTCCAAAATGATGGCAGAGCATTCGAAGCCTCAGGATTAATTTTTTTCTTTTTAGGAATTTTGATAAAAAGTATAACTAAAGCGCTTATAAAAAACAGTACGGATAGGAATACAAAAGTATTTGTTTTTCCCAAAAGAAGAATAACAGGACCGGATAAGATATATCCAAAAAGCGTTGTCCCGTAAATTCCAAAAGAAAAAATCGCGTTCGCCGCCAGTAGATGGTCTTTTTTTACAAGCTTCGGTATTATAGAAGACTCTGCAGGAAGGAAAAATTGTGTAGCAACAGCGACTAGAAAAGTAAGTGTATAGATAAGTCCTATATGAAGATCTGAAAAGAAAAAGGGAATGAGAAGTAATCCGCGCAGGAGATTTGTGATGAACAAAACCCGTTTCTTATTCCATCTGTCAACATAAACACCTGTTATAAAACTGAAAAGAAGTGCCGGAATAGTAAACGAAAGTATTACCCCTGAAACCGCGGTATTTGAACGTGTGAGCTCGTAAATTACAAAAATCAAAACAAAATGCTGCATGTTAAATGCAAGTTGGGAGAAGAATTCCGAAATCATGAGGAGAGAAAATGGGCGCTGCCGTGCAACGGAAAGCATGTCGTTACCTCTTATTGACCGTCTTATGAATTCCATATCAAGCCTTTTCGGTATATTGACCAGTCCTCGTATCAACACTTATCATATCCCCTATTTTTATAAAAAGGGGAACTTTGGTTCTGACATTGTTTTCCAAAACCGCGTCTTTAAATACATTCGTAGCGCTATTCCCTTTCACCGAAGGACCGGTTTCAGCGACTGCTAATTTCATCTTGGGCGGCAAATTTAGGGACAATGGTTCGTTTTGAAAAAAACTTATAGAAAAATTCCCACCTTCTTTTAAGAATTCGTGTCCCTCTATTTTTTCAAGGGAAATTTCAACCTGTTCAAAAGTGACAGGATTCATGAAATGCGCGCTTTCATTGTCTTTGTACAGAAATTGAAGATCCTTCTTATCAAGTCTTACGTCATTGACCTTTGCACCATTTATAAAACTCTTGTTAACTGTAGCACCACTTTTAATATCTCTGATTTTTACTTTTATGTTGGCACTTCCCCGCCCCATTTTTATATGCTCGTAGGATAGAACCTGAAGGAGCCTGCCGTCTTCTTCAAAAACCACACCTGAGCGCAAATCCGTTACTGATATCATAAAAGTTAATTTTACCAAGAATAAGAAATGAATTCCAGCGGTATTAGCTGCGCTCCTTTAGGAACTTTGCAATCTTTTCTCCGTCTCTTTTAAGCCATATTGCATTTGAACGAATCTGCTCAAGTGCTTGAGCTATAGTTCTTTCAATTCCAAGAGCCGGATTTTTCTTAAAAAACTCCTCAACATCCTTTGCATCTTTTTCAGTCACAAAATTTTCAGCAGGTTGGATAAATCTTGCAAATAAATGTCCGCCTTCAAAGCGTTTTGCAATTTCTTTCCACTGACTTTTTAAGAAATCCCACGCAACATATCTTCCCCATGGATTCGCCCAGACAGCGCTAATTGCTTTTAGTAAATCCTGTGACCGCGCTCCTTCTGATAAGGAAAGTCTTAATGCTTTTCCAAGTAGAATATCATCCCTGAATGAACAAAGCGCACGTAAAACTCTATCTTTTTCTTCCTGAAGTGAAGTATCCTTATATAGTTTTTCTAACTTAGAGTAATCGGAAATCCCACCATTTTCAGCGACAAGTCTGTAGGCAGTTGCGCGCAAATCAGGATCAATTTTCTCATTTTTTAAAACACCACTAAAAACTTTTTTAGCTTTAGTTATGGTTTCTTTATCTCCAGCGGTTCCCATCGCATATATTAAAACTCCGCGCATAAGAGTAATCGCATGCGACTCACTTGCCTTCCTACTCCATCCTATTTTTTTGACAATATTCTTAAGAATTCCTGCCATGTACTTATTAAATTCCGGATAGTAACTCTGCCCGTACAGAAGTTTTGATAATTGCAAAAGGTCCGAGGCAATTTCCATCCATACAATATAACTGTCATCGTTTTTATAAGAAGAACTAATTCTTAATGCATCAGCTGTGGACATTTTCCCTGCCTGAGAAAGCGCGAATACGTCTCTTACTATCCCAAATCTATCCTCCTCTGATAAAGTTTTATTCTTAATCGGTTTTTCCAGCTTTGCTAAATAATTTGGCGGATATGAGACTCTAATCAAACTTTTTTCTCCTGAGTTGAATTTTATCCAGTTGTTTGTTTTTGAACTAATAATCTTCTTCTCATCTTTAAGAAGAAGATACTCCTGTTTTTTCCTTTCAGAAGTTATTAAGCTTACCGGGATCATCCACAAAGTCTTATCTCTCTGTTTTATAAGCGGGCTTGAAAAAAACCTCTCCTGCGAAATTTTTAATTTTTTATTTTTGATATTTAATTTTATTAACGGGTATCCAGGCTTTCTTATCCAATTCTCCATAATTTTTCCGACAGGTTTTCCTGAAACTTTTGACAGCGCGTCCCATAGATCTGTGGTCGAAGCATTTGAGTAAGAATGTTTTTTAAGATAATGAGAAAGTCCATCACGGAAATCCTTTTCTCCCAAATATTCGGCGAGCATTCTTATAATTGTTGCTCCTTTTGAATAGCTTACTGCATCGAATATCTCGCTGATTTCCGCCGGATGATTTACCGGAACTTCAACAGCGTGAGTGTTTAAAAGCCCGTCAAGTAATAATGCGCGTGAATGGTCCATGAAAACAAATTGCGTCCAGACATTCCACTTCGGGAAAATATTATCAACAGCTAAGTACTCTATGTAAGACGCGAAGCCTTCGTTGAGCCACAAATGCGTCCACCATTCCATCGTCACCAAATTTCCAAACCACTGATGTGCAAGTTCATGCGCAATAACTAGAGCTACCCATTGCTTGTTATGAGTTGATGTATGCTCCTCATCCACAAGGATTGCTGTTTCTCTGTAAGTCACCGCTCCCCAATTTTCCATCGCACCTGCTGCAAAATCTGGAATTGCAATCATATCAAGGACCGGCAATGGGTAAGGAATTTTAAAATATTTGCTATAAAAAGAAAGAGTCTTTACCGCAACATCAAGCGCAAACTCTGCCTGCTTCTTTTTCCCGGGGGTTACAAAAACCCGGACCAAAACCCCTTCTTCTGTTTTTCTCTCAATATATTCGAAATGCCCGACAATAAATGCCAGAAGATAGCTTGACATCTTAGGGCTAGGCGCAAATTTTACGATCTTGTATCCGCCTTCGTGCTCCAAAACAGTCTCTTCAATAGTATTTGATATGGCGGTTCTATCACTTGGAATCTTAAGAGTTACATCAAATATCGCTTTGTGCGCTGGCTCATCAAAGCATGGAAAAGCCCGTCTAGCATCGGTTGATTCAAACTGAGTAACTGCCATGTGATGAATTTTTCCATCAATCTCATATTTACTTCTATAAAACCCGCGCATTTTATCATTCAAAATTCCTGTAAAAGATATTTTAAGAACTCCCTTTCCTTCTGATAAATTTTGCGCAAAATCAAACCTAACCGTCTCCATTTTGGGATCATATGAAACTTTCGCCGGAAGAACTTTCCTGCCTCTTATAAATTCCGCTTTAAGAATCTCAATTTCTGCGCAGTGGAGTATCATAGAGTTTATTTCTTTGGTAATCTCAAGAACAATCTCTTCTTCCCCATCAAAAATAAAATTATCAAGATCCGGAGCAAGATGTATCGAATATCTTTGTGGAATTACGTGTTTTTCAAGCCTGACATTAGTAGCTTTTTTCTTCATATTTCTTGCCTAGA
>ERZ1292623.2576-Hain-H51-01um-R1-2576-length-16078-cov-8_pt1 | contig 16078 bp, 25 predicted proteins | sample MGYA00564398_ERZ1292623 | MGnify/ENA primary metagenome ERZ1292623 (study PRJEB36523, sample SAMEA6512633) | groundwater metagenome | collected 2019-01-07 | study: AquaDiva: Metagenomics assemblies of 32 groundwater samples | reverse complement strand
TATAGAATAAGATAAAATAAATTCTTACATTAAAATGGTAGAGCACACAAAGAGATATTATAATAGCGATATAATTGGAAGTTTATATGGTCTATCCGGAGCCGGGTTAATTGGTTTAATGTCTGGTGATCAATTACATCCACCTATGATCTATGATGAAGAAATTTGGAGAGATGGAAATCGTTGGAAAGAAGGAGCAATTAAATGCTGCGAAAGATTAGCATCACTAGCTAAAATAAATGGTTCCTCTCTTGTTTTAGATGTTGGTTCTGGAATTGGAGGTCCAGGAAGATATTTAGCTCACACATTTGGTTGTAGAGTTGTTGGCTTGAATATAAGCGAACTTCAAACAAAAACAGCTAAAAGATTAACAAAAGAAACAAGTCTAGAAAATTTAGTAGGTCTTTGTTTAGGAGATGCAGAAGACCTACCTTTTAAAGATGAAGCCTTTAGTGTTGTATGGACAATGAACATGTTTTATCATATTCAAAATAAACCAAAAACATTAAGAGAATTTTATAGAGTTTTAAAGCCAAATGGAATCTTAGCTTTTGATGATTGGGTAATTACTAAAGATACTAAAGAAGAAGAACATCAAAAATTAAAACAAATTTGGCAAAATCCATCATTTGGAACAATTGAAGAATATATGTCTTTTATGGAAAGTATAGGATTTAAAGTAGAAGATATAGTTGATGTTAGTAATGTTGGAAGAGAGCTTATGCCAAAACACTTCGAAAGAGAATTTGATAGATGTTTTTGTCCAATAATTAAAAAGTTATTACCTGAGTATGGGGAGGAATTAACAGAGATTTTAAAAAGAGATATAAAGTTTACAATTAAACTATATCAAGAAAATAAATTTGGATATTTTAGATTAATTGCAAGAAAATGAATAATACAAATCGCGAAATTATTTATGAAGAGATTAAAGTAGATAAAGTTCTTAATATTAATGAGCATGCTGACGGGGGATGGTTCTGGACAAAATATTCTGCAGCACCCTACCTTGGTTGTCAATATGCCTGTTCTTACTGTTTTTTAAGAGGAGATATGTATGGATTAACTATAAAAAATGAAAAAACAAAAAACCTTGAAGATCCTTTTTCGCAATTTATCAGAGTAAGGATAAATGCTCCAGAAATATTAGATAAAGAACTTTCTAATTTACCAAAGGATATTATAGTTGTTGGAGATTATCAGCCTATTGAAAGTAAATATAAATTATCTAGAAAAATGCTTGAAGTTTGTCTTAAACATGAATTCCCAACAATAATTATAGCCAAATCACCTTTAGTTATAAGAGACCTTGAAATTATAAAAAAAATAAATGCAAAGTCTTGGGCTTGTGTTGTATTTAGTATTAATTCAGAAGATTCTGGAAAATACAGAAATGCATTTGAGACTTTTGCATCTTCTTTAGAAAGTAGATTTAATATTATGAAACAATTTGCAGATGCGGGAATATATACAGGAATTGCCTTAATTCCTATAATGCCATTTATTAATGATAGTGAGGAAAATCTTAAAAATTTAGTTAAAAAAACAAAAGAAAATAATGGAAAATTTGTTTTAGCTGGTGGACTTGTTTTTCTTAAAGGACAAGAAGATTTTTTTTATAATTCCCTAGAAAAATTTGATAAAAACCTAGTTGAAAAATATAAAGATTTGTATAAAGACAATTATTCTCCAAAAGATAATTCCTGGGCAATAATAGGAAGAAAAATCAAGTCTTTTTGCAAACAATATAAAATAGATTACAGAATTAAAAGATTTATTCCAAAGTCTCCTTTATCTATAAATAAAGAAATTTCTGAGAAATTATTTTTAAAAGTTTATGAAATGGAAATAAATGAAGAAAGTGAAGAAATGATAAAAAAATATAGGGAACTTGCATTTAAAATAGATGAATTAGATGTTCCATTAAATAATTTATTTAAAACAGAAATTATTAATTCATTTTTAAATAAAAATCAGATAGATAATGAAGTCTTAAATAATTATTTTAGAATATTGTGATTATCGTGAAGTAGACATGAAAAGCACAAAGAATTTAACCTCTAAAGCCCAAAAGAAGGATATGGCTGATAAGAAAGAAGATTCTAAAGATGAATCTGACTTAGAGAATTTAGCAGCTGCCTTTGAAGGTTTTGAAGTATCAAGATATATAGACGAGCATGGTATTGATCCATCAAGAATATCAAGATACAGAGAAACCAAAACAGGAGAAATAATATTTTTATGTGCTGAAGATTCTCCAACAGGTGAGAGAATTTATTATACTTTAAGAGCATCTCCAAAAACAAAGGATTGGAAAAAGATTGTTTCCGAATATAAAAAAGAGTAATATTAATTATAGATAAAATGAGCTTAGAATTAATATTAAGCAAGGAAGGAATTTCTAGGAGAGATTTATTTAAGATTGGTTTAGTTGCTGGAAATTTAGTGCTGCCTTTTAATCTGGGTTGTAATAAATGTGGTGGATCTTCTCCTACTCCAACCCCAACTAGAAAACAAAACATTTAAATACTTTATATGCTTATAACACACTAAGTATGCCAACAATAGATTCATCAACTATTATTAGCTTTGCAAAAATACAAAAGTTAGACTTACTAAAACTACTAAAGACAAAAATTGAAACCATAGAAGAAGTATATGAAGAATGCGTAAAAAAAGGCATTAATTTAGGATATGCTGACGCAATAAAAATTAAGAAAATATTTGATGAAAAAATAATAATGATTAGCAATATAAAAAAATATGAAGAATTTTCAGGAGTAAGTAAAATAGATTCAAAAGTGATAAACTTTGCAAAAGAGAAAAAAGATTATCTTTTTGTTGATGATGTTAAATTAGGAAGAAGGGCAAAAGCAGAAAATATTGAAGTTCGAAACGCGCCAGACATTTTACTACATTTAACTAAGACAAATAGATTAACAAAAGAAGAATTTAATGAACTATTACAAAAATTAATTCAACAAAAAAGATTATCTCTAAAATCAAAGAAATTATATGAAGAAATAGGAGGTTCACAAAAAAATGGAAAAAGTAATCAGAGTTAACACAACATTATATCCTAAACTTTTAAAGAGAATAGACTTTTATGCAGAACAAAAACTAGAAGATAGGTCTACAGCAATAAGGCAATTAATAACAGAAGGATTAAAAAAGGAATTAAAAACAAAAGTAATTGAATCATTAAAAGAAGAGAAATTAACTATTAGAGAAGCTGCTGAGATTTTAGATATTGAATATTGGGAAATGCAACAGATAATAGATGAAGAAGGACTGGAATTAATAGATACTTCTGAAGGTGAAATAAGGCAAAAGCAAGATAATAAGTTTTAATTAAATTAATGAGACTATAAAATGTCCAAATATAAACTACAAGCTAGCCAAAAGCGTAAACTACTCAGGGGCTAAAGCCCTTGTAAGTATTGGATATGGATTCTGGGATCCTGTAACAACTTATGCACAGCCAACTAGTTAGAGATTTTATCAAAGTTATGGAAAATAAATTAATATTAATGTTCATTAGTTTGATTTTATTCCTAATTGGAATATTCTTATTATCATTTTCTGATGAAAATTTAACTGGAGCATTTATTGGGATTTTACACGTATTTTCATTAATTTCTTTTATTGGTAGTTTGTTCTTATTTAGCTCTATTGTGATATTCTTGTCTGCTGAAGATTTGGAACAAAAGATTGAGAAACACTGGAAAAAATACTCAGTTAATTCTGATTCTGAAATTGCTGATATAGAACAGGAATATTTGGGCCAAGACGAACCTGAAATTAAAACTGCAGCTCAAGGCTGGGCTGAAAGACATGCTAAAAGTGGAAGAGAATTAATAAATGATAAAAATCTAAATAAAAGGAAAACTTATACAGAACAATTTTATGAAGGACACGCTGCACAAGGGGGTAGAATTATTGAAGTTTCTTCACACATTGTAAGAGATAAAAAAGATATAAAAAATTAATTGGTGAAACAAATAAAGGGTTGAATTATTTGGAAGGAAGACTTATTCATTTTGGACAACCTGTAAATGGAATATATTTGTGGATTGTAGATGAAGATGGAAATTTCATTATAGCTAATAGAACTACTTTCCATCATGAAATGCCACAAATGAACAAAAACAAAATAGATTATCAGCACAGATTACACAAATTACCACATGCGACTTTAGCTAGAGATAATAAAATTTTTGGTTCGGGTGAAGTTTTAATAGAGGGTGGTTTAATAAAAGAATATAATACTGCTTCAGGACATTATATAGACTTAAGAGATGTTGAGAAATTTAACGACCAAGGAAAAGAGGTTTTTGAATATTTTTCTAAAAAAACTGGATGGAAAGAGGTGAAAGAAGGTGCAAAGTATAAAACAAAAAAATAAGTTATTTTAGAACTTCAATAATCTTTTCTAATACGGGTTCTTTTTCACCTTTTTTTAGTCCTGGAATTTTAGCTTGTTTAATCTTTTTTAATAAATCTTTAATATCAATTTCTGGGTGTTGATTTTCAAAGATTTCTAAGGCAGAAAGATAGGCTCTTGCACGAAAAACAAATAATCTTCTCCTTAAATTATCTTTTGGTAAGAGAGCAAAATCATCTTCTTGAATTTGAGCCGCATCAGTTAGGTTCAAAAAATCTTCATAAGAAATACCAGCGTGTTTTCTTAAAAATTTATCAGCTTTATCCAAATATGGTTTAAATGGTTCTGGTTTGCGAGTATCTACAGATTCAAAAAAATTTAATGCTTGGTCTACATAATTAAGATAATCAGTTATAGAACTATCTTCAATTTCCATACCCTTAATAGGTTCTTTAGACTTATATGTTTTTAGCATAAATTTGAGTAGATATTCAATTTATAAGGCTTTCTATTTTAACCACTTAATAGTAATATAAGGAAAGATTTATTAGTATCTTTACTTTACACTATATTAATAGTTATTTTAGTATTGCTTGGGATTATAAAACCCCTTCCAGAATATATTGGCTCATAAATCAAAGTCATTCCAATGCTTATCCAAAAGATAATATTTGTCTGGCAATCTTTTAATTTTTACTTCTTTTAAATCAAGATCAAGAACCCTAATTTTTCCAGATTTTGTGTCCAATTCGATAATATTATTATAAGACCCAACACCATCCTCTGTATCATGCCGGAAATTTTAGATAGTTTTAAAGCTAATAAAGTAAAATATATGTCTGTTGAGCCATTAGACGAAACAATAAACTTTATGAAAAATAATATCTATAACTTTCAGCCCGCTTTGGAAATAATTCAGGAAATTTACAACAGAAAATTAAACACCAAATACAAAGAAAGCAATTACCAAGTTTAATAAATTTTCTAAATGTGATATGTCATTAATGCACCGTTTAAGTCAAATATTGTGTTGAAAATATTATTTAGATAAAATAAGATGTGCTTGTCCTGCTTTGAATTTAGGGATTCTTCAATCAGCTTTTTTATTTCATTTCTTTTCTGGCCAAATTCTTCTATATTAGGAAGATTGAATTTGTAAAAAGCTTCATAAAAAGAATTCAGGAAGAAATTTATTTGTTCATAAATATTCAGAGTTTCATTATTTAATTTTAATTTGTTTTCCTGAATATATGTGCATAAGTCCCTATACATATCTCCAATTTTCTCAACCTGCTCTATTATGTGATATAAAGGAGGAGTTTTTTCTGACAAGGATCTTTTGTTTAATATTCTTCTGCAGAAGTCAGAATACTTATTTATGTTGTGATCTCTTAATGTTATGTTTTTTAACTCGTCATAATCCTGTTTTTTCGCTGCTTCAAAAGAATCTAAAGAAACTGAAAGAAGAAAAAGAAAGTTTCTTCTCAACACGTTTTCAAATTCGCTATGTTCTATTTTTGATATTTCCTTTATGATTATGAAGTTCTTAGATTGTTCTATAATTTCAAAACCCAGACAAGTGTTTCTTAAGACGTCATAAATTGTTTCCAACTGCTTTGGATTATTGAAGATTATTTTTACCTGGTCATAACCTGATTTGTACAAGGCACCAATTAACCTGTAGAGCATAATATCCAAGGAAGAGACATTTATTTCCAATTCTTTTTTAAAAGTTTCATTTTGAGTAGAGACTATTAATTTTTCATTGTGCTCGAGAATGTCAATTTCATGGCCTTTTTTTAGATCGAATTTTTTAGCCCACTTGCTAGGCAAAGATATCATTAAAGTGCTTGGTCCAATTTGGGCTATTTTTCTTTTCATTATAAGAACCCAGGTTCTTATCAACTCCTTAGAACTTGGTTCTATGATGATAGATAGTGAAATATTTAAATGTTTTGGGGAAATTAGAATATTATAATTATTATTATAATATATTAATCAAATATAAATAGATTTCTGACTTTATTGTAAATATTACAAAGGAGGTAAAAATGATAGGATCAAGAGAGTTCAAGATTTTGTCAAACTTAAGGCATAATGGAAGGGAAAAGATAACTAATATTGCTAAAAGAGCGAATATTCCAGTAAGCACTGTTTTTGATAAGATAAAAAATTATGAGGAAAATCAAGTAATCAAAAGACATGTGTGCTTGCTTGATTTCAGCAAATTAGGGTATGAAATTGATGTGTGCATCTTAATAAAAGTAGAGAGAGCAGAGAGAGAAAAATTAAGGGAGTTTCTTAGCGAGAAAGAGTGTTTGAACAGCATTTTCAAGATAAGCAACTGCTATGATTTCTTTGTTGAGGGGATTTTTAGGGATATGCAGCAATTACAAGATTTTGTTGATGAGTTAGAAGAGAGATTTAACTTAGTAAGAAATGAAGTGCTTTATGTTGTGAATGAGATGAAAAGAGAAGAATTTCTTAATGGAAGAAATAATTAGGAGGAAAAAATGATAGAACAAAATTATTTATCAACTTTAGGGAAGTATGCTTTATGCGCAGCTTTGTCTTTTGGAGGGGGCTCTGTCAGAGTTGGATGTGAATATGACGAGCCTTTAGCCAGAGACAAGGAAGAAAAAACAATTGAAAGACTTGAAGATTATAATGCCGTGCTCGTGAGATTAAATAGCCAACCTTATTTGGTTTTAGCAATAGATGAAAGGGGGGATTTAAAAGCTAGGGATATCAGGGGGGTTAACAGGCCTTTTGAATTTGTAGAAACAAGAAAGTATGATTCAAGAGGAATAGAGAGAGGGATTGAAAGAGTACTAAAAATAACTGGAAAAGAAATGAATGTTGTAGAGGATGTTTATGGAGAAGTATCAAGTGTTTCAGTGAAAAGAAGATGAAAACACTTATATACCCGTATATAATTTATATATAAGTGATATATAATGGGAGATGTGACTACAATTCAACTGGACAAAAAAATAGTTGAAAAATTGAAGAAAGCAAAAGAGCATCCCAGACAGACTTACAATGAATTAATAGACCATATTACAACTGTCTTCATTAACATGAAAAAAAGAAACAGCTATGATGAGTTTTTACATAAAATTCAGCAACCTAAGATGAAAGAATTATGGAATAATGAGGAAGATGAGGAATGGGAAAATGCATAAAACAGGAGATGTTGTACTGGCTAAGGTGCAATTTACAGATACTTTTGAAATTAAAACGAGACCTGCTGTCGTACTTTTTGAAGAATTTGGGAACATAGTAGTAGCTGGAATTACAAGCAACTTAAAAATGAATGGAATACATTTAACAAAAAAAGATGGTGCTTTAAAAGACTGCATAATAAAATTAAACTATATTTTTACTATAACTGCCGGAATGGTTAAAAAACAATTGTTTTCTTTGAGTGAAGAAAAGAAGAAAAAACTGATATCTGAACTTACGAGCAAACTAAATTAGAAATATTTTTATATAATGAATTGGATTAATTACTTATGAAAAAGGGGTTTTTTATGCTGTTCTTTTTAATCTTGTTTAGTATTAGTGCTTTTGGACAAGACATAAGCTTTCAGAATAATTTTGGGGTAAATATATGCGGAGTTCCGAAAAATTGTGGTGTAGCAGATGGAATTTGTCCAGAGGATTTTTTTTCAAGGGGAGTAGAATGTTATATTGACTTTCCTGATCCAGACTGCTGCCAGATAGATCCTGAAAGAACTGGGTGGAGCAGAAGCAAAACTGAGTTTTTAGCTATAGAGGGCAGCTATATTGCAGAAGGGACAGAAGTTTTTATGTATGCTGAAACAAAGCGTTGCGAGGGAAAAGATGCAACTTTTAAAGTATTTGTAGTTGAAGACAGAGCTATTTTTGGAGACAATTTACTAGATACTGCTGATACAAGAAGTTCTGTTGACTCTGGACCTATTGAAATTATTGGACCTCTAAAATCTGATGGTTATATTGGTGTTGGATTAAAGTGGATTTCTTATACAGATCCTGCTGCTATTACAGATGGTGTTTCAAAGTTCAGGTTTAAAGTTAAAATAAATCCAGAGTTTGAATCAGAAGACTTAGAAGTTGGGCCAGAAGGGACAACTTCTGGAATTGTACATTCATGCAATGACTTAATTGATAATGATGCTGACGGGTGTGCAGATGAACCTGCTGACTGCACTGATGACAATACAGAAGGAACTCCAGATTATAAACAATGTCCTGTTTGCACTACTGCTGTTGGCGGGGTAACACCTGCTTGTGATGCTAAATGCAGAATTGGAAATGAGCCTTGGCAATGCCATCCTGGAGACTGTCTAGATGGAACAAAAAGCACTGGATGTCCACCTATACCAGATGGATGTCCGTTGACACAGCCGCCAAAGTTTGTAAAATGCTATGAAAGGTTAGTTCCTTTTCCTTTTTATGACAACTTTAATTTAGTTTTATCTATATTATCTTTAATTGGTTATTATGGATTTAGAATAAAAAGAAATAAATAAGTTTATATAATAAAAACGAAATTTATTGTTTAAAGAAGATGGTATATGAAAAATTAATTTTATTGTTAAATTTAGGAGAATATGAAAGACCCGTTAAATTCTTGATTATTTTTTTAATTTATGTTTACTTTGCTTTATCGTTAAGAAAATTAGCTCAAAAAACAAAAACTAAAGAGCAAGAATGGGCTTGGATTCCAATACTTAATCTATATTTGTTATCTAAAATTGCTAAAGCTCCTTGGTGGAGTTTTTTAGTTTTCTTTTTGTCACTTTTCTTTTCGTTGGTTGGTCTTTTAGTTAACATTGGAATTTCAATCTGGTGGGGATTCAGCATAGCTGAAAGATTAAAAAAGCCAAGTTGGTTGGGTATTTTTATGGGAATTCCAATTTTAAATTTAATTTTGCTAGGTTATTTTGCTTGGTCCAAATAAATGATTAAACAAAAAATTAAATCCAAAGTTGATTCTTCTGCAGGCAAAGTTATAAAATGGCTTGATAGCAAATGGTGGTTTTTACCTAAAACAGCTACTGGTTTCAAAGTATTGCTTGCTTTTCCGAATAATAAAAACATAAAAAAAGAGTTTTTAGACACATTGATTAACGAATTTGGTTTTTATATTGATAAGCAATATGGAAATTCAGTGGCTTTAAAAAAAGGAAATAAAAATATAATTGGGCCTATTAGATTAGCAAATTCTTTATTTTCAAGAAATATGAAAGGCTGGGCTCATTTAATTCCTTTCGTAACAAAGCTTCTTCCTTTTCTGCAAAGATATGGTGTTGAAGTAGAGTTTAAAGACAGATACGCAAGGTTCATAATTACTCCTTTTATGGAGTTGTTTGATTTTGAAGAAAGATTTATTTTTAGCCAAGACATTTCTGAATCTATAGCTGATGAATCTTATTGCAGAAATTATGCCAATAAAATAACCAAAGCTCTTGAACAAAAAGGTTGGAAAAAATTAAAGTTTAAGGCAACTGGAGCTACTTGGAAAGAAGTCTGGTCAAACAAGGAAAGAATGTTAAATAAAAGAAAATTATAAAAAAATTTCAAATAAATTTAGAAACATAAACACCGTCTTTTTTATAACCTAATTTATCAATATAATAATTTCTTACACCAATTCCAGAAATAATCAACATTTTATTTATATTGAATTCTTCTTTTGCTATTTTTTCTGCTTCTTTTATTAAATTTATTCCAAGACCTTTATGCTGTATATTATTGTCTTTTTCACCAATTTTAACTGCCTGACCATATACATGAAGTTCCCTTATTCCTGCCGAATCTTTTGTAATTTCCGGCCTGAAAGGCTTATGAGGAATTCGTAATCTTGCAAAACCAAGAAGTATATCGTTTTTTACATCTTCATATGACAGGAAAATTTCTTTGCCATTAGATGCTTGATAATCCAATCTTTTTAATTTAATATCTTTCCAGGATATTTTATTTAGTTTAGGTTCGCGGCATCTTATGCAATTACACTTTGCTTTTCTTTTTTTTAATTCTTCATCTATATACTGCCTTAAGTTTGTTTTTCTTACCCCTGCTTCTGACATAAATGTAGGAATGTCCCTGTTTACCCTCATAATTCTGCAGTATTTTGGAATGTGTTTTTTTGATTCACAAATTATGTCAACTATCTGCTCCATTGTAAAAACTTCATGAAGGCCTTTTGTCCATAAATCATATAATTCCGTGCCTTTGAAAACCAGGCAAGGGTAAATTTTTATTGAGTCTGGCCTATAGTCTGGATTTTGAAAAATCTCCTTTAATTCATATTTGTCATTTTCTATTGTTGAACCAGGCAGATTAAGCATATTGTGATAGGTAACTTTCAGGAAAGAATCTTTCAACAACTGGGTTGCTTTTATTGAATCATTATTTGTGTGGCCTCTTTTGATTATTTTATGGATTTCATCTGATAAAGTTTGAAGGCCAATTTCAACTCTTGTTGTACCGTAATTCAACATTTCTGAAATATGAGATTCAAAAGAATAATCTGGCCTTGTTTCAAGACACATTGCAACACATCTTGAGTAAGAGTTTTCATTTCTTAGTTTTTCTTTTTCTAGTGTTGTGTCCTGCTTTATTTTCAGGAATTTTTCCTTTATTCTTTGTATTCTTTCCTTGTCTTTTATTGAGGCAGGAAGTTCAAAAAATTCACAGAATTTTTCAAAGTCAATTACATTGTTTTTTATGAACAAGTCTGAAAAGTCATTTAATGCTTTTAAGCAGAATTTAATGAAGTCTTCCTTGTATTTATTTTCAAAGAACAAAAAAGTTGAGCCCATTACAATAAATTCAACTTTTGTTATGTCCTGGTTTAACAAAACATAATGTTCTAGCCTGTTAAACACCTGCAAGTAAGGATCATAGTCATTTCTAATTGCCCTTATGATTCCAGGCGAGTTTCCTGGATATGATTTAGGTGTGTTTCCAAAGACTGAATTTATACCTCCTGGACAATAAATGCATTTTGCCTGGGAAGGACAATTCGAAGGTTTGGACATTATTGATACTGGGGTTACTCCGGAGATTGTTCTTGTCGGCTTTGTTAGTAATATTTTGAAATCAGGATTTTTCAGGTTTGTCAACAAGTCAATATTACTAAAACCTTTATTTAGCTTGTATTTTCTAGCTAAATCCGACTTTAACTGTTCGAGCTGTTTTTTTGTTTTTATTTTAGGCAGTTCTTCTTGTATTTCTTGAATTAAGGCTGAGTTCATGAATAGAAATTTGCTTAAATGTGTTTTTAATAGTTTCTTATTGTGAATAAGAAGGAAGTTTAGGCAGACTTTTTGCTAGAATTGGTGTTTGTTTTTCTAGGTTTGTCTTATTAAAGAATAAACATCGTTTGTCAGATTTATATGTCTTGAATTAGTTCATTTACAACCATTTTAATTTTTAAAAATAGATATCTTATTAAAGACTTAGGCTTTTAACATGTGGCATGAGAAATATATATTTTAGTATAATAATTCTGCTTTTATTAGTTATGCCTGTTTCTGGCCAGATCAAAGAATATCAAGCAGTTTATGATATTTATTCTAATGATATTTTAGTGGAGCTAAACATAATTTTAGATGAACATCAAAAAACTCTTGAGATTAATATCCCAAAAGATGCTGAAGCTATAGAAGTAGATAAATTTAAGTTTGAAGTTGTTAAACTTGATAATAAAAATAAGCTGATAATACAAGATCCTATTAATTCGGTAAATATAAAATATATTACAAGTTCATTTATAGACAAAAGCAAAGAAGACAGATTTTTTATTCTAAGTTTAAATCAAGAAAAAGAAGTTACCTTAAAATTACCAGAAAAAGCAGTTTTAAAATACAGCCTTAATTCTTTAGAACAATCGGTATTCCCTAAAACAAACAATATCTCTACTGACGGCAAAAGGATTATTATAAACTGGAAAGAAAATGATTTAAAACAGTCTAGTTCTATTTTGGTAATATATAATCAAAAAGAGAGCTTTAATTTTTTATTTTGGCTTGCTTTAGGTTTAATCTTTATTTTACTTTTTATATTTTTTAAATATTTCAGATACTATAAAAAAGAACCTGATATTACAAGAAATCTTCTGGATGAAGAGAAGAAAATTATTTCTGCTTTATTAAAAGAGAAAAATAAAGAACTGTGGCAGAAGCAGCTTGAATTAAAAACAGGGATTTCAAAGGTAAGACTTTCAAGAAAATTAAGGAATCTTGAAGAGAAAGGGTTAATTGAAAAAACGCCCTATGGAAATACAAATAAGGTAAAAATAAAGTAGTTTCAAGTTGTTTCATCTTGTTTCAAGAATCAATTATATATAAGTCTGGCTTCTAAAAGTTAACAAAATTTTGGAGGAAAACAAAATGAAAACAAAAATTATGGCACTAGCTTTAATGGTTTTAGTTTTAAGCCTACCTATGGGTTTTGCTCAAACTGAAGCTGTTGAAGATACGGGAGTTGCGCCTGATTCAGCCTTATATGGTTTGGACAAGGCTTTGGATAAAGTTTCTTTAGCTTTGACATTCAATAAAGAAAAAAAGGCTGTTAAAGGCTTGAAAATTGCTCAAGAAAGGTTATTAGAAGTTCAAAAAATGATTGAAGAAAATAAGCTTGAGCATGCAGAAAAAGCACAGGAAGAACACAGAAAAGCTTTAGAAAAAACTGAGAAAGCTATAGAAGAATTAGAAAGCAACGGCGATACTGAAAAATCAAAAGAAGCTGTTGAAAAAGTAACAAAACTTCAAAAAGAAGTAATGAGCCATGCAGAAAAAGTTGAAGCAGTAAAAACCAGAATTTTAGAGAGACAGAGAGAAAGAATGACTCCTGAACAAATCGCAAAATTAGAAGCAGTGTTTGGGAAGATAATTTCCAAGGCAAAAGAAACAGAAACTAAAGTAGAAACAAAAAAAGAAAATACAGTAACAAAGTACAAGACTTTGTCAAAGAAAACTGATGCAGAAGTTAAGAAAGAAGTTGAAGAATTAGAAGAGAAAGCTGGTTTAGAGAAAAAAGCTAAAGCAGAGAAAACTGATGCTGAAAAATTAGATGAAGCGAAAGAGAAAGGCAAAAGCGAAAACTAACTTTTTTTCTTTTATTTTTTTAATAGTTTCTTTTACAATAAAGCTTAAATATTTAGTTGAATAAAAATGAGCATGCTGAAAGAAGGAGATTTTGCACCTAATTTTGTATTAAAATGCACTGAGGGAAATTACCATAGTTTGTACAGTTTTCTAGGGAAGAAAGTTGTTGTTTATTTTTATCCAAAAGATGACACGCCTGGATGCACTAAGGAAGCTCATGGATTTAAAGAAGATTACAAAGAAATAAGAAGAAAGAATGCAATAATTATAGGGATTAGTGCTGATGGTGTAGACAGCCATCTAAACTTTAAAAAGAAACATGAACTGCCTTTTATGCTTTTGTCTGATCCTGATTACATTGTTGCGAAAAAATATGAAGTTTTGAAAAAATTCTTAGGATTTAATTTAAAGAAGATTAAGAGAATGACTTTTTTGATTGACGAAAAAGGAAAAATAATGAAAATTTTTAATGAAGTTAATCCTGAAGGACATAGCAAGGAAATTCTTAGTTTATTATAGCAAGGTTTATATATTTTCAAATAATTTTTTGAGTATATGAAAAAAAAGATAGGGTTTCATGTTGAATTATGGAAAAGAGTTCTTGCATACATTATTGATGTTATAATTGTGAATTTGATTATTGTTTATCCATTTAAGGGGTTTTTTGGAAATTTTGATGATGTGATAATTAAAGAACTTGGATCTGAAATTTTCATGGTGGTTTTAATTATAAGTATTTTAACTGTTTTATACTGGGCTTTACTGGAGTTTTTCTTGAAACAAAGTGTAGGGAAGTCTTTAATGAATATTTATGTTAGGAGCACTGATAAAGAATTAGGATTTTGGCAATGCGTCTTGAGAAACTTGTCAAAAATAAATACAATATTATTAATTATAGATTCTTTGAAAGTTTTACTAAAAAAAGATTATCAAAGATATTTAGAGAAACTAAGCAGGACAGAGGTTGTAGATGGCAAGTAAGTTTTTAAAAATGATTTTTATTTTAGGAGTATTGTTTTTGACTAGTTTTTTGCTTTCAAAGAATTTTAATGCCATTGATTTTTCTGACAAGATTGTTTTTGTACCAGTTAAAGGAACTATTGTTTCTTCCACTAGTGACGGAATTTTTGAAGAGGAACAAGCAACATCTTCTGGTGTAATTTCTTATTTAACTAGGGCGGAAAATGACAATACAATAAAAGTAATCATACTAGAAATCAACAGCCCTGGAGGAGAGGCTTTAGCTAGCAAGGAAATTGTAGAAAAAGTAAAGAAAGTTGAGAAGCCTGTTGTTGCCTGGATAAGAGATACTGGAGCTTCTGGAGCTTATTGGATTGCCTCTGCTTCTGATTCTATAATTGCTGACGAGCTTTCTGTTACTGGAAGCATTGGTGTTTTAGGGTCTTATCTGCAGTTTGAAGGTTTGTTTGAAAAATATGGAGTAAAATATGAAAGACTAGTTGGCGGAAAGTATAAAGATTTAGGAAGCCCTTACAAGGAATTAAATGAAGAAGAAAGGAAAAAAATGCAGGAAAAAATAGATATGATACATAAAATATTCAGTGATGATGTAAGCAAAAATAGAAAAAAAGATTTAAGCAAATACAGCAATGGGGAATTTTTCTTGGGATTAGAAGCTAAAGAAATCGGACTAATTGATCATTTAGGGGGGAGAGAAAAGGCAATAGAAGTCGGCAAAAAACTAGCTGGAATTGAGAAAGCAAGGACAGTTGTATTTAAGCAGAAAAAAAGTTTTTTCAGCTCTATTGACAAGTATTTTACAAAGTACAGTTATTTTATTGGGAAAGGCATTTTTTCCAGCGTTTCAGTAAAAAATGAGGGATTTGAGATCAACACGTAAATATATCTTTCAATTACAATAGCTTTTTATATTGATTTTTCATTATTTTTATTATGGCAAATTTAACTTGGTTTAAATCTAGCGAAGCTGAATTAAATAATGCTTACAGAAAAACAGGACATGAGGCAGACAGATTTCCCTATGCAACACCAATAATTTATCAAGGCAATACAGGGAGGTTTTCTGGTGATGACGGATTTTTTAACTGGCTTAGTGGAAGAAGATATTTATTTCTTTTACTTGAAACACAAAGGGGAGAGATGGGTTGTGCTGGGCTTCATTATTTAGGTGGGGGGTTGAAATGTTATTCATTTAGATCTTTAAGAAAGACTGCAACAAGAGGAGATGTTATACGGGATTTTGAAGAAATGCTGAAGATTATTAATGTTGGGAGAGCAGAGTTTTTTGAATCTTTAAGAGAAATAAAGTTTGAAAATGCAACTGAAGTTAAAAACGGAAAACCCATTGAAATTCCTAGTCCTTTGAAACTAACTTTAGATGGATTAATTGAATTTTTAAGTCCAAGTGATTTTGGCGAAGCTGAGAAAAAATTAATTCAAAATCATAAATTGAAAAAAGAAGAAGCTGAAATGAAAAAAAGAGAACAAGTAGAGCTTGCAAAGAAAGCAGTAAAAAAAGAATAAATTCTCGATTTAAAAAATGGGCCCGATCAGATTTGAACTGACGACCTTTGGCTTTCTTAGATATGTAAGTTAGAGTGCCATATAAGAC
>ERZ1292623.2574-Hain-H51-01um-R1-2574-length-16085-cov-6_pt1 | contig 16085 bp, 12 predicted proteins | sample MGYA00564398_ERZ1292623 | MGnify/ENA primary metagenome ERZ1292623 (study PRJEB36523, sample SAMEA6512633) | groundwater metagenome | collected 2019-01-07 | study: AquaDiva: Metagenomics assemblies of 32 groundwater samples | reverse complement strand
CAGCGAAAAAAGTGCTCTTTCCCGAGGAGGGGGCCCCGACGATTCCGATCAGCATGAAAAATCCGTTCCTCAGAGTATCCGCACCTTATTGAATTCCTTCACCATTTTTTCCGTGTGGACGGGAGTCATGCTCTGGTCGAGGACGGAGGGCTTGGCGGTGATATGGCAACCCAATGCAAACGCTTTGGAAACATCCTGCGGCGTGCGCAGGGAGGCCGCGAGGACATGGGCATCCAATTCATGCGCATCAAAGGCGGCCATCATCTCCTCAATCTCCCCCCAGGGGTCCAATTTGGCATCCTGCATCCGTCCCACGTAGGGAGCGATGTAATGCCCCCCCGCGAAGGCGGCGAGGATCCCTTGGGCCGCGGAAAATACCGCCGTGAAGCAGAGCTCGATCTTATCGTGATTCAATGTGGGAGCAATCGAGAAGCCGCTCGTGTCGGCGGGGATTTTGATGATGGCATTCGGGACCATCTCATGGAGGGTGCGCGCATCCTCCAACAATTCATCCGGGGTTTCCCCCACGGCCTGGACCATGAGGATCTGTTCCTTGTTGAGGAGGTGGTTAATCCGCTGCAAATGGCCGAAACGATCCTTAACCTTCAACTGGGATAATAGGAGGGGATTCGTGGTGACTCCCTTCAAAAATGGCTGCTTGAGCCAGCGCTCGGCCTCGAGGATATTGGCCGTGTCGACGAAGATGGTCATATCCAAAATCCCGCGAAAGGGTTTTTTAATGAGGGGGAGAGGAGTAGGTAAACGGTGGTCCTTTGCGAATAGGAATCGATATTGACGGGGTCCTCGTGGACATCGTATCCCCGCTCTTGGAACTCTACAATGCGCACAAGGGGACTGGCCATCGGTATGAGGATGTGGGGCACTATGACCTCCACCAGACATGGAATTGCTCGCCGCAGGAGGCCATCGATTGGGTGCATCAGTTCTATGCGACACCTGCATTTGATGAGATGCCCGTAATCGATGGAGCAGTAGCTGGAGTGACCCGCCTCAGCAAGGGCCATGAATTATTTATCATTACATCCAGACCGGCGTATCTGCAGGAAAAAACAAAGGCATGGATTGAACGATACTTCGGGGACGCATTCGTCGAAATCCTATTTGGAAATGCCTATTCTCTTCACGGCCCTCAAAAAGACAAATCCACTTTATGCAGCGAAAAGGATGTCCGTGTGCTCATTGAAGACGCACCCGGGAATGCGATTGACTGCGCGCAAGCCGGCATCGAAGTATTTCTGTTTGACCAGCCATGGAATCGGAAAATGAGTCCAACCAAAAACGTGACACGCGTGATGTCATGGGATGAGATTGGTCAACGGTTTCTAGTATGAGAGGATTCATCTACCTGTTAAAGCAGGGAATGGGGTTTTCCAAAAAAAAAACCTAAAAATGACCTACTAACCACCAATCCAATGGGAACGACTTGTGAGAGGATTGGGCATCGGTTCAATTTGAAATGAGCTCAATGGTGATGGTGGAGTATACTGCTTCCGGCCGGACCCGCTGGCCTACGCGGGTTTTGATGATTAATCCATTTTTCTCTAATATTGTTAGATCACGAGAAATGGCCTCCTGCTTCCGATTGAGTTCCGTGGCTATCTCCGAAATGCTCCTATCCTTTTTCCCGTAGGCTAGTATCCGCGCCAACAAATTTATTCGCTCGGGCGAAAGTATTTTTTGAATTTGCCCAGCATCCTTCACATAGACGGTGTGAGTCCCGGCCGTAGAAGGATTAGGGTGTTCAAAGGCCTCGCGTGCATCCCGCAGGAAGTCCCCACCAATCTTGAATACGAGTTTCTTCATACCACTAGTATAACTCATTAGGTTATAACTCTTTCTTTTTGATGTAGGATAGATAGTAGTCCACCCAATTCTCCCGAATAGCCAAAATGCACTCCTCAATCGTGCCCCATGCCAGCGGCTTTGACAGATACCGCTTGACGGGAGGATGCACATACAGACGGTGGACATGAACGGCCTCGCCCAATTTCCCATCATATTTCACAATCTCCTCCACGTGATCCCCAAGCTTGGCAAAATAGATTACCACAAACCAGTTGACGACGCAATAGTCCGGGGAGTGGCCGTATCGGACGAACAATCGATGATTCCCGCTTCCGTCCAATACTTCATCCAACTCCATCTCTATCTCTTCGTCTTTTAGCATCGGACAGGGAGTTCGAGGGATTGAATTAAAACACTACGGAGAATTTTGAACGGCTGCGAGAAAGAACAAAAATATCAGAACTCGATCCCCTTCCGCGCATATATCTACTTCACGCCCGTAAAACCCCGGGCGGCGTGGAAGTAAGGATTGCCCCCCTTTGGGCAATCCAGACAAACTAGAACTCAATCCCTTTTCTCGCAAATATCTGCTTCATGTAGGGATGCCGCTTGAGTCCCATCACGGTGACATAGTCCGCAATCCCGAGCAATCCTTCAGGGGCATTCCTGCCCGTGAACACCAATTCCGTGTAGGGGGGACGATCCTCGATCATGGAGAGGATGGGAGGGAGGGGCAAGAGGTTCATGTTCAATGCCACGTTGAGCTCATCGAAGATGACCAAATCATAGTTCCCCGAGGACACGGCCAACTTCCCTTGATTGAATGCCTTTTCCGCCAGAGCGGAATCGAATTGCGTGGGGAGGAAGCAATCCCGGCAATACCCGGCGAACGTTCCATTGCGAATCTCTTCATCATGGTGCTCCTGATTCTTGCACGTGACGTTGAAACTCTCAAAGGTCATAGGGAGGCCGAATTTTCGGAGGGCGAGCGATTCTCCCGTGTACCCAATCTTCATGAACTGGACCATGTATACGCGGAGGCCGTGACCCATGGCCCGCAAGGCCAAACCCAATGAGGCCGTGGTCTTGCCCTTCCCATCCCCCGTGTAGACGTGCACCAATCCTCTCTCCAGACGCATCACTCCACCCTCATTCCCATGCATAGGGAGAGGCAATATTTAACGGCACGCGTGGGGGGCCGCCGAAGGAAGAGAGCTTACGGTAGGGGACCAAAGGAGAAGCGGTTCCCCCCTATTTCACGTATTGGACCAGACCCGTTGATCGTTGGATTGGCAGACCGGCACCGTGAAAGATGTCCCTATTCCGCACGAGGCCTTCAATGATCCCGCCCCGGATGGGCAGTTGGTGGGATTGGAACGGTATTGAATATCCGAGGACACGGGGTCCCCGGTTGAAATGCTTCCCGTCACCAAATACCGCTGCGTCCCGGCCGGAAGAGGAATGCCGGAGACACCGTAATAATTATAGCCTGGCTGATCCGTCCATAACCCGCATAATTGATTGGCTTTTGTGGAAGGGAGGGAGCCAATAGAGACATCTGCGTGCTCCTCCAGGGTATAGGTTCCCCCTCCCGAGAAAGGGGTTCCCGTGCTCGTGCACGCATTCCCTGAAAAATCAGAAAAGGCCGAGGAGGACTGGGACGCCGCGTAGGAATACAATTCCTCTGCATTCCAATACACCTTGGTGGTATTTCCTTCATAGGAGAGGCAGGACCATCCTTGCGTGCTCCCAACTGGCTTGCCGATGAGATCCACCATATTTGCCATCACGCGGGCGGAATCGAATGATTGCTGGAGGGAAGGATTCCCATTCCATTTGAGCGAGGTGGACTCTCCCCCCTCATCAATGGACTGGTTCCCGACCGCGATCTTCCCAACCGGAAAAATGGAACCGGGATTGCAGGCGAGCCAGATGGAATAATCCTGGACCTGCCCCCCTTGGACATCGGAATAGAGGATAGTAGAAAGATAGGATGCGTTCTCCATCCCTCCCCCGGAATGAAAACCAAAGGCCTTCAATCGGGCAGCGCTGAACGCCGGGGCTAACGAACAGGATTCCCCGGCCACGGGATTGGAGTCATAGGCCAATGCGGAAAGGAAGGGATTCCCTCCCCCATCAAGGCAGACCGCACACGCGGAAGGATCAATACACCCGAGGGAGGATTCTTTCTTCGCGGAGGCGAGGGGCTTCCATTTGGCTAAAGGACTCGACACGGTGGAGTGGGCGAGGAACTGACCCGTGGTGGAGGATTGAATCCCATAATAGAGATCCCCTTTCCCATCATCCCCCGATGACCATTCCGCCAATAAGGGAGTGGGAACGGAGGGATTGAACGTGAATAATTGGTTGGCCCGATCGATCTCCAAGGCGACCCCGCGAGAATCGCTCGTGTTCAATCCGATGAAACTCGGGGAAGCATTAACGTGATACGTATTCAGTGCCGTGAGACCGGGCGCATTGGAATACGTTTTGATGGAATACGAATGGTCGGTGGTGGCGAGAATCGCATCCGCGTTCCCAGTGAAGGCGGTCCCATATCCATCACGGGCATACTGGAGAGTGGACTCGTCCAATCCTAGCAATCCATCGAGGGGAATCTCATAGAAATCCGAATAGCCCGGAAGGGAGGAAGAGGGAGTGAGGAGATCCAGGGAAACCACAATCGCCGCCGAGGGAGCGCTCCCCGAGAAGAAAGAAAAAGGAATGGTGGAGGAATTGAAATCAATCGACACCCGATAGAGACCGGACGAAGGAAGCAGGGAAGAAGGACTTCCATTCACCGAAAAGGAGAGATATTCTGGGGAAGAAAAATAATCCTTCCACGCCCCCCCGGCGAAATCACTCTTAAAATAATCCGGGGCATCCGCGAACGAGGAGTCAGTCGCATACGAAACCATGTCATTGCGCATAGATTGATTGAAATGATCCCGAATCAAATAAGCATCAAACTGCGCCAATTGGGGAACCTGCGCCGCGAGCGAGGGATCGGGATTCGAAGCATTGGAGTCATAGACATTCCGCAGGGCCTCCAGTCGTTTGGATAAGGAGATGAGGAATTGGAACCCATCGCAATAGAGATACTCCCCAGGATTCGAAGGATTCCGCGCACACAAATCCATGCCCACTTTGTCCCACTCCCAATTATACTGGACGCGAGGAAGGGCGGAGTATCCCGTAAACCCTATTTCCCCATTCTCCCCAATACACGCATTGGGGGGATGCGAGACGAGCTTGACCACAATATCCTGCGAACCAATGGGGAAGGCATGCTGGGCCAGGCGCTGGATTACTTTATTATTGTTGGATTGGTCCCATGCCAATGGATTGTTGCCCAAATCCATATCCAAGAAAGGAGGGAATTCCAGGGCCTCCACCACTACCGCATCCGAAACCCCACTCGCTCCATGAGAGGTCTCGCGGGAGAATTTTTCCATCAACTCAATCAAGGAAGTAGAGGTGGACTCGAGGGGGGTGACATACAAGACCGCGGCACGAATCCCATTATCTTTCAAGGAATCAATCGCATCATCCACCGCATCCTCTTGCTCGGTGCCTCCCCACGTATCCAAAGGGGAGCCGGGGGCGATGCCCAATGGGGCGTTATCCGTAAGCACAATCATGAGACGGGCATCCTCCGCATTCCAAAAAGAATGATCCGCCAACGTTTCCGCACCAAGGGCCCAGGATTCACGGATGTCCTGCCCCGCATCCATGCCTTGAGGAGGAGTCACGGAAAGGACCTCGACATCCAATCCCATTCCCGAACAAGGAGACTGGGATGGATACCCTTCATAGTCAATAGGAGAAGAGAGCCAGAAAACCCTGAATCGAACCGGGGCCCCGCTGTAATACTCAAAACCCGACTCCATCTCATCCAGGAGGGCACACAACCCATTATTTTTTCCCAGGGACCCGGCACCCGCCCCATCCACGAGCGAGGGAATCTTAGCAAGGACGGAAGAAGTAGAATCCACCAGCACCCCCACCGCCAACCCGGGATGGAAAGGGGAACCCGTGGAATAATCATCCAGGCGCATCACCGCATAGGCCGTGTCGGAGAGTCCCTGATCCTCGACCACGACGAATTGCTGCTTCTGGGAATCCACGACCGGATCATCAAATCCAATAAACTGCGCATAGACATCCAACCCCTTCAGGAAGACCCGAACCTGGGGATCGGAGGAAACCAAACGCACGAACGAAACCTTCTCGTGCTCAACCCCCGTGGCATTGGAGAGAATATCCGCCACCGGACCGGTGAGGGTCCCCAAATGCTTGGGAATGATGCGATGCTGGGATGGGACTACATCCCCATTGGCGGGATTGGTGGGAAAAACAAACGGACCATCCACAAAATTCCCTGAAAAACCACTACTGCTCATGGGGAGACCCATGGTCCCATTCACCATGAGGCCGGTGATAGTGGATTGGTAGGAGAAGGGTTTCCAATCCCCCTTCGTCAATGCTGAATCCTTATAGGAGGCCCACACCTTGTAATTGTCCCCCTCCACGTCGCGGAGGAAAATCTGAAGGGAATGAACACCAGGAGCCAACGCGACATCCTCCAAGGCAGCCGGAATGGAAGAAGGGGAGCAATCCCAATTCGCCACCGTCTGGACCGAGACCCCATCCAAGAGGACATTGAGATCATCCATGGAAACCCCATCCGCATCGATGCAGATCGCATCCAACTCCACGCCCGAACGCACGAAGAGGGTGGTCTCGAAGAGCAATGACTTGGGATCCTTGGGGTCTGCGGAATCCCCCGAAAGATGAGGAAAGAGATCCGGGTCTTGATTCTCGAGCTGATAATTATTATTGATGAGTTGGGAATCGGGAATCGTCACCACCGACTCGGCAGAACCAAAATCCCCTTTCGTGACACGAAAGGAAGTGACATCGCTGGTCCTATACCGCGTCCAATTCCCCACGACCAGGGAATCGAACACGTGCTCGGAAAAATTCACTTGAGTGGAGGAGGTGGAACCATAGTCCACCTGCACCTGCCACGTGAAGGGAACCGGGGAACCGGGGGACTGCAATTGAGGCGTTAAGAGGGGAGGGATGGCATGCGCATACGCCGAAATGCCCCCCAGCCCGGCGGAAGGATAGAAAGCATCCTTCACGAGAGGATTGCACCGATTGATAATCGCTGAGGACGCGCTCCCATTCTGGGTGAGATCAAAGGAATAGGAGGAGAGATCCAGGCACTGCGTGGCCGGAGAAACGGGCGTGACGAGGAGATCCAATTCCTCGACCAAAGAATAGCTCGACTGTTCCTCAAACCTGGCAAACACGCGAAGGGGATAGATACCCATCAACGAGGGAGCGGTCACCGTGAGATCAAGGGAATCATCTGCGTCTAAGGAAACAGGACTCCCCTCATGCACCGAGACCCCCGCATTCTTGACGGGAACCACGAGAGAACCGTATCCCCCCGTGTAGAGGAAAAGAGAGTCCCCGCACCCGGATGTTTGAACCTTCAACACCCCATTGGCATTCTGAATGAGCGAGAAGGGAGTGGAAGGGGGAGTGATCGTGAGGCAGGAGAAGTCCTGGGAGAGATTGAGAATGGAGGACGTGGAAATGGGAATTGTCTTGTAGCCCGAAAGATATCCGGGGGCGGTGGCGGACAATTCCAATACACTCCCATCCACGGCGGAAGGAATAGCGGCGATGAAGGAACCCCCTTTGATGAATGAACCCTCTTGAGTCTCGGTGAAGGAAATGGAATCCCCATCTTCCATCCCCAAGGAATCAAAAATCTGCCCCGTGATTTCCAATCCCAGTAAATCGGACAAGGGGGAGCCGGAGGTTTTATCCAGTGCCACCGCGAGCACCACTTGATCATCCTGGTCGGGAATGAGGAACGCCGGACTCGCATTTACGGTAATCTGTTTCTCTGGGAATGTGAAAAAGGGAAGAGTATAGGACACGGGGACCTTTCCGGAAGCAATCCCGCCCAGGCGGATTTCAATCGAAGCACAATACGAGGCGGAGGACGAGCATGGATTCGTGGAACGAAGGGAAATACTTCCACCGACCGATTTATCGTTGTCGAAACCGGGCAAGTTGACTGTGGAAGGGGAAGGGGTGATTCCTCCAGTGGAGACGAATTTGGCGGTGGCGGAAGAATAACCCTGCCCTGAAACATTAGTGAGGAGATAATCCAGGGTGTAATTCTTGTTCTGCTCTAAGATGGCCGGATGCGCACTCGAAATAGGGATCTTTTCCCCACTCCCCTCTTGGGTGAGATAGAAGAGGTAGAGAAAATCCTCCTGCGGTGGAAGACTTTTACCAATGACGAAGGAAGATTCGAAAAGAGCCGAGGATTGAGTAGAGGAACCCGACCGGTAATTGATTTTCAACGTGTCCTGATTCGAAACGGCGGTCGAATTAATGGAGGCAAGAACGATGAATGCATAGGATCCCCCGGACACATCCCCGATGGTATTCACTGCAATCTTCGCCGGCACCCCCGAATCCACGGGACCGCTGGGAGCGAACTCATCCGAGGGAGAATAGTTCGTATAGAAACCCACTCCGCCCTGGGCGACCTGCGCACCGATGATCTTTCCCACATCCGAAGAAAGCAGGGAAGGCGTGTCCCCATTCAGGCGCACCACCCCCATCAATTCATCCGCGTCCGCGGGGGATTTCACCGCAAAATGGAACGCATACGTGTTTCCAGGTATAAGACTCGAGGCCAAGGACTGACTGCCGGAAGAAGAAATCTGATAGATGGAAGTAAGGGCCATATCCACGTCCGGAGAGGCGCTCGTGAGGGAGACCTCGATGAGGATCTTGTGCGTATTATCCTTAAGGATGTCAAAAGGAACCGATGAAAATGGGAGATACCCCGGCTTCTCGACGCGAACAAACACCGTCTGTCCCGAGGAAACACCCAGCTTGGCCAGGCCGGCCGAATTGGTGATGGAAGAAGCCTGGACCACCCCATCCGAGAATTGGAGAATCGACACATTGGCATCGGAAATGATTTGGTTCTGCTCGGATTTCACTGTAACTTCCACGAGAGCGGAGCCCACTTCCAACAAAATAGGAAGAGAAATAATCTTGCCCACGCTTCCTTCCACCCGGGGACTATTTCCATCAAAATCAGCAGTAGAAGCCGAGGCCTGATACGATCCCGCGGGAAGATCAGGAAAGCGCGCCACTCCCGTCGCATCCGTATCCCGCACATCCACGAGGATTCCATTCAAATCCGGATAATAGAGAAAGGAATCGGCCCCCAGCACGGGAAAACCAATCTCATCCACGACCTTCACATCGGCTATCACGGCATTGGAAATAGAACCATTCGACGCAGGGGGGGCGCTCGCCTCCATGAGGACAGGCAGGGGACCCGTGCCATCCCCCACAAACAAACCGGAATCGGGAAGGAACTGCGTGATGTAATGCGAACGACTCACCATCAGGAGGGTCGAACCATTGAAATCCGCGAGCTCCTTATTCACAATCCCATTGGAATCCACGGTATACGAATCATACTCGAGAAATTTTCCCCCCACGGATTTTACGAAGAGAGAAACTCCCGCTCCTGCAAGAGGAGACTGATCGGAGCCTTTGAGAACTTTGATGAAAAGACGCTTCTTGGTCGAACTTTTAACCAGCGAAAAATCCACCGAGTGCGACTCTCCCGCGATGACACTGAATTCCGGACTCGTTGATTGTTTGAATCCCTCCTTGGAGGCCACCGCCATGTAGGTGCCGGGAGACACTCCCTCAAACAAAGAGAAACCACTCGAATCCGAGACCGCTTGATCGGAAAGAATATTGGACCCGGCCGGGGGAACCCGATAGAGCTTGACCTGCACCCCTCCAACACCGGCACCCGAGGCATCCGTGACGGACGAATCAACGGTTCCGGTGGTAGGAACGGGATTAGGAGAGGTGGGGGGACCCAAATCCGCGGAGGATTGGAGAGTAATCACGGTCGTATCCCCTAACACCACTTGCGTCTTGGTGATGAACCCATTCACGGTGACGGTGACACTCATCCCTGTGCACCCGGCGGGCTGTTTGATGGAAACATTCCCGCTGAACACTTTCTGGGAAAGCGGAGGGGCACCGGATTGGCATGAAAAAGAAAGGAGAATCTCCTGTGGAGACGCCAGACCCAAAATGGCCTGCGAGGGATCTTGGATAATGAGCGTGCGCGCCAAGGAAGCAGGGGCTTTGGCTTTCAATGAAAAAATCTTGGAGGCATTCTCCGAGACCACGACTTCCTGCGAAAAGGACTCATAGGCATCATCCTCAACCCGGACCACATACGCGCCGGGAGGGAGAGCAAACGTCACCCGGCCGGTGGAGGCGGTTTGTTTGGAGAGGGGAAAAACAATATCGGATGAAACCACGGAGGAATCCGGAGACGGCTCGAGAAAGACCAAGACCCCCTCCACCGGGGCACCATCCGCATCATTGAAGGAAAGGGACAACGTGACATTTCCCCCCGAAAAAGAGAACGAACCCAGGATTGCGAACAAACCACCGCCCACCAAAACAAAAACAATGGCGAGCAACACCCCAAAACTAGGAAGAATCGTATCGACAGGATCCACCACCGAATACACGGGAATCCTCTTCTGAATCCCATCGAGGAGGCCGTAATACCGATCCTCGAGCGAGAAATAAAGACCCTTCACCGCATCCGGCACGCCCATCCCGGAACCACCCGGCTTTGATTTATAAGGATACTGGGATTTCCCCACACTCCTAACCTATTTAACACGCCGCCAGGGCCAACTGACGGGACTCGCCCAATGGACGCGCGGGAATATTCAATTCACGCTGAATAGACTGCGCCAATTCCCGCTCGAATCCGTGATGGGTGAACACCTGCGCGGGATGAGACTGGCGGACATACTCCAACAACTGTGCGTAATCCGCATGATCGGATAGTTGGAACGTGCGATCAAAACTCTCCTTCCACCCCCACCCGGTGCACTTCGCAGAAGCAATGGGTTTTCCTGCGGAAACCGAAATAGCATGCAACACGTGAGGGGAACACAGGCTGGGAGGAAGAATCAGGAGCTCGGCCTCTGCGAGATTGTGATCAATCTTCACGTAATCTCCCAAACTCACTCCATGCGCATCATGCACGGCATTCTTCTCGAACACCGAATCATGGACATACGGAGTCAGATCCGAATACTCGTTCACGATCTTCGTCAACTCCTGCGCTTTCCCCGTGGCATACCCGGCAAGCACGGGCAAGCAGCCCTTCGCCGCGGAATCGCGAATCCACGCCTCCATCTCCGCATACACTTCCTCACGCGCGGGAAAAGAAAACTCTTTCAAACCAAACGTGGACTCGATCACGAGCACATCGCAGGGAACTATTTCCGCCCCCGGAAGGAGGAGGGAGTTCTGGAGCTTGAAATCCGTGGTTACGCACACCTTCAACTCCCCCTCGCACACGACTTGACCCCCGCCTAAAATATGCCCCGAATTCACAAAGGAAAACTTCCCATCCACCCCATGAATGTGCGTCTTGAACCCATGCTGCCGCGTCTGGGCCGAGGGAGGAATCTTCGACTCGATTAATCCGAACGTGGGAGCGGTCATGGAATACGGAAAGGGATTCGCGGCCCCAATGCTCACATGATCCGAATGGGCATGCGACACAATCACGTGATCGGCCTGAATCCGCTTGCGATGGGGATCAATCACCCACTTCTCTTTCCCTTGAATCACCACCCCATCCCCATCCCACACGCGCAACGAAAAAGACATGAAGAAGGGGGATGGAAACACCCAATAAAAACAAAGAGGGTGGAGGAACACCGATGGGAAAAAAAAGCAAAAAAAACCATACACCCCCATGCCGTGGGAGAGAAGGAAACGGACCCGCGCTCGGAAAAGGGGGGAAGGGATTGCGGAAAAAAACCCAAAATCCATATATAGGAGAAATCATATCCCCTAGGACATGTCCGAGGCCCTCCTTGTAATGGATCAGCTCCAGAACGAACTCCACACCCTCAAATCACTCCCCATGGTGCCCTGGAACCAAGCGAACCGGGCCCAATTGCTCGAACGATTAAACCAATGGCACGCCCACACGAAACAGACACAAGAATTACTCCACCTGTTCCAGCGAGAACAACTCACGCACACGGAATTGAAGGAAGTGGATGTGCGAGAGGCCGAGACATTCCTCCAGAAGACGGGAGAAGTATTGGAGCGGAACATCCAATTCGAAAAAGAAAAGACCGGACGAAAGATCGACCTCACGGAAAAGATCACCACCCCCGCCCTGGGAGCCGAATTGGAAGCACGCATGCATCGACAATGGATGGCCCTCCAGCGCGTCCACGAACACGCCCACATCGCCCTGCGAAAGAACATGTCCCCGGGAAACCCCGTGAAGGGAATGGAAGGAGAACTATTCTCCCTCATCCGGACGAAGGACGAAGAACTCCGACAAATGAAGCAGGAACGCGACACCCTGAAGAGAGAAAAATTTTTCGGACCCTCCGAAAAACACTCCCTCCACGAGATGGAGAACGAACTCCACGAAATCGTGCAGGAATTCGCCATCCAGAAACACGCCGTATTCGATCACTTGGAAGAAGGGAAGAAGAAACTCGACGAATACGGGAACCACCACCTCCACCTGGACCACAAGACACGAAAACTAGAACATCTCGTGCACGAGCTCGCCAAAAAGCATGTTGGATTACTCACTCTCCTCAAGAAAGAAAGAGACTTCGCACGGAAACTCGCATTGGATATGGAAACGGAAACCACATCCCTGCGCGCACTCTACGCGAAAGAATTATTGACCCTCGAAGAGAAAAAACAATCCATCAAGAAAGAGATTGAAGGAAAAAATACGGAAAAGATCGCCCAACTGGAACGAAAAACGAAGGAACAAGAACTCCTCATCCGAGAAATGGATGCCCTCGTGCGGGAAAAGGAACGACAATTGGGACGAATGGCCGAAAAAATGCCCACCGAGAAGAAAAACACCGAATCAACGATCCCGGCCAAAAAAAGAATGAGCGGGATTAATTAAAAAAATAAAAAAAAGGGAAAAAGCAAAATCTTCCTCTACCCATTTACCAATCCCCTTACTCCCCCCGGACCCAATCCACCAACTCCAGGGGGACGGGGACCTGAACAATCCCATTCGCATCCACCTTCTCCACGCGCACCCGAATCTCAATGGGAAAAACGAGCGAAGAATCCAGGGGAATGGCAAAATCTAGCCGTTCCACCAAACCGGACGCTAAACCAACATCCCTCGATTCGGATTCCCGACCCCCCACGAATGAGGTTATCGCATACGACTGATTCCCATCCTCAAATGAAGAGAGGAGAACCCCCCACTCCACCACGGAGACATTCCCATCCCATTGAAGGAAAGGAGGATTCGTCCATTCCAGGGTGGAAAAATCAGCGACCTGCGCAGAAGGATTCACGACCCAAAAAGCAAGGGCAAAAACAAGAAGAAAAAAAGCGCACACGCCCAATACACGAAGGGAATCGGACTCGACCTCTCCCTCATGATGATGCGAAACCATACACGAAAAATAGGGAGCGGGAACCTTTAATAGGGATTTGCCCCTCTCTCGCCCTATCATGTATGAAGGACCCCCCGACGAAAATGGAATGGAAACCTACGGCGGAAGCCCATTCGGACCCGGAGAATACGCCCCCGCCCCCCAAGGACCGGGAACGGCCGCCAAGGAAATACTCCACCAGCACGGAAAACAAATCGCTATCCTCATCGTATTGGGAATCGCGGGATTCTTCCTCTATGATTATTTCATTGGATCATTGGTGGACGTCACCATGGAAGCGCGCGACACGGAAGGAATGATCATTGGGGAAATGGAAGGAAGACTCTATGAAAGAGAATCCAATAATCCCATCAAGACATTTGGGGGGAGCACCACCTTATCGTTGAGACCGGGAGAATACCGCGTGGAATGGGACGCGGGAAACACGGAATACGAGAACCCGGAAGATACCCTCATCCTCGTTGAATCGCTCAATGCGGAAGACGGTCAAGTCGAAAAAGCCATTGTGGAAAAAGACATTCCGGTGAATATCACCAACCTCTCCTTCCCCGCCGCACTCGTGGTGGGACAGAGCGCGGCCACCGGAACCCTGACGCTGGAAAACGACTCCACCAAAACGATGGAAATTGAATTGGTATACGGCGGAGACTTCGACCCCAAACTCCTCGACATTATCACACAGCCCGCCACGCTAACCCTTACCCCGGGACAGATCCTCCCCGTCACATTGTCCATCAGCGTCCCCGCCACAACCACCGTGAAGAACACGAGCAACGGCGACCCCAAAAAAGGAACCGTCCGCGTGAAATACACCACCCATGGGAAGGGAGCCGGATACACGCTGTTCAAATCATTCTCCCTGGATGTGAATCCCAAGACTCCCCAAACATTCAATATAGGGGCCAACAAGCTGTTCACCAAAACATTCACCATCCGCAACCCAGCCAAAGTAGACAGCCCGGAAACGGTGAAGATGGATGTTCAGATTAAGTCCGCGCAAGAGAACGACTTCGGACAGATCGCCACCTGGTTCTCCTGGAACCCGACCTCGCCCATCAACGCCCCCAAAACAGGAGAAAGCATCCCCGTGGTGTTGAACATTATGGCACCCCCCACGGCGGCCACGGACACCATCACGGGGGAATTGAAAATATTCACGGGATTCTGGACCCAAACCATCCCCTTCACGCTCAACCTGACCGAGACCCTCGTGGACCTGAAAATCACTCTCGATGGGAGCACGGGAATCAAAACCTATACCATCGCCAAGGACCCAGTGACAGGACAATACGATGCCAAGAACGCATCCTTGAAGATTGAGAACACGGGAGGACTGGCCATCGAGAATATACTCATGGATACGGGAAACTGCGGGGAATACATCAAGCCATTGGACACCGAGTTCTTCCTCGACCTGGCGCTTGTGGAAAAAGGGAAAACAGGGAGCAGTAAGACGACCACCCTCCAGATCACCGCACCCGTATCCGCATTGCCCGGGAGTACGCAGAACTGCCTGCTCCAAGTATCCTACCTCGACCCCAAGACAGGGGATGTCATCCAAGAAGATCCCATCACCGTGCAGATAGGAACGTGAGAAAAATTTTCCGTATATTATTAAATCGATTCCATGAAGCCCGTCTTCATGCCTGCCGAGTTCACGGAAAGACAATCCGCTTTCGACTTGAGTCCTAATGGAGAAAACAGGATTCTTTTACGCGTGGTATACCGACCAAAATCCAGATCGCTCGAAAAATTCACGGTTATCCTTATCAGCGAGATCGATGGGAAAAAATGCGAACTATTTCGTGCAGATGGAAGCATGCGGGAACATGCGCACGTCCACTACAAGTTCAAGAATCCGCCGAGAAAAGAATACCAGAACAAGGAAATCGCTTATCAGACCGTGCGCGATTATATCGAATTAATCCGGACCAATTGGAGATGGTTTTTGGCACAATATAAGGAAAACTATAAATAAGCAAAGGGGAGAGTATGGTATATGGTCATCAAAAAAATCATATTCAAAGTAGGGGGAAGCGTTGAAGAAGACCTGCGCGAGATTCAAGAAGGTACGAGGAGACCTGAAGGGGATACACTCACCATCCATGTCCTCCGGGCCGAAGACATTCCGCCCATGATGGCCCCCGAGAAGATCCGGCAACAATTGTACGAATTCGACATGCTCGAGGATTGTCCAGGAGACGATGCACCGCCCATCATCGGTAAAGCCCCTGCCCATTACCCTAAAGTTCACTGCAAACAGGTAGCGATTGAACTCGCCTAAACCAACTACTAAAATAAACGATTGAGTCAGGAATACTTCGTCTTTCCTGTGTTCACCGACCTTTTTGCTACGCAAAAAGCTCGACCAAAAGAACTCACGAGCCCGGAGGGATTCGAGAACGCACTCCTTTTCTTTTTGAGAAAAAGAAAAGTAGACGCCCAGTCAAAAGAAAAACGAGGGGTTGCAAGCAACCCCAATACGAGCCCGGAGGGATTTGAACCCTCAGCCTTCGCCTTAGGACGGCGCCGCTCTATCCAGATTGAGCTACGGGCCCCTGAAAGGGGAATACTACTAGCCATTCCCCGCAGGTTTGATAAACCCCCTCTCAACGAGGAAAAAAAGGAAAAAATACCTATACCAATAGAGAGGCAGCCACGGCCGTAAACGCCGGAATGGAAAACGAATCATTTAGGGGGATTAATTCAACGACC